>Ga0114996_10006152_pt1 | contig 13913 bp, 12 predicted proteins | sample ArcticOcean_MG_C_4_FD_87039 | JGI IMG/M metagenome (GOLD analysis project Ga0114996, IMG submission 87039) | Marine microbial communities from western Arctic Ocean - ArcticOcean_MG_CB4_134 | ecosystem: Environmental > Aquatic > Marine > Oceanic | place: Arctic Ocean: Canada Basin | collected... | reverse complement strand
CTGGAGATACATAGATCGTTCAACGGAGACTTTAGAAACCCAAGGATCTCGTTGCGGCGAGACTCCGGCTGAATGAACTCAGGGTTCTCGTGGATATGCTGAATCAGCCAGTCCTGGTAGGCGCTCATCCGAAAGAAATAGTTCTTCTCGGAAATATGGGAAACTGCTTTACCGCATTCAGGGCAGTTGCCCTCGATGAGATCCTTTTCGGTCCAGAATCGTTCGTCTGAGACGCAGTACCACCCCTCGTAGTCGGCGGCGTAGATCTCCCCCTGGTCGTAAATCCGCTGAAGCACCTGGGTCACCACACTCGTGTGACGGGATTCGGTGGTCCGAATGAAGTCGTCGTACGAAATATTCAGAAGCGACCACGCCTCCTTGAACCCCTCCACCATCTCGTCGCAGTGCTGCTGCGTTGGAACACCCCTCTCCTTCGCCGCCTGCTCCGCCTTCTGGCCATGCTCGTCTGTTCCTGTAACAAACAGAACGCGGTCGCCCGCGATCCGGTGATATCGAGCCAGGACGTCGGCGATAACGGTTGAGTAGGCGGTGCCGATGTGGGGGACGTCATTGACGTAGTAGATGGGTGTGGTGATGTAAAATGAGTTCATTGGTGTCCGATCAGGAAATGCCTGGCAAGGTGAAGACGCAGTTATGGTAGAAGGTCATAGGGGTAGACCTGGAGACGCAGCGTGCTGGTATCTCCGGATGTCAGCCGGTCAGCGGTCGGTTGAGCTCGGTCTCCCACGCAGCCGGGTCGGCACCGGACTCAGGGCCCGTGATGTAGCATTCCCACAGATTGTCCGCTGCCGTGTAACCCGCTGAGGTAATCCAATCCCCAAATTCTCCCCATGCGGAACTCAGACCCTCATAGGAGCCGCGGTAGATCGTCCGCGCCACCTTCGCTGCCGGCAATTGACTGACCTTCACCCGCCCCGCTTCCGAGACAGGCCGCCCCACGGGCACGCCAACCTCGAAGTCGAAGGTGCGAGGATCCATCTAGAAGTGATGTGAGAACACGGCCCCAACGGGAGCGATGCTCTGCGTGGCCAGCGTACGCATCACTTCAGTGATCGCAGGCCCCATGAAACTCTGGATCTTCTCGCGAGGAATGGTCAATCGAATGACTGCCGTCTGCTGCAGTTCAGTTTGTACAACTTCAGGTTTGTCGAGCACGGCGCCTCCCATGGTTGGTTTAACAAGTACCCGGTCGTCGGTAGGTGGATCTTCTCTCTCAGGCGATCGACATCCGCCAGGCTTCCCCGAGCAGGGCCGACGTCGAACGCCTCCCTACGCGCTGCCCAGCCACCTACCCGGCATCGGCCAACTCGAGAACTTGCCCGGCCTTCACCAACTCGGCCCGCAGCGCATCGTACGACAAATCCTGCACGTCGCAGCCATCATCCAGACAGAGCTTCGCCGCCAGACCGGCCGATTCGCCCAAGACCATGAAGACCGGCTCCATGCGGGCGCTGCCGTAGGAGATGTGGGAAGCTGAGAAGCAGACGGGTACGAACAGATTCGGCGCCTCCCCCTTCTTCGGAACAATCGACCGATAGCTGACCGGATAGGGATCCGTCGGGGGGATCTGCACATCTCCCTCGTTGAGCACACGCGCGGCGCCACCTTCGACCTGCACGAAGCGAGAGCAGTTGTGCGAGTCCATCGTGTAGCTACCCATCCCCACCGAGTCCTCGGCCACCGATTTCTGGTAGCAGTCGTGCTCGGTGATCACGTAGTCGCCGATCATACGACGGCATTCGCGTATGTAGAGCTGATGCGGCCAGTGCTCGGTATCCGTGAACTCATCGCTGGCCAGACCCCAACGGCCGTAGGCGTCGCGCGCACGTTGGGGGATCGCCGGCTCGTTGGCCAGGTGCCAGTAGAGACCCCGCTGGTACTCGACGTGGTCCTGGAAGAGGGTCTCCCGCTCCTCATAGCTGGCCGAAGGCCAATCCCAAGACCTACCGATGAAATCGCTGCTGAAGGCGCCATGGTTGTTCGTGTCGGTCTTGTGAAAGCCACCCGGGGTCTTGTTAGGGAGAATGTCGAATTTCCCCGGCACGCCGTTATCACGAATGTGGGCAATCGGGTCTGCACTGTGAGTCGGAGACTGTCCGTCGCGGGCGGTGTTAAACCATCGCGTCGCCAGGACGTACTGAACCGGATCGAAGTTCGCCGGTTTCTCCCAATTGATCTTCAGTACCGGATCATCCGTCATGCACATGCGGAAGCAGTAGGCCTGCACGCGGTGATCGCCCCCGCCCTGGTGAAGCGACAGATCAATCTCCTCAACCTGAGGCAGGAGTCCACTGCTCGCGTCGCCCGGGTTCACATAGGGATCGACGGCAAGGCCGAACTGATGCAGGTCCCGAACCTGGATGCCGTTGAGCGTCTCACCGTATGCGGCGTTCGACTCACGTCCCACGTGGAAGGAGACACCGGCCTTCGCCATCAGGTCGCCTTCGTAGGAGCAGTCCATGAAAATACGGGCCTTCACCCGCAGCCCACCGAGCATGGTGATGGAAACGATGCGTCGTTCGTCTGACTCAACGCTCTCCAGATAGTGGCCGTATCGGACGTCGATGCCATGCTCAGCGATCCACCCTGCATACACCGCCTCGGCGACGCTAGGCTCGAACTGCCACTCATCCTCGAGCCCATAATGCTGACCGACCTGGTTGTAGAACGTGCGGCTCAGGCCGCCGATGACGTGCTTGCGGCCGAAGTCGGTCCATCCGAGTCCGCCGGTCGTCATACCACCGACGTGCTTGCCTGGCTGAAGGACGACGACGCGCAGACCGGCTTTTGCCACGGTGACGGCAGCGGCGACGCCTCCCGACGAGGCGCCGTAAATGCAGACGTCCGTCTCGATGGTGTCGGTGGAGGGCTCAACCCAGTCGCGATGGAAGTAGTGGAGATTCGACATCAGATTTGAGCTCCCAGCAGTCGTTCGCGTTAAACGGTGTGCTGACTGGCCAACCGGCCGACCCGAAATCTCGCCTGACCGATTGGAATCTTCAGGCAGCCACGCCCTGTGCGTAGCTTCTCAGCCGGTTCCAGAAGGTCACAACGCCGGCGTGAAGATTGACGTTCCTGCGGTTCATCTCCCGGAGCCTTTCGATGTCTGCCAGGGCCTCTCGAATACGCTCCGCGTCGAACACAGCCGACAGCTTTTCCAGCCGCTGAGCCTGCTCGCCGGTAACAGAAAGAATCCCGGCCTGGCTCAGCATTACATCCCTCAACCAGAGCGCGGCCGCCGACAGCATGCTCAGTGTCCTCTCCTTGTCGCTCGTAAGCCCTTCAATCGCGGCATAGGTGAGCGAGGGCTCACCCCAGAGCAGGGCGTCCAGGAACCGAAAGGCCCGCTCGTACATATCGTCGGAATCGTCCTGAGCCATTTCCCAGGCCTGCCGGTAGCTGCCGTTGCACGCCCTGGCGATAAATGCCAACCGGGAAGCCTCCAACTCAACCTGTTTCTGGAGCGCCGTCGAGATGGATGCTTCAGAAAGGTGCGGAAAGCGAACCATCTGGCACCGAGAGACAATCGTCGGCAGCAGAGCATCTGGCGCTGAAGTCGTCAGGACAATCACCGAACGCGTTGGGGGCTCTTCCAAAACCTTCAACAGTGCAGAAGCAGCTTCTTCTCGCATCTTCTCCGCGTGAAGAATCACGGCCGATCGCCAGGCCCCTTCATAGGCGCTTCGAGAAAACCGATGCTTCAGATCCCGAACCTGTTCAATGGCATGCAGGGCGGCATTTTCCGGACGAGGCGTTCCGTACGGATCCCTTACGATCTTCCGCAGCGTCTCTGGTTCCGTCTGACGCCCGGCCCTCGTAAGAGGAAACATCAGTGACACGTCGGGATGGCTCATCGATTCGATGCGGCGCACTGAACGCTCGCCGACCGTCCGGAGGTAGAGGGCTTTGATGAACGCCAGGGCTGCCGCCGCCCGCCCCGTACCGTCTGGCCCGCACAGGAGAAGGGCGTGGGGCGCCGCTTCCGACGCCGCCAGGCGTGCCAGCAGACGTACCGCGCGTTCCTGCCCGATCACGGATTCGAATGGATCTTCACTCACTCGCCTGTCCCCTCACAACCGGCCCATCTGCCGTCACACCTGTATCTACAACTGGAATCAGAAAAGCCGTTGGAATGGAATTTCCAACGGCGTTCGCAGATCAGAGCCCATTGGCCCAACTAGATCAAACTCGCGCCGCATCCGCAATCCGTAACATTCGGCAGCAGCATACGACCGCGCGGCAGTGCGCTGCCGCCCCAACCGGGACTGCCGAAGTGACGCGCAGAGAGAAGATAGTGGGATGATAAAACACTGTCAAGTTCCTTACTCTGCTTGAGTTAGAGCACCTGAAGTACCCGGCAGCCAGTCTGCCAAATCCCCTTCCAAAACCTTCAGCATCACCAGTCCATCTTCCTTCGGTTGGCTGTAGTAGTCGCCTCGGATAGCCACCTGCCGGAAACCGCCGCGCTGATACAGGGCAATAGCGGCGACGTTCGATATTCGGACCTCCAACGACATATACCCGATCGACTGTTCCAACGCCCGTCCGACCAGCAGCTCCAGAAAGGCGGCTCCAAGGCCCCTTCGCTGGAAGCCAGGAGTGATGGCGAAATCGGCAAGATGATACTCCCGGCCCACCCGGAATCCAACCGAGTACCCTATCAGTCTCTCGGCCGACTCCGCGACCAGACACTCTCCACCCGGCTTCTCCAGCGAGTAGAGAAAATCGCTCTCTCTCCAAGGGTAGGAGAACGACACCGTTTCAATGGCGAGGACGCTCTCCAGATCGCCCGCTCGCATCTCCCGGACATTCAACGAATCGGCTGTTGGAAGGTCGCTCGTCACGCCGCACCCGGTCGATCAGGTCAGACAGGTTCCGACGTTGGAAAGTTGCGACGCGAAGAACGTCGAGGGAGGTCCACCTGCGAGACTTTCAGATACATGGGCTCAGCATCAATGGGATCCGCGGTCTTCCCATCCTTCAGCAGTGCCTCCCCCAGCAGAGCGACGGCCGCCGCCCGGGGATCGTTCAGGAGTCCCGACGCGACGATTGCCCCGTCTCCCAATACTTCACCAATCGCCTGTCCGTGCGTCTCGACGCCGGGTCCCGTCAGACAAACCGTCTTCGGAAGGCGCTGGATAAGATCCTGCAACTCGATCGCTTGCGGTTCGAGCAGGGTCGCCCGTCCGCCGGACGAAAGATCGTAGACGGCTGCAAACACCTCACTCTGTCGGGCCACCATCAGGCTGCACACTGTGCCGTCGTCTCGCCCAGAGCCGAAGGCGATGCTCTCCAGCGTGGATACCAGAACAAGGGGAATCGACGAGGACACGCAGAGTCCTTTGGCCGTCGCCATCCCGATACGCAACCCCGTGTAGGATCCGGGCCCGGCTGAAATGGCGATCGCCTCAAGATCTCCGAGTTCCATCCCCGCGCCTTCCAGGAGCCGTTGGATCATCGGCATGAGGCGTTCAGAATGGACGGCTCTGGACCGAACCATCTCCTCGGCCGTCATCACGCCATCCTGTACGAGTGCGGCCCCGCACAGGGCCGTGGATGTTTCGATCCCCAATATCATCAACCAGGTCCCACCTAAGCTATTCCTTCCAGATAACTGCTCGGTTCATCCTCTGCTAGGGTCGCTCTCTCCAATCCACCCGATCTTACAGCAGCGGCATCTGATCGGGACTTGGCTGAGGAGGCTTCAGCCCAAGGTGCTCATAGGCACGGATGGTTGCCTCACGACCTCGAGAAGTTCGTTTCAGAAAGCCCTCCTGGATGAGGAAAGGCTCGTACACTTCCTCGATCGTATCTGACTCTTCGCTTACTGCGGTCGCCAGGTTGCTCAACCCCACAGGCCCCCCGCCGAATTTCTCGATCACTGCGGAAAGGAGGCGACGATCCATCTCGTCCAGCCCTATCCTGTCGATGTTCAGCAACTCTAACGCGTCCACCGCAACCGATCCTGTAATGACGCCATCGGCCCGGGCCTGGGCAAAGTCCCGCGATCGCCTCAGCAGTCGAATGGCAATCCGAGGCGTTCCGCGTGAGCGCATCGCCACTTCCAGGGCCCCTTCCACGTCCACCTCGATATTCAGAATCCCGGCAGAACGAGTGACGATCTGAGCAAGCTCTTCGGTCGAGTAGAAGTCGAGGCGCTCGACAATTCCGAACCGCGATCGCATCGGAGGCGTCAGCAACCCCCACCGGGTGGTAGCGCCAATAAGAGTGAACTTCTCCAGCGGAATCTGCACCGACCGTGCGCTAGGTCCGGAATCGATCATGAGGTCCAGTGTGAAATCTTCCATTGCCGAGTAGAGGTGCTCCTCGGCAATCCGATTGATCCGGTGGATCTCGTCGATGAACAGGATATCGCGCTCTTTCAGATTACTCAGCAGGCCAGCCAGATCGGAAGCGCGTTCAATCACAGGGCCGGACGTAGGCGCCACGTCCACCCCGAGCTCGTTCGCCAGCACATAGGCCAGCGTCGTCTTGCCTAGGCCGGGAGGACCGTGCAGGATTACATGATCCATCGCCTCGCCCCTGTGGATTGCGGCTTCCACAGCGATTTTCAGCTTTTGCTTCACGCTCTCCTGTCCGAGCATGTCGCAAAAACGGGCGGGGCGAATCTGCTGTTCGGCTTCCAGGCCATCGGCCTCCAGCGGATTTGGATCTGTCGGTCGATCGTTCATCAGATTCGTCTCAGCGCCTCCTTGATCAGCTTCTCAATCGGCACGTCTTCGCCTTCAGCAGCGTGAATATCCACCAGGATCTGGCGCACCTTGGCAGGGTCCGCCCCAAGACCAACAAGCGCTGCCGTGGCATCCGACAGCGGTCCCTGGCTAACGGGCATCGTCGCGCCAGCTGCTCCTGCGGGAAGAGATGCCACCCGGTCCTTTAATTCGAACACCAGCCTCTGGGCCAGCTTGGGGCCCACCCCTTTGATCCGCGTTAAACCCTTTACGTCCTCGGCTGCTACCATCCGCAAAAAGTCATCCATCGCCACGCCGGACAGAATGCGCTGGGCCATGGGCGGGCCGATGCCGGAAACACCAATAAGCATTTGAAAGGCCGACCGTTCGTTTTCAGATGCGAACCCGTATAGCGTAAGAGCGTCTTCCCGCACGTGCAGATGAGTAAGCAGGAGGACGTTGTCACCCGGCTTGCGGGAGGGGTCGTAGCTGGAAAGCGGGATCTGCACGCGGAGCCCCACTCCGCCAACGTCCAGAACAACGGCGGATGGATTCTGCGAAACCAGGGAACCTTTGATATGGGCGATCATTCGCCTACCTGCCCCGCACTCTGGCAAGCGCCCTGCGAGAAGCGGGGATCCCCATCGCTTCCAGCTTCTTCTGGATCACCGAATCGGCGCCTCTCACCGGCGCACCACCTACGGCTCCCAGAGCACCAACGCCCCGTTTGTGAAAATGGCAGAGACCCAGAGCAATTCCGTCACTCACATCCAACGGCTCAGGATCCGCATCCAGCTTCAGGAGTTGACGGACCATGTAGCGCACCTGCTCCTTGGAGGCCGCCCCCTTGCCCACAACTGCCCGCTTCACTTCTCTAGGGGCGTATTCGAACACGGGAATGTTGGCGTGCACCAACGCCAGCAGAAGCACACCGCGCGCCTGCGACATTGTGATCAGCGTCTTCGGATTGGCTTTGTAGAAAGAGGATTCAACGGCGGCTTCGTCCGGGGTCACACGTTCCACGAGGGCAGAAAGCCCTTCATAGAGCGCCAGAAGCCGGTTGGGCATAGGCAGAGAGGGGTCTGCCTTTAGACAACCGGATGCCACCAGCCGGAAACGGCGACCGTCCTGTTCGACGACCCCATACCCGGTCACGCGGCTACCGGGGTCTACCCCGAGTACGATCAAGGGTAAGCCTTTCTGAGAAGCAGGAGGAGGGAGGAGAGAGGAGGGAGAGGGGGTGCGGAAGTCAGGTCGTCAGGGCTGCGAGCTCTTCGTCGTCCATTTCGAAATTGGCGAAAACTCGCTGAACATCGTCCAGTTCTTCCATAGCTTCCAAGAGATTGAGGAGTGCTTGAGCGGTCTTGCCTTCCACCTGGACGGTATTCTGGGGAATCCGGGTGAGTTCGGCGCGGTCGATAGGGATATTACCGGCCTCCAACGCCTTCCGCACGGAATCGAAATCGGTGAAGGAGGTATAGACTTCGTACGCTTCATTGTCTTCCTGAATGTCTTCGGCGCCGGCATCCATAGCTGCCGACATCAGCGACTCTTCGTCGGCCTGCTCCTTCAACACGACAATGAGACCCTTCTGCTCGAACAACCATGAGACGGCACCGTTCTCGGCCAGATTCCCGTTGTGCTTGCTGAACAGATGGCGGACATCCGAGACCGTCCGGTTCCGGTTGTCGGTGAGCGCCTCCACGAACATGGCCACACCGCCCGGGCCGTAGCCTTCAAAAACAGCCGACTCCCACGACTCGCCCGGCAGTTCTCCCGTTCCCTTCTTCACCGCCCGATCGATGTTGGCCGACGGCATGTTCTCAGATTTGGCGTTTAGAATGGCCGACCGAAGTCTGGGGTTGCTGCCCTCGTCGGCCCCACCTTCCCGAGCGGCTACCGTAATCTCCCGGATCAGGCGGGTAAATGCCTTCGATCGGGCAATGTCGGCGCGCCCTTTCCGATGCTTTATATTCGCCCATTTACTATGCCCTGCCATCGGTCGTCGCACTCCTCAGCAGTTGGGATAGGCCAGAACAGGAACAAACGTAACTGGTTGATAATGTAAGCAAATCCGCCGTACCCTGGCAAGGCCAAACACCCCGAAAACAGGGATCTCAGGCGGGTTGGACCACAAGAATCAAGAATTCCCGATTTCCGGCCGCGCCTTTGATGGGAGAGGGGATATGTGCGACAACAGGAATTCCGGAATCAGCCAGGGTGTCCAGGGTCCGACCCAGGATCTCGTCGAGGGCCTCTTCCCGCACCACCCCCTTCTGCAACTCAGCAGGTTTCGCCTCGTACTGGGGCTTGAGCAGGGCGCAAACCTTCCCTCCGGGGGCCAACAGGGCCAGCGCCTTGGGCACAATCAGGCGCATTGGCGTCCACCCCACGTCCACCACCACCAGGTTTACGGGTTCGGGCAGATCTGCGTGAAGCGCGTTGGTCCTCTCCATCACAACAACCCGATCGTCGTTCCGCAGCTTCCATTCCAGCACCCCGTAACCCGTCTCCACGGCATAGACCTTCGCCGCCCCCCGCTGAAGCAGGCAGTCGGTGAACCCCCCCACGTTCGCACCTAGATCGGCCGCCTTCAGCCCCATCGCGTCAATCCCAAACGCCTCCAGGGCCGCTTCCAGTTTTTCGCCCCCCCGCCCAACAAACCGGCGTCGGGGCTTCGGCGAACATTCATTAGACATGGGTCGTCCTCAATGCATCATTGCCTGTCACACCAGGTCCCAAATTATCCCTGCTTATCCGCCTTTGGCTATCAGAATCTATCCCGGTCCCCGGGCCTCTGATTATCCCGCCTTTACACACCGGGTTGAAACCCAGTGCTATTCAGGACCCCAAGTCCGTTGAAACGGACTCGCCAAAATCCCTAAAAACCGACTTCGATATCACGCAGTTGATTATCCACCTCTCCCTATCCCGTCCCTTCATGCAAAACGGGCGCCGCTCCTACAGCCGAGCGCCGCCCGTCGGATTCGGTGAACCGCCGCCGTCCTACGCCGCCACCTCTTCCACCAGATCCGAGGACTCGATGATCTTCGACATCACTTCCTGCGGCACCTGGTCGTAATGGGACAGCTGCATAGTATAATCCCCGGCACCGTGTGTCATAGATCGGAGGGCGGTTGAATACTTGTAGAGCTCACCAAGCGGGACATCAGCTTTCACCAGCTGAAAGCTTCCCTCCGGGTCGATCCCCTGGATCCGCCCGCGTCGGGAATTCAGATCGCCCATAACATCTCCCACGTAATTTTCGGGCACGCGAATCTGCAGGTGGTAGATGGGCTCCAGGAGAATCGGTTTGGACGCCTTGAAAGCCTCCTGGAAGGCGTGTGATCCTGCAAGCTTGAAGGCCATTTCGGAAGAATCGACGGCGTGGTAAGAACCATCGTAGACCGTCACCTTCACATCCACGACCGTGTATCCGGCAACCACGCCGCGCTCCAGGGCCTCGATGATGCCCTTTTCTGCTGCAGGAAGGAACTTCCCGGGGATACTGCCGCCCACCACCGCGTTGTCGAATTCGAAACCGGACCCGCGAGGCAGCGGCTCCACGCGCAGGTAGACCTCCCCGAATTGACCTCGCCCACCCGTCTGCTTCCTATGTCTGTAGTGTCCTTCGGACTTCGACGTAATCGTCTCGCGATACGGTATGCGGGGCTCGATAATGTCGACTTCCACGCCGAACTTCTCCTTCAGTTTCTCCAGGACTACCGTAAGGTGCAGTTCCCCCTGACCCTGCACGATGATCTGCTTCAACTCGGGATCGTATCCAGAGAGGAAACTCGGGTCCTCTTCGTGAATCCGATTGAGCCCGGTTCCGATCTTCTCTTCGTCGCCGCGTGCGTGCGGTTGCACGGCAATCCGGATCAGCGGATGGGGAAACTCGATGGGCGGAACGATCAGCTGCCTGTTTCGTTCGCAGATCGTGTTCCCCGTATGCGTATCTTTCAGTTTCACCAACGCCCCGATATCGCCCGCCACAAGTTCGCTGATGTCTTCGCGGTCTTTACCGTTGGTGAGGTAGATCTGTCCGATTCGCTCACTCTTCTCTCGGCTGCTGTTGTACACATCGGCGCCGGTTTTCAAAGTTCCGGAGACAACACGGACAAACGAAAGATCCCCAACGTTTTCGGAAATGGTTTTGAACACCGATGCGGCCAGCGGGCCCTCGGCATCTGCCGAAAGCTCCACAGCGTCGCCGGATCCAGGGTCGGTGGCCGTGGCCGCGCTCATGTTGGCAGGTGAAGGGACATTCTCCACCACGAAGTCCAGGAGCAGGTCCGCTCCAATGTTGTGCGCGGCGTCGGACACCAGGAGTGGAAACAGGGATCGGTTGAGAATTCCGGTCCTGAGACCGGCATGGATTTCTGCCTCGGAAAGCTCGCCCTCTTCCAGATACTTCTCCGTAAGTTCGTCTTCACTCTCAGCGGCAGCCTCAACAATCTGCTCTCGCAGCGACGCCACTCGTTCCTGCAGTTCGGCAGGCACCTCTCCAGATACCGGAACACCGCTGCCATCGGCTGGATAGGTGAGGAGTTTCTGCTTGTAGACGTCGACGATCTGGTTGAATCCTGAGCCCGGGTTAACGGGAAGGTGAAACGGTACGACGCCCTGCCCGAAGTGCTCCTGCAGGGCGGCCAGCACACCCTCAAAGTCGGCAAAGTCCTTGTCCAGATGGTTCATCACCAGCATCGCCGGCCGACCATATTCCTCTGCGAATCCCCAAACCTTGTCAGTGCCAACCTCCACTCCGCTGGCGGCATCCACAAGGACTACGGCGTTGTCGGTAGCCCAGAGGGCGGCCTTCGCATCCCCGATGAAGTCGGAGTAACCAGGAGTGTCAACAATATTCAGCCGTGTGTTCTTCCACGAGCAGTGCAGAAAGGAAGCGGCTATGGAAATGCCGCGATTGATTTCGGCCAGCGTGAAGTCAGATTTCGTGGTTCCGTCCTGAACGGTCCCGAGACGATTTGTGATTCCGGCTCTGAACAGAATTGCTTCAGCAATGGAGGTTTTTCCGGTGCTGCTGTGTCCTACCAAGGCGATGTTCCGCAGGGTATCCGGAGTGCTCACGGGGCCCTCCTTTGGGAAGATCGGGTCCGAAGTGAACCAAACAGGCGGTTCTTTGAAGCCGCCGGACGACGACGTGCGCCAATAAACAAACCCGGACTTGCTCCGTCAAGCGGTTTCAGGGCCCGGACAAGAGGCCGGGGGCAACCGATTGCTATCAATAGAAATAAAAAAGGCCCGAATCGAAATCGATTCGGGCCTTTTCAAAAGAATCCTGGCAGCGACCTACTCTCCCACAAGGTCACCCAAGCAGTACCATCGGCGCTGGAGGGCTTAACTTCTCTGTTCGGAATGGGAAGAGGTGTGACCCCTCCGCTATAGCCACCAGGAAAATATCAAGGCCTGCCGCCCCAAAAGGGGCGGCAGGCACAGAATGCGGAAATTGCTGGTCGACTGAACCGCAGAACACACGAGCGATCTGCTGGAAGATCTGCATCTTGTTCAACGGCACACGCCGTTGAAGTAGAAAAAATGATCAAGCCTCACGGCTAATTAGTATCGCTCGGCTGAATGCATTGCTGCACTTACACCTGCGACCTATCGACCTCGTGTTCTACAAGGAGCCTTTAGGTGGGTAAACCCACGGGATATCTAATCTTGGAGTAGGCTTCGCACTTAGATGCTTTCAGCGCTTATCCCTTCCGAACATAGCTACCCAGCGATGCCTCTGGCGAGACAACTGGTACACTAGAGGTTCGTCCATCCCGGTCCTCTCGTACTAGGGACAGATCTCCTCAAATATCCTACGCCCGCGGCAGATAGGGACCGAACTGTCTCACGACGTTCTAAACCCAGCTCGCGTATCAGTCTTTAATTGGCGAACAGCCAAACCCTTGGGACCTTGTACAGCCCCAGGATGAGATGAGCCGACATCGAGGTGCCAAGCTTCCCCGTCGCTATGGACGCTTGGGGGAAATTAGCCTGTTATCCCCGGAGTACCTTTTATCCGTTGAGCTTCGGCGCTTCCACACGCCACCGTCGGATCACTAAGCCCTGCTTTCGCATCTGCTCGACCTGTGTGTCTCGCAGTTAAGCTCCCTTGTGCCTTTACACTCGCCGCGCGATTACCAACCGCGCTGAGGGAACCTTTGGGCGCCTCCGTTACATTTTGGGAGGCGGCCGCCCCAGCCAAACTTCCCACCTGGCATTGTCCCCCACCCTGATTCAAGGGTCGGGGTTAGAGTTTCAACAGAATAAGGGTGGTATTTCAAGGACGGCTCCATGAGAGCTGGCGCTCCCACTTCAAAGCCTCCCACCTATCCTACACATACTATGACGAAAGCCAGTACCAGGCTAGAGTAAAGGTTCACGGGGTCTTTCCGTCCCGCCGCGGGTATCCGGCATCTTCACCGGAACTACAATTTCGCCGAGTCCCCCGTTGAGACAGCGCCCAAGTCGTGACACCATTCGTGCAGGTCGGTATTTATCCGACAAGGAATTTCGCTACCTTAGGACCGTTATAGTTACGGCCGCCGTTTACCGGAGCTTCAATTCAGAGCTTCGGACCGAAGTCCTAACCCCTCCTCTTAACTTACCGGCACCGGGCAGGTGTCAGTCCCTATACGTCGTCTTACGACTTTGCAGAGACCTGTGTTTTTAGTAAACAGTCGCCCGGGCCTTTTCACTGCGACCTCCTTCAGCTCACGGGGCAAGCCCGATCACCTAATTGGAGGCGCTCCTTCTCCCGAAGTTACGGAGCAATTTTGCCTAATTCCTTAACGAGGGTTCTCTCGCGCACCTTAGGATTCTCACCCCGTCTACCTGTGTCGGTTTGCGGTACGGTCACCCATGCGGCTCGCATAGAGGTTTTTCTTGGCAGCATGATTACGGTCAGTTGGCTCACCCGAAGGCTTGTTTCCCCATAACCTCTCGAGGTTAAGACCGCCCGGATTTACCTGGGCAATCCCCCTACAGGCTTAGACCCGCATTTCCAGTCGCGGGCTGACCTTCACTTCTGCGTCACCCCATAGCTCAAACGTCACATAGGTGGTACAGGAATGTTAACCTGTTTCCCATCGCCTACGCCTTTCGGCCTCGGCTTAGGATCCGACTAACCCTGGGCGGACGAACCTTCCCCAGGAAACCTTAGACTTTCGGTGAACAGGATTCTCACCT
>Ga0114996_10006146_pt1 | contig 13925 bp, 14 predicted proteins | sample ArcticOcean_MG_C_4_FD_87039 | JGI IMG/M metagenome (GOLD analysis project Ga0114996, IMG submission 87039) | Marine microbial communities from western Arctic Ocean - ArcticOcean_MG_CB4_134 | ecosystem: Environmental > Aquatic > Marine > Oceanic | place: Arctic Ocean: Canada Basin | collected... | reverse complement strand
AGGAGTAGATGTGGACATGGCTTGTTGGCCTCTGATAAGGATGAGTTAGTTGCTCTCCTTTCTATCGGCACCAACAAGCCATTTCTTTTTGCGGGTGTTACCCTGATTTGAACCATACCAAAATTCCACAATAAGTGGGCTGACTTGGGAAGATATTCGAACGCTGTTGACGCAATTGGGATATCGGGCCCACGTGGCGTTTGAAGCGGCAGGATGAGCCGCAAGATCTTTTTTAAAATACCGCCCTCAATCCCAGCATAGGCACAAAAAACAATACCTTGTCGGCCTCCTGACTGCCGCGCTCGTCCAGTGAAAAGTCTACCGTTTCCTGGTTGAAGGTGACGTTCAGGATGTCAATGAAGAAGTCGAAGTACCAGGTCTCGAATACCTCCCGCTTTTGGATGCGCACGTCCAGCTTCCAAAAATCGGGCAGCCGTGCAGAAAAGGGTTTGTCGTGACTGGAAGGATCCAGCTGGGTGGGTAGGCGTTCCGGCGTGTAGGGACGGCCAGTGTGGAAATGGTAGCACTACCCAAGGTCCAATGCCGTCCGACCTCCCACGAAGCTACGGCGTTTACCACATGCCTCTGGTCGAACATAAACGGCATGGTTCCATACCCCTGGGCCTGGCGTTGACTCTTGCTCAGACTGTAAGTAAGCCAACCGAACACGGAACTACCCAATTGACGGCGCAACACAAACCCCTCTGCACCCCAATGTAGTTCCAGGTCGGATTGCAGAATCGCTGAGGATCGCCAGAAGGGGGCTTGAACTGCGGTGCAGCCGCCCGGGCAACAACGGTGGTTGCGGTGACTCGTCCATGGTATACCCTCCTTTTTGAGTCGTACTGGATAGTACTTAATAATACTCCTAAGACCACGGCTACCCTGACAAGAATCTAAAAAAAGAAGGGAGGCTTAAGAATAGCTAAAGGGAATAGATGACCGTCTGGAAGCAATGGGAGAGGGATTCAAAGAAGGTGTGCAAGGCGGTTGCGCAGGAATTTCAGCGCCCGCCCCATCTGGGTCTCGACTGTTTTGATAGAAATGTTCTGAATCTCCGCAATTTCTGCATAGGTCAGGTGATCGAAGCGGTTCATAGAAAAGATGATTCGGCACTTTTCAGGGAGCGCTTCGATAGCCTGGTGAACGGCAGCGGCCAGCTCTTTTTCTTGCCATTCATCTTCGAGCGTCTTCAGGTGAGCAAACGTCCCCGCTACATCTGCAGCGCTGCGCTGCTGTACTTCGCTGTATCTCAGTTGTTTCAGTGCCTGATTTTTAGCTGCGGTGAATAGATAGGTCTTTATGCTCCGGGCTGGATCCAGTTGTGACCTATTGGTCCAGATGGCGAGAAAAACATCCTGCACCAGACCCTCGGCAATAGATGTATCCTGCACATAACGGCGGACGAAATGGATTAGAGGCTGACAATACGAGTTAAATAATTGCTCGAATGCCTGCCCGTCATCAGCGCGGATCTTGTGCACCCATTCCGCTTCAGTCTGTAGCTGGATACTTTTCACACACGATCCTCGCCGACAGGGTGCAAGAGGTCATAAATTGTCCTTATAAAGTTGAACTCAAATAAGAAAAGCATTTTCTTCTGTGCGGAGAAGATGAGAATCGCTCGGCGTGCCCAGAGTCTGGTCCGCTCTTGAGTTTCTGGCGCCGTCGAACCAGGTTTTACAGCGATCCGCACAGGAGGCAAAACGCGATGGTACCGTGGATTTTTGTACACAACCCGCTCGAACCTTGGCTGGCCGACTACCCGCGCATATTTGATGCCTGGGAGGATGGAGGGGTGCGCGGCATCGTGGTGGGCCGTCTGTGGTTTGCCCAGGAGGACGGCAACGGCATGTCTCTGTGGGATGAGATACTGACGCCTACCTTCCCCGCCAATGCAGAAATATACACCTCCTATGGTATTAATCCGCCGCCGGAGTCGCCGCGCAATTTAGCTAAGGAGAAACAATTGCACGCCCTGCTGGACAATGCGGCGGCGCGCGGCTGGCAGATTATGATCTTTGACTCCAGAGACGGACTCAGGTTGCTCTACCAGCGCGGTCAGGGCGTTGTCTCTGGCCTGGCGCTGGAGGAAGACCCGGTGGGTGCGGTGGAAGTGGCCGCCGGTGTGCACGATCTCATGGCCGCCTATCCCCAGGTGCACGGCGTCATTCTGGACCAACCCGGCGAACACGACTACGAATTGGAATTTCACCGCGGCACGGAATTGTTGCAACTCTCCGATTTGCAGCGCTGGCGTTTTGAGACGCAGGGCGCCGATGTCGCCCGCATTGAGCGCGGCATCAAACATTTGCGCCAGCGCTTCTGCCATTTGACGCCGGATCTGGTGCGCTATCATGCCCCGGGTGGTATGCTGGGCGCCTTAACTTTGTTCGATCTCGACGAGGACGGGCTTTATTGGCTGCGCATGCGGCGGCAAACGGCGCTCGATTTCATGGCTGCGGTGCGCCAGCAGATCGAGCGCTTGGACCGCAAGGTGCAATTGGGCGGCATTCCGCGCACGGCGGCTTTCTCGGGGCTCACCGGGCAGGATTTTGGCCAGATGGCGGCGCATTTCGATTACGTTTTCCCCAAACATTACTTCTGGCACCGGGGCAACGACGGCCTCTATGGCACCATGGCCCGTTGGGTGCAGCAGGTCGCTGCCTGGAATCCAACCCTGACCGAAACGGATTGTTTTGCGGTGGTGAAAGCGTGGTTGGGCTTGGAATTGCCGGGCATTCATTCGCTGGCCGATATGGAGCTGGGGTTTCCGGAGGAATTCTTTACGCAATTGGTCTACGACGAAACGCGGCGCGCTTTGGAAGCTATAGGCGACGACAAGGTGGTCCCCTGGGTGTCGACCGGTCGTAGTCCGCACGGCGGCGAAGCGATGAACGGCAGAGATTTGCACGGCATCTTGACGGCGTCGCAGCGGGCCGGTGCCCAGTGTTTTCTCTTCCAGCCGGATCCGGATCTGGGGGCGCCGGAATGGAGCGTGATCTCGCGTTTGTGCGGCAATTTGTGGCGTCCGTCCCCTCAAGGTTATTGGCCTACAGATTCCACCCGGCCCGACTCGTTTGATAGAGACTGACACGTCGTTTGCTGTGGCGCTGTTTTCGAGACAGACTAGAGAGTCTCGTCGGCTTAAAATATTTTAATAGAGCAAAAACTTTTTAAAAAGGAAGGGTTCTAGATGAAAGTAAAAATTGCACAGTACGGCATTTCCCACGACCACGCACAGGGCAAGGCGCAGGTCATGAAAGAAAGCGATCAGGTCGATTTCTGCGGCGTCTTCGAGCCGTCGCCCGAAGTGCGCCAGACGCTTGGCGCAAACCCGGCCTACGAAGGCGTACACTGGTTTTCTGCCAAGGAAGAGATTTTGGAAGACGAAACCATCGTCGGCATTGCCGCCCAGGGCCGCGTGTCGCAGAACCTCACTTTTGCGCGCCAGGCCCTTGAGCGCGGCAAACACGTCTGGCTCGACAAACCCGCAGGCGATGACCTGAACGAATTTGCCGCCGTGCTCGACCTTGCCCGCGACAAAGGACTGCTGGTGCAATTGGGGTATATGTTCCGCTACAATGCGGGGTTCCAGTTTATCCTCGACTGGGCCAAGAGCGGCAAGCTCGGCGCTATAACTTCTGTGCGCGGGCGCATTTCTTCGGGTCCGACCAACGCCGTGGATTGGCAACGTTGGGATTCGCGCGGCGAACGCGAGGGCGGCATCATGTTTATTCTGGCCTGCCATCTGACCGATATCATCGTCGCTCTGCTCGGCCGTCCCGAGCGTGTCACCTCATTTATGCGCACCGAAGGCGAATTTGATTGGTACCGCGACAATACAACAGCCATCTTCGAATATGCCAACGCTATGGCCACTCTCGAGTCTTCGTCGCTGGAAGTTTCATCGGGTGCCTCGCGACGTTTAGAAGTGTACGGTAGGCGCGGCAGTGCCATCCTCGAGCCCCTCGAACCACCGACCCTGCGGCTCTGTTTGGACGAAGATCGCGACGGCTACGTCGAAGGCTGGCAGACTGTGCCGGTGGAAAACCGTCCGCGTTATGTCGAGAGTTTGCGCGCCTTTGTGGCGGACATTGGCGGCGAGAAAACGCCCGATCGCTCCCTCGACCACGAATTCACTGTGCAGGAGACGGTGCTGCGGGCGGCGGGATTGCACGAGGCCTAAAGGAAATCACCATGGAAATCCGCGATCTCGAGAGCATCTTTGTATACCATTCGCCCCAATACCCCGGCTTCACTTCCTGGGTCGGCCTGTGGAACATGCCCGACGACAGCATCATGTGTTCTTTTATCCAGGCCACCGGTCCGCTGAGCGGCCGTGCCAAAGCCCCGGACGCTGTGCGCGAATACCTCACCTGGCCCCCGACCGGACACGGCGATGGATACGACATGACCGGTTTGGATCTGCGCCACGTCCATCTGAGGAGCACCGATTGCGCCCGCACCTGGACGCAGGTCAGCGCCGAACCTTTCATTAGCTGCATGAACGGCGCGCCTGGAGAAGCCGAGGAAGTGATTCCCGATCCCGCCAGCGAATTCGGCGGCACGATCGTGCGCGGCGTATGGGGCCCCTATCTGCCCTACAACGACGACGTGCCGAAGGATGGTTTTTTGCAGCGCTCCACTGACGGTTCTTGCACCTGGGGGGCGCCCGAGCTTATCTACGGCGCCGAAAATACTACGTTCTGGGCTAAGCGCCTGCGCCCCCTGCGCGACGGCCGTTTATTGGCGGGCGGCGGTCTTTTCTTTATCGATCCCGCCCACAATACCCGCCGCGGTTGGTTCCGTGATATGACCATGGCCCTTTTTATTGGCGACGAGAATGGGCGCAATTGGCAGGGTCCCATTTCCATTATCCCCGACCACCAACTCGGCGAGTTTAACGGTGAGGAATTCGACTGGACTGAGCTCGAAAACGGCGACCTGCTCTGTGTGCTGCGCACCGAGACGGTTCCCACTTTCGATACCCAAGCCGGCGGCCAGGATCGTCGCATCACCCGCCTTACAAAAACCGCTGACTCCTGGAAAGCCAGGCGCGTCGACATGGCTCCTTTTCCCCATAGCGGCCACCCCGAGCTGCTGCGGACGCGCGAGGGCATCGTTTTACACGTCGCCACCTCCGCTCTCAGCGCCAGTGCCGACGACGGGCAATCCTGGACCCACTTCGACCTCACCCCCAAAACGACTTGGCACGGTTGGTGCGGCCCTGGCTCACCCTATTACCCCAAGGCCGTGCACATGGCCAACGGCGAAATTCTCGTCATTGGACACGTGGGCGGCGACAACGGCTATGGCACCATTGACCAGGCGATCGTCGGTATGCGTTTTCGTCTGGATCGATAGAGAAAGGAGTGCAATTATGAGCGAAGATCAAACAAAGAGTAATGCGGTTGTAAGCGACCAGCAGTTACGTTTTTTTCAAACCTTTGGCTATTTGGCTTTTCCTGGATTAATCAAAGATTGTATCGATGAGATCATTGAGGCTTTTGAGGAAGTCTGGAAACAGCAAGGACACAGCCATAACGGCGAACCCCACGACGGTTCAAAGCGATCTTGTATCGTGCCTTTTCCCGATCAGCATCCGCGTCTGTGCCAGTTGCTCGACGATCCGCGCATCGACGCTATTGCCTCGGCTTTACTGGGCGATGATTACAATTTCATGCCGAGCGATGGCAATTATTACGCCGGCGATACAGGGTGGCATTCGGATGGTGGTAACAGCGACATTGTCCATATTAAAATGGCCTATTACCTAAACCCTCTAACGCGTGACACGGGCAGCGTGCGAGTGATCCCGGGGAGCCATAAGTTTGGCGATCAATTTGCCGACTCATTGAGCCAGGACATTAGAGAAAGTCAGGATCTTTGGGGCATTGACGGCGCTCAAGTGCCGGCGCAGGCGCTCGAAACGCAACCGGGCGATGTAGTAGTGTTTAATCACAAAACTAAACACGCTTCTTTTGGCGGTGACGGTTGGCGTCGCATGTTCACTATGAATTTATGTCAGCGATATCCCGAGGATCGGGTTCAGGAATTGCGGGATTATCTAAATGGGGTCGCCCGCTTTTGGGTCGAGCGCGCCTACGGTCCGGTTATGATGGAAACGGCCGGTCCACAACGGCTGCGGCATTTAGAGCAGGTGATGGCCAACGACGGTCATCTTGCGGAGCTATCCCGCAAAGCTAAAGAAGAGGCGCAAGAACCGGCGCGCGGCTGATGGTTTCAATCATAGATGTTGGTGACGGTATTCTCTGGTCCTAGGTGACGGGCGGTGGGGACATGGTGTTCTTTGCACCAGTCTGCCAGTGGATTGGCGCCGCCATCGGGTTGGAAACCTTTGACATCGTCGTATGATCCACCGACTAGAAAACGTTCCAGCGGCGTTAACCGGGCCATAAAGTCTTCGCTTTGTTGGCGGAAGTCCATGGGCATGACCCAGCGATAACCGTAACCGATCATGATGCCTTTGCGGGTCTTGCCGGAGAGGTTGACTGCGCCGGCGTGCCAAGTGCGGTTTTCAAAGAGCAGGCAGTCGCCGGGTTTGAGCAGGGGCTCGACCGCGTTGGGCGGATCGGGTTGCCCGGCGGGGATCTCCAGCGGTTCGGTGAGTAAATTGCTGCCGGGTACGACCATGGTGGCGCCGCTTTTGGGTTGGCTCAAATCTGTAAAATAATAGGCGCATTTTAATTCGATGCGCGGGATGCTGTAATGCCCCAGCGCCATCATCGCCTGCATATAGTCGCGGTGCCAATTGGGGGCGCGGTGGGTTTCCGGGGTGTCGGCGGGATTGGGGTATTTATAGATCAGGTGAGAGGTCATCAATTGCAGGTTAGATCCGAGTAGATGGATCACTAGGGGAAGGATTTTGGGATGGGTCAAGAGCGGCACGTAGGCATCGTCTAAGGCAATTGTATTGCGAAAGCCGTCGTATAATCCCCCCGGGTTGCTCTGGCGGTTGGTTTCGAGATCGCTGTCCAGCAAACGATCGCTGGCTTTTATTAACTTGGATATGGTTTCGTTGTCCAAGACATTGCGGACGATTAGATAACCGTTCTCGTCGAATTCGCGAATTTGTTCTGTGGGGGTGGGGGTGTACTCTAACACGGTTATGCTCCTGGAATGGGCGTTGGCCCAAAACGCTCAAGGTACGTTTACGTAGAATTTATGGTACCAATAGTGTGGACACTTTTTGTAAGTCGTTGATAAATAAAAACTTATGAAAACCAACTTCGAGATATATAACTTGTTGATAAATAGTCACTTATGAATTATCATCTCATAAAAGTCTGCTCAAAATAGAAAAAGTGTCCATAGTATTGGTACGTAAAAATATAGTTAATATATGTCCATAGGATTATACAGTGCATTTTGGCGCTTAGGGTCAAGTAGTGCAGACTAATTGGAGTTTAATATAAATGAGCGATTTTTCAACTACAGACTTGTCTAGCGGATCGCCTGCCGTAACCAGCATGCGCGTGGTCCCGGTGGCGGGTCAGGACAGCATGCTTTTAAACTTGAGCGGTGCGCACGGTCCGTTCTTTACCCGCAATGTGGTCGTTTTGGAGGATGCGGCTGGCAATGTGGGCATTGGCGAAGTGCCGGGCGGCGAGGCTATCCGCAATACCTTGCTGCAATGTCTTGAGCTTGTGCAAGGGTCAAAGGTCGGGGCATATCGCGGCACCCTGAATCGCATTCGCCAACAGTTTGCGCATTTAGATTCCGTCGGGCGCGGCCGCCAGACGTTTGATCTGCGCACCACAGTGCATGTGATAACGGCTATTGAGGCGGCTCTGCTCGATTTGCTCGGCAAGTATCTCGACCTCAGTGTGGCCGAGCTTTTGGGTGACGGCAAACAGCGGGATTCGGTGGAGGCGCTCGGTTATTTGTTTTTCGTTGCCGATCGCAATAAGACGGATCTTCCGTACCGATCTGAGCAAGATGCCGATGACGCGTGGTTGCGGCTGCGCAATGAAGAAGCGCTGACGCCTGATGCGATTGTTGGTCTTGCCGAAGCGGCCCATGCGCGTTATGGGTTCAACGACTTCAAACTCAAGGGCGGGGCGCTGAGTGGCGATGCAGAGATCGAGGTGGTTACTGCGTTGTCGGCAAGATTTCCGCAGGCGCGTATAACGCTCGATCCCAACGGCGCCTGGTCGTTGGAGGAGGCGATAAGGCTGTGTAGCAATAAACACGATGTGCTGGCCTATGCCGAAGATCCGTGCGGTGCTGAGGGCGGCTACTCGGGGCGGGAGGTGCTCTCGGAGTTTCGCCGCGCCACCGGGTTGCGCACCGCCACCAATATGATCGCCACGGATTGGCGGGAGATGGGGCATGCCATCTTGCTGCAGTCGGTGGATATTCCGCTGGCCGACCCGCACTTTTGGACTATGCAAGGGGCGGTGCGGGTGGCCCAGATGTGCCATGAGTGGGGACTGACGTGGGGCTCGCACTCCAACAATCACTTTGATAATTCGGCTGCCATGGTTTCCCATGCAGCGGCGGCGGCACCTGGCCAGATCACCGCGATCGATACTCACTGGATCTGGCAGGACGGACAACATTTGACTAAATCGCCGCTCAAAATAGAGAACGGTCAGATTCGCGTTCCAGATGGTCCCGGGTTGGGCATAGAGTTGGATGCAGATGCCCTCGAACGCGCTCACGAGCTCTACCTGCAGCACGGACTTGGCAGCAGGGATGATGCGGTGGCGATGCAGTATTTAATTTCGGGGTGGGCATTCGACAATAAAAAACCGGCCATGGTGCGATAGGAGAAGAAACAATGAGAATAGGCATACATATGGGTTATAGCAGTGCAGATGAGGTCGCCGAGCAGTGCCGCGTGTCTGGGGTAAATGAGATTTTCCTCAGTGCGGCTTCTGTTCCGGGTTTTGCCGAGCGCGGCCATTTGACCCAGGAAGACTTCAAACCGATTGGGGAGGAACTAGCCGCACGCGGTATTTTAGTATCCGGAATGATTCTGCCGGTTCCTTCCCAGGAAGCCGTGCTCGGTCAAGACGAAACAGAGCGGGCGAATTTTTGCCAGACCGTGCGGGCCGTGGGGCAATCTGGTGTCGACACTACCCTATTCTATCCACTCGACAGGTTTCTTTATTTTCACGAATACCACCCGGGCAGGCCGCTGATGGTGATGCCGGGTGAGGAGGGCTGGGATGCGGTCATCGCGTTCTTCAGAGAAGTAGTGGCTGTGGCCGATGAGGTGAATGTGAAGTTGGGCAGTCATCTATGGGCGGTCGATGTCGTGCACGCCATTGGGGATGCGGTGCCGAGCCCCAACAACGGCGTCACCTACTGCCAGGGTATGTCCCTTATTAATGAGGATCCCCATTCTCCGGCTGCAACGTGGGGTATGGAGAAGATTTTTTTTGCGCATGCCCGCAACCAGGTCCAGCACGGTCCAAATCTCATGGATCACAAGGAGGTGCCGCTGGATAGTGGCGATGTGGATATGGCCCGCTGCGTGCGCGCCTTGGTGGAGGCTGAATACGCAGGGGTGATCATCCCGGAACACCTCGGACCGCAAAGCCAACCCGACGCCGTTGCATACCTAAAAAAAGTGATCGACGCAGCATAAAGGCGCTGCTCTACACGCAAGGTCTGGAGATATTGCCAATGAAAACAGTAATTATTGGTGCCACTGGGCACATCGGCACGTATTTGGTGCCGCGGCTGGTAGAGGCCGGTATAGAGGTGATTGCCGTGAGCCGCGGCCACCGTGCACCCTACCATGCACACGGTGCCTGGCAGTGGGTGGAGCGGGTGGAGATCGACCGGGAAGCGGCGGAAGAGGAGGGCAGCTTCGGGACCCAAATTGCTCGTTTAGAACCGGATGTAGTGATCGATCTTATCTCTTATGCCAAAGACAGTACGGCGCAATTGGTAGAAGCGCTGGAGGGTCGAGTACAGCAGTTTATCCACTGCGGGACTATATGGACTTACGGCTACAGCGAAGCGGTCCCCACTACAGAGGCCGATGGCAAACGGCCATGGGGCGATTACGGCGTGCAAAAAAAAGAGATCGAAGATTATCTGATGGACAAAGCGAGGCGCGGAAATTTTCCCGCTGCGGTTTTCCATCCGGGACATATTGTCGGCCCCGGGTGGGGATTTATTAATCCTGCCGCCAATCGCGATCCCGAAGTGATCCGCAAACTGGCCAGCGGCGCCGAATTGGATTTGCCTCACTTCGGCCTGGCTACTCTACATCATATCCATGCTGCGGATGTGGCGCAATTGTGTCATGGCATGATGACGCATTGGGGGCAGGCGGTAGGAGAAAGTTTTAATGCCGTGTCGGAGCGGGCTATTACCTTGCGCGGTTATGCCGATGCGGTTGCTCGTTGGTTTGGCAAAGAAGCAAACCTCAAGTTTGTGGATTGGCAGCAATGGCAAGAAGGGAAATCTGCTGAGGATATCCGTTTGACTGACGATCACATTTCCCATAGCCCCAGTCACAGTATTGAAAAGGCAAAGAGGTTGCTGGAATATCGTCCTCGCTACACTTCTCTAGAAGCTATTTATGAAGCTTTGGACTGGGACACAAAATACGGTGAGTTGCAGGGATTGGAGCTGGGAGGAACCTGTTGAATGGATAAGACCACGACGTCTCTGACGCCACTAGTTTGGCAAGAGACCGACTTGGATGAAATTGCCGCTGTATTCGAACGGGATGGAGTCGTTGCCGTGCAAGGCATGCTGCCCGGTGCCGCGATTGACCGCGCCGACTCTGTTGCTGAGCGCCTGCTGGAAGGAGTCGACGAGCGTCCCTGGGCTGCCGGAGAAGAGTATTGCAAGCGTTTTGATATATGGACCAAGGTTTTTGGCGGGCTCGAAGATTCTGCCGTGGTTGCGCTCTTCGACAAATCATTTACGCCCCGGTAAATGATCCCTTGACGTGCCCGAAAAAGAGGGAATCGGCCAGCTCGCCGGCAATCGCTGAGCAATTCACCGGCATGAACGGCCCCGCGGCCCGGGCGGAGCCAAAATGCAGGGCTCGGGCCACCAACTCTTTGCCGGTGCCGCTCTCGCCCATAATCAGCACCGAGGTAGTGCCGACCTGTTGCAGTCGTTCGATGTCGCCGAGGATTTTTGCAAGGGTTTTGCTCTGCCCGACAAAACCGGCGATGCCCCAGTGCTTGGCCTCCTCATCTGAAATTAGCGAGATCCGTCCGGCCAGTTGATCGCGCTCTTCGGCCAGGGCTTTTCTGCGGGCGATTTCGGTTTCGAGGACCTGATTTTTTTGCGTCAGTTCTTGCACCAGCCGGCGCAGCCGCAATTGCGTGGCTACCCGCATGCGCAGTTCTTGCTCGCGAAACGGTTTGGGGATGTAGTCGACCCCACCGGCCTCAAAGCCGGCGACTACATCGGCCAACTCGGTCCGCGCCGTGAGAAATACCACGGGCGTGGCGCGCATGGTCGGATCGGCCTGCAGCTGCCGACACGTCTCAAAGCCGTCCATTTCGGGCATCATCACGTCGAGCAAGATTAGATCGGGCACAAAGCGGCGGACTAGATCCAGCGCCGCGGCGCCGTTTAGCGCCACCCGAATGTCGTAGCCTTGCGGTTTAAGTATGCTGACCAGCACGTCGAGGTTTTCGCGCTGGTCGTCCACCAGCAAAACCTTGGCACCGGTCAAATCTATTGCGCTCGTATCCACAATCTTATTGATCCTTAGGCAAAGCTCAGCTACCCGGCTTGTCTATCTCCTTCGAAGCGCTTTGTTCGGCGGTTGTTTTTATTGCATGTAGATCTACAACTCGCTGATCTTCCGATCTCTTCTTAGTGTGGAGATGGGCAACAAGCGCTTCGATATCGTATCCATGTTCTCGGGCAATGCTGTCTTTGATCTGCCAGAGTTCCTCTATGATTTCATCAGGCATCGTCGAATACTCCCATAAGCTCTTGAGGGGTACATATTTCAGGGCTAGTGTGCCCGTGTATGGTACAGACGCTCCGAATGATAGGTTTGGTTTCGGCATTATCAATATGCCGACAATTCCAGGTTAGAAGGTAGTTAATATTATGTACGGCGGACACGGCAATGTGAAGGGAATCATCCAATGCCTTGGCAGGAAGTGCTTTTTCCTCTATAAGCGCTTTGGACAAAGCGACTACGTCCTCTGTGAGTACAAGAATGGGAATACCAGATAGCGCTTCAAGACGCCGCATCGCTGCCTCAGGGTTGCCCTTTCCGGCCTCTTCAGTCACAACATCGGACGTATATAGATCGAATCGGTTTCTCTGAGTATCCCACCAGTCAACAGTTGCCTTCTGCCAGGCCGCCGCCAGCAGGTCGCTGGTAGGTCGGGCCATTAGGTACGACGCAATCGAGGTCTCGATGTAGACTGTTTTTTTTTTCATTGCCATCCGTTCTCGTTTGAATATCTCACGACCGGTTAATTTCCTGCAAGACCGCTTTAATGTCATCCATGTCGTACTGCTGATCCAAGAGGCGCAACTGCGTTGCCAGGCTTTGCTCTTTGGCGCCCAACTGTTCCAGCGCTGTGAGGTGCTCCTGCAATTGCGTGATGCTGTGTTCCTCCGCCGCGGTGACTAGGGCCGCATACAACTCCGGGGCCAAGACTATGCCGCTCCAATCCACGACCTCTGGCACCGGAGTTTCCAACGCTTCGGCGTAGTTGTATTGCACCCCCAGCTGGGCGGCCAGACAGGCGTAGATCTGCTCGGCGCGCAAGGGTTTATTGATAAATTCGTCAAAGCCCATTTCCAGATATTCCTGGCGCTGATGCTCAAACACCGAGGCCGTCACCGCCACCACTTTGGTTGCTCCCTGGCCGTAATTTTCGAAGAGGTGGCGCAGGGTTTGGGGGCCGTCCATGACCGGCATGCGGATGTCCGTCAATACGATATCGGGCATGCGCTCCTGCACCCGCTCTAGGGCCTGAACGCCGTTTTCGGCCGTTTCGACCTCGACGCCGATTTTGAGCAGCATCTGCGCTAGGACGTCTCGATTGGCTTCCTGGTCGTCGACGACTAGGGCGTGTACGGAAACGCCGGCGGCCAAATGCTCGACCTGGGCCCAGGCCGCGGTTGCCGCGGCTTGCGCTTGCTCCTGGGTGGCGGGCAGGGTCAGAGTGAAGAAGAAGCGGGCGCCTTCCTCCGGGGTGGATTCCAGGCCCATCTGGCCGCCCATCAGCTCCACGTGTTGCCGAGAAATGGCCAGCCCCAGGCCGGTGCCGCCCTGGCGCAGGCCCTCTTCTTCCTGCTGGAACGGCTCGAAGATGGCCGCCTGTTTATCGGCGGCAATGCCTCGGCCGGTGTCGGACACTTCAAAATAATAGCGGTCCTGGCCTTGCGCCTCGACCTTTAGGCGGACTTGGCCGGCGGGGGTGAACTTGGCGGCATTGCCCAACAGGTTGATCAGCACCTGGCGCAGTTTGCCCTGGTCGCCGTGCACGGCTCCGGCGGGCAGGTCCGCCTGCAGCCGCCAGGCCAGCCCCTGCTGTTGACAGCGCAGCTCGAACATGGCTGCCAGCCCTTCGATCAGGCCTTGCAGATCGAAGGGGGCCGGGTTGAGCTCATCGCGCCCGGCTTCTATCTTGGACAGATCGAGTACGTTGTCGATTAGGCCCAGCAGATGTTCGCCGCTGCGACCGATGGTTTCGACGGCTTTGCGTTGGCGGCCATCCAGCTGGGCATCGCCGCCCAGGATCTGGGCGTAACCGAGGATGGCGTTCATGGGGGTGCGGATCTCGTGGCTCATATTGGCCAGGAAGACGCTCTTGGCTCGATTGGCGTTCTCGGCCTCGTTTTTGGCGTTCTCGGCTTCTTCGTTGGCCTGGGCGAGCCGAGTGTTCTGTGTCTCGAGCTGGACCCGCGCCTGGTGCTCCTGCTGGCGCATCTGCTGGCGCAAGCGGGCT
>Ga0114996_10006142_pt1 | contig 13930 bp, 10 predicted proteins | sample ArcticOcean_MG_C_4_FD_87039 | JGI IMG/M metagenome (GOLD analysis project Ga0114996, IMG submission 87039) | Marine microbial communities from western Arctic Ocean - ArcticOcean_MG_CB4_134 | ecosystem: Environmental > Aquatic > Marine > Oceanic | place: Arctic Ocean: Canada Basin | collected... | reverse complement strand
CGAAAAATGTTGTCAAGGATGTCAGCACGATTGGACGGAAACGCCGTTTACCTGCTGATATTACTGCTTCTTTTGTGGACAAACTTCCGTCCCTTCTGGCTCGGTTGATAAAGTCGATCATCAGCAGCGAATCGTTTACCACAATTCCCGACAGAGCCACAATTCCAAACATCGAAATCATGCTGAGGTTAAAACCCATCACAAGATGACCGAAAATTGCACCCACAATTCCAAACGGAATGGCACTCATTACTGCCAGTGGCTGAAGGAAACTCCCGAATGGAATCGCTAACAGTGCGTAAATCATAAACAGTGCGATTATAAAGCCGACACGCAAGCTCCCCAGCGATTCTCGCCGGTCACGGCTGTCTCCCTCGAGGTCGTAGCTTAGCCCCGGAAAGTCGTACAGGATTTGGCTCAATACTCCCTTTTTAAGCTCGGCAAGCACCTCCCCTGAGCTGGCAATCCGTTGGTTTACGTTGGCAGTAACGTTGATTACCCTCCGCTTATCGCTACGATTAATAACACTGTAGCCTCGCGATTCCAACTTGTATGCTGCCTGCTCAAATGGAACTTCACCGCCAGATGGAGTACGAAGACGCATATCGCTGACTGATGCGATGTTTTGGCGATCTTCCTCGGGATAGCGGACTATCACCTTGACCTCATTACGCCCACGTAAAAATCTGAGGGCTTCGGTACCATAATAGGCACTGCGGACCTGTATTGCAAGGTCGGTTTCATTGATTCCTAAACTCGCAGCATCCGGTTTTAATCTTAGTTTTATCTCGCGCTTGCCCTCACTGTAGTTGTCGTTAAGGTCCTCGATCCCATCATATTGTGACAGCTCCCGCTTAACCACTTCCACAGCTTGCAACAGCACATCATATTCTTCATGGGCAAGCTGAATATCAATATCATTTCCCCGTGACATCAGGTCTGACTGAAATGTCAGTTTTTCAATATTGGTAATTGCTCCCATCCGGTTACGCCACTCTGTAGCAAGCTCCTTTAGGTTAATCGTCCTTATATCTGAAGTCTTAAACAACATGCTGATTTGAGCCAGATTATTTGCCAATTGGTCGCCAGCACTGTTGGGAGAGCGTCCTGCAATGTGTGATCCGATAGATGTGAATGAATGCAAAAGATCGCTCGATTCGTTGTGCTGTTTGTGGTCAAATTCTTTTACGATCTCTTTGCCAAATTTCTCTATCTGTGTAATTACATCTCGCGTCTCAGAGAACGGAGTTCCCGGCACCATCGTCAGTCGAACGTTTATATTGTCTGCATCGATGCGGGGCATAAAGGTAAATTTTACAAACCCACCAGTGATCAAGCCTATTGAAGCGAGCAATACTGCAATAGAAATAGCCACAGTTGTATATCGGTTGCGGACAACTTTGGTCAACACAGTGGCATAGCCTCGCTCCATAAGTGAGATATATTTTTCGTCAAACCTACCGCGAATTCGCTCAATTTTTGCCCAGATAGGAGATTGATTACTCACAAATTTGCCTGACAAATGTGAGGGCAGGATGAAAAGAGTTTCAATCAACGAAATAATAAGTACCGAGATGACAATAGCCGGTATGACACCCATAAAATTGCCCATAGTGCCTGCCACGAATAACAGTGGACTGAATGCCGCAACGGTTGTCAATATTGCGAAAACAACTGAGTTCATAACTTCCCACGTGCCCTCAATTGCTGCTTGTTTCAGTGGCTTTCCGCGTCGGTAGTGAACAAAAATATTCTCCCCTACAATAATCGCATCATCAACAACGATTCCGATAACCACAAGAAATGCGAACAGCGAAATCATATTTATCGATACGCCCATGGCTGGCAGGAGCAAAAGCGAGCCAATAAACGAAATCGCCGCACCCATAGCAACCCAGAACGCCAACCGAATCTCGAGGAACAGAGCGAGCACGATTAATACCAGCACAAATCCTAATAAACCATTCCGCATAAGTAGCTCAAACCGTTGTTGCAGCAGGACGGAATTATCATCCCATACGTCCATTTTGATGGTTGGCGGTAGTTCGAGGGTATGTTGGGCTATATACTTTTGCACGGTTTTAGATATTCCTTTGGGGGTCTGTTTTCCCACCCGATAGACATCTATCATTGCAGCTCGTTTACCATCAAATTTCGCCTCAAGATTAGCCTCAGCAAATCCGTCTTTTATTATGGCAATATCACCGAGCGTAACTCGCGAACCATTGGGCTGGTAAAAAACTGCAACCGAATCGAATTCACCTCCTGTGTAGCGACGCATGTTAGTGTGAATTAAAACTTCACCACCTATCGTCTTAAGCGAACCGCCAGGCAGGTCAAGCGATGATTTCCTGATAATACCTGCAACCCTGCTTAGCGTCAATTTATATTCGCGCAATTTTGCCTCGGAAATCTCAATTGATATTTCCAATGGGCGTACTGCAATAATATCAGCTTGTGTAATGTCAGGTTTGTCCAACAGGTCATCGCGGATCATTTCTGCCTGCTCAAAAATCGCCTTTTCAGTAACATCGCCATAGACGACTAACGATATTACCTTACGACGACGAACAATCCGTGACACTAACGGTTCTTCGGCATCCACAGGAAAGGTAATGATTCGGTCAATTTCGGCCTTTATATCATTGAGCACTGCGTCAGTATTGACCCCTTCAATAATCTCCACATTAACCGATCCCACACTCTCGGCAGCAACTGCATTTACCCGCTTTACGTTGTTTACACCACTGATGGCGTGCTCAATTGGTCTGATGATGCCATCCTCGACCTCCTCAGGACTGGCACCTGGATAGACAACACGAATTAAAACCTGATCGAGCTCAAATTCAGGAAATACTTCCTGCTTAATCCTGCTCCCGATAAGCAATCCCCCAATCAGGAAAAACATCATGAGCATATTAGCTGCAACGTGATTGCCTGCCATCCATTTTACTGCGCCCTTCATTCAGGAGTCACAGCATGTCGGAGCCGGAGCTTAAGACCAGGTGCGGCTCCTGATATCGAGGTCACTATGATCCGATCTCCCTCAGCAATTCCACTTTGAACAATCGCCTCATCCTGTGTCAGGGCAGATACTGTGACATTTCTGATTGCGAGAGTGCTGTCGAATGAAGCGACCCAGACAGTTGACCCATCTCGGAGAGCATGACGAGGAATGGGGTAAATATTCTCCAGCTTTTGCCCTTCAATCTGAACTTCAACGAAAGAACCGACGCTAAGTGCGGGTTTGTCACCATCATTTGTGAGGTAGGGATTTGATACTTGCACAACTACTCTGGCAAGTCGCTCATGCTCGTTGATGAAACCCAGACTACGAACCACAATACCATCCCAAATGTAGAAATTCTCTCCTAATCTTAAAGTTACGATTGCCTCTGATCCTGGAATTAAAAGGCGTGATAATTCTTGCTGACGGATGCCAACTTCAATCTCGGCAATTGATATAGAGAATAGTGTTGCTGCAGGCGCACCAGCGTTGATAAACTGACCGATATCAATATGTTTTTGGCGAACTATACAATCATATGGTGCTTTGATAATTGTTCTTTCCAAGTGCAACAAAGTTAGATCCAACACGGCTTGGGAAGAGGCGAGATTGGCTTCTGCCTGCTTTAGTTGTGGTTCGTGCAGTACCAAGCCATCAGGCTCACTTTGCTCGGTTGAGCCAGTCAATCTCTGATGAGATTTCTGCATAATTTCCCAATCTTTACGCGCTATATCTGCGTTTGCTTGGGCGAGCTTCAAGGCGAAATCTGTGCTGGCTACCGCTGCTTCTGCCTGATCTACAGCAAGTTGATAATCAATTTGCTCGATATGTAAAATTTCCTCACCTGCGTCGAATCTTCCTCCAGCTACAAACTGTGGATTCACCCACTCAATCTTACCTGAGACTTGTGGAATAAGGTTAATCTCGTGAAGAGGTTTGACGGTTCCGTGTCCAGTAACTTTGATAGTCCGGTCGCTTAATTCAGCGGTGATAACTTCGACAAGTACGCCAGGGAAAACCCGCGTTACTTTGGGAGGTTTGCTGCGACTCTTAGTAAAGCCTATCAGAATCACTATTCCGATAATCACAATCAGAGGTGGTAGAATATATCTGCGTGGCGAAGCTTTTTTATTCTCCATTATGAACTTTCTTTCTAAAAAACACAACAGTGACCTGTGCATATACCTTAAAATGTTCTTCTTGGTGAGCTTGGTGTATTGGTGGTAAAATATATATTTCATTAATAAAATTAAATATAGACACTCTATTTTTCATCTAAATCCTCATCTGTCCAATTCCCACCAAGACTGATGAATAACGATATATATGCATCCATCAATCCTCGCCTTGCATTTATCAGGTCTGTTTCTGCATTATAATAAGCGGTTTGGGCGGTTACCAGCACCAGATATTGTGACAGCCCGCGTAAATATCGGTCGGTCGCAGCTCGTAATGAATTTTTAGTGGCAGCAACTTGAAGTTTCAATTCCTCAAGATATTGCCCTTGTTTTTCAATTATTATCAAAGCATTTTCGACCTCGCGGAATGAATTTAAAACCACTGCCTGATACCTCGCCGCAAGCTCTCGATACATCGCCGCAGATTGATCTGCCGAAGCTTTGCGACGTCCGCCCTCAAATATTGGCATGGCAATGTTGCCAATGGCACTCCAAATCAAGTCGTCAGGTCTCAGCGTCTGGCTTAAACTTGAGTTCATGGCACCATATTGAGAGGTCAACATTATGGATGGAAGTCGATCCGCTACCACTGCAGCCCAGCGTTTGTCAGCAGATTCCATCCGGTTGAAGGCTGATCGGATGTCAGGTCGTCTGGTTAACAAATCACTGGGAATTTCCGCTCTGACTGTTGGAAGGCTCTCTGACAGCAAAATAGATTCAAATGGAAACACGGACTTTGGATACTTGCCGAGCAAATTATAAAATGAGTTTTTCGAGGTCAAGTATGTGGATTCGACCGTTTGTTTGGTGGCTCTGGCTCTGGCGAGGTTGGATTCGGCTTGGTACACCTCAAGCGAGGAAACTATGCCAGCTGCGTAGCGACTCGTGACCAAATTTAGGTAATCGGTTAGTGACACCATGGTATTTTCTATTAAGGTAACTTGTTGCTGTAGCTCAATTATTCGGAAATAAATACGGGCAACTTGAGCCGAAAATATTAGCTTGAAACTGTAATAATCACTTTTACTCGCTATGAGATCGCTATATGCAGCTTGACGCGTGGCGGATATCTTGCCCCAGAAATCTAATTCGTAAACTGCGGTGAGATTTACGCTATATGATTCATTGGATTGATTGGGAATTTTTGAGTCATTTGAACCTGTGATGTCAGAATTCTGATATCCAATGTTACCACTTAAGCTTGGAAACCAAGTTGATCTTGAAGCTGAAAATTTTGCCCTTGATTGGTCTAATCTGGCGATTGCCTGAGCTATATCATAGCTCGACGCAAATGCGGTATCCATAAAACCATTTAGTAATGTGTCCTCAAAGCTAACCCACCAATTTAGATGAGGCTGTGCTTGCCTGTGATCCATACCAATTTGGATATTGTTAATATGATCAGGAAGAAATTCCATTTCGACGGAGTGTTTTTTATGCAAAAAAGTACAGCCAGATGTTAATAATAATGCGAGAAATAGAATTAGTAAAATAAAATTTCGGATAATCAATACTTTCTACGTCTTTTTAACCAAGACTCAAGTCCGTATTTCCCGCCACCATGTGCTGCTAACATTAGCAAGCCACCAATAAGTCCAGTATTTTTATAGAATTGACCCATTTGTTTACTGCTTTCAGGGTCAAAATGATATATTATGGTGACTGGGACAAGGAAAATTATTAAGGCTACCGCACCAAGTTGTGGTTTGAAGCCTGAAAGAACAAGTATTCCACCGATAATTAATAGTGATATTGCACAAATTAAGAAAAATGTGCTAAACGGAATGCCGTACTTTTCCATAGAAAGTACAGTTTTTTCAAAGCCGTTAATTTTCCCATATGCTGCTTTTAGAAAAATTATTGACATGAATATACGACCGAGCAGAGAACTTATATTTTTCATACATCCTTTAGGTATAATTAAATGAGATTCACCAGTTGTATAAAGCTATACGTAGGGAATGCCGTAATTTATTGTCACTTAATAATTGTTGAGCCAAACACAAATTAAACCTATTGAATAGACACCATCTATTCAATCTCCAAGCCGTCTTCTGCCACTCGGAACCCATCTGTTTCAAGCTCCAACCTGAATTTGTTTAACGGATCAACTATTGGATTCGAATGGTTCATGTGAGTAAATATAATTTTGTCAGCTACGTCTTTCAATTTTGACATAGTGTCTTTCACCCGAGGATGAGGAATTTTATTAATATCTCTGTTTGGTAACTCATTATCACTGTAAAATGTCCCGTCGAGAATCGCCAGGTCATGTGATCGAATAGTGTTTATCATTTCGTCATCAAAGTAATCAACACAGGGAATGTAAATAACTCGCTTGCCATTTAATTCAAATTTGAAGGCGTAGGTGTCTGTAAAATCCTGACGATGTGGAACATTTATCGCTGAAATATTGAACTTATTATCCTCATCCGCAATTATTTCGTGAATAAAAATATTACCATTTGTGACCAATGTCCTAAACGGCTCATTAGATTGAATAAATTTGCTAAAACGGGGTGACACATAAAGTGGTAGTTCTTTAATATTCCACGCTTCTTTACCAAGCATGGGAAGTCCGCCATAATGCCCCCAATGAGCGTGGGTCAGAAAGGCAGCTTTGAACTTTACCCGATAAAGATTGGAAAGCTCTGACCACTGTCTTCTGAAGTCTGGTGTTATATCGATTACAATAGCTTCAGAGTCACTCAGTAGCGCAATAGAGGCGACAGTCCTTCGATGAGTTAGGCAATTATCGCATGAACATCCTGCTTGGGGAATACCGCCATCTTGAGCCGTACCAAGGAATCTAAGTTTCATTAAAGTTTCATTAAAATTTACAATAACAATTATTACAACACTAAAAATACAGATTACAACTAAACAATATAAGTCTTACTGTCTTTCAGTGTAAACTTGCTAAAAATAAGTGATTATTTGTCAAATTATTGTATGAATTGATTAATATAATATAAATATTACATAGGGATTTTCAATAGCTGTAGGGAATGTGATTTAGAGCAAATTTACAGTAAAAAATTACCGTATTATTTGTAGCGGGGTAGCCAAATGGTATATTTATAAGGGATGAAGTTGTGCAATATGGATTTTTGCTAATCATACAATGTTTCAATAATTAGATAAAAAAGTTTAGAAAATGAACACCTTAAAGTCACTTGCGGCAGTAAGTCATTGAGATTTAACAAGATACCTCTGTTTGTAATTATAATTTTCGGTATAATTACATTGAAAAATAATGCAGATGCGGGGAACATTATTGGTATGATTGAGCAGATGTCAAGTCCATCAATCAGCAGAGTCCCGAATAGCCCCTTTGCACGTGCCAGAAGTGCAGAAGAATTTTTACCTCACTTGGATTCAAGTGATAGTAGTTTGATAGCAGTTGTTTACCTTGAGGACCACGAGCTATTAATCCCGGTATCAGAAATTATTGCTCGCCCAGTTGTTGATCAAGTTAATATGGAAATTATACCACACATTCTGCCAATCCAAGCTGGTACATTGGAGGACGTTTTGATTTTATGCAATATGATGAGATTTCAACAACAAATGATGGCAGTGGAGCTAAGGAAAATTGGGGCATCGATTTTAACCGCATTGAGATGGCAGTAGGTTACAGAATTATCAGAGAGGGGTATATTAGACTAAACTATCAAACTACAATGTTTGATTCTGATGATGCCAATATCAAGGATGAGGAGATATTAGCGTTACAATTCTTTTTCTCATTCTAAGAATAATTGTAGCAGATTATGCTGAATTGTGAGTAATAATATTAGCATAGTCTTACAGAGTATTTCATGGAACTAAAATATTGAAAATTAGTCATGTTAACCAATAAACTGGAAATAATCGATATTTTAAACAATATAGTGGGTGGTGACTGTGTTATTAAATTATCAAATTTGAAATAAATATATTTGGAAAATTTATTGCAAAAAGAAATAAATTATTCTAGTGGGGATAATATGAATTCTAACCAACCAAACCCTTTGGTTAGAATTTTGTATATTGAAGGCAAAAAACAGGAAGCTGAGCCTTTTATTGTCTGTCTCAAAAATTCAAGTTTGAAGTGTGAAATATCTTGGTTTGATACCGCTGAGTTGGCATTGGATAAAATTTTATCTAATTCCGAAGAGTTTGATATAGTTGTTTGTGATTATCTGTTGCCCGGAATGACCGGACTTGAACTTTTTGAAAAATTAAGTTCCACAATCTCTATACCCTTTATTATATTAACAGGTGCTGGAATCGAAAGTTTTGCCATTAAGGCATTAAAGTCTGGGGTGGATGATTATCTGGTAAAAGACACAATGAACACATACTTAAAAATGCTACCAAATGTAATTTCGCAAGTTATAAAAAACTTTAATGTAAGGATCAACCATGTTAGGTCTGAAAAAGAGCTATTTCCCACTGAGCAACGATTAAATTCAATTATCAATACTGACAGCGATGCAATGATTTCGATTGACTCTAATAATAAAATTGTAATGTGGAATCGAGCAGCAGAGGATATTTTTGGATATTCTGCAGAAGATTCAATTGGTAAAGATGTATCATTAATAATTCCAAATATTTTTAGCCAAGTATTGTTCACCGATGGTGAACAATTAAAAGGCAAAGATAAGATCATTATGCAGGGAAAGACAATTGAAATTGAAGGCATAAGAAATGGCGGCAATAGATTTCCGTTAGAACTTTCTTGGGCAAAATGGAATACTGAGGAAGGTGAGTTTATTACCGCTATTATCAGAGATACCACTGCGAGAAAGGAATCTGAATCTGAGCGCGATGAATTGATAGATGAATTACAAGATGCTATATCTAATATTAAGGTTCTCAAGGGGTTGATTCCAATTTGTTCCAATTGCAAAAAAATACGTGACGATGAGGGCTGTTACCATCAGATTGAGGAATATATTGTTAAATACTCAGAGGCACAATTTAGTCATGGCTTTTGTCAAGAGTGTGCAGAAAACCTTTATCCTGAGCTTTTTGACGGGGAAGATAAAGATTAGGGTAACATAAGGCGCTATTGTAAGTGATTTTTGTAGCAGAGCAAAATTTCTGCAAAATTCATGGAATAATATTTTAATAACTTATGAAAAGTCTGTCTTTTAAAAGTCTGACCTTACAGCTTGAAGTAGCCCTGAGCGAACGCCTCCCTGGTGCAAAAGCACACAGGGATATGAATCCTGTCAGAGATTTAACGCTGAATGGTAAAATTGTTAGACGTGCTGCCGTGTTGATTGTCCTTTACAAAAAAGATGATTGCTGGACTTTTCCGCTTATTAGGCGGGCAGAGGACGAATATGTTCATAGCGGACAAATTGCACTGCCTGGGGGTAAAATCGAAGCTGACGAAACGGCATCTGAAGCGGCCCAACGTGAAGCTGAGGAAGAAATAGGCTTGCCAAATAAAGGTGTAAATATCATCGGGGAGCTTTCACCGATAACGATTCCCGTCAGTGGATTTCTGGTGAACCCTATCATAGCCACAATTGACTTTGAACCAATTTGGAAACCTAATCCAGCAGAGGTTGATAATGTTATTCCCGTATCCATTAGCGATTTACATGATTTGAACAATATACGCGTTGAGCAAAGGGTGTTTAACCATAAAGCGGTACAAATTAACTATTTTCTATTACAAGATCAGAAGGTATGGGGAGCTACAGCAATGATATTAAACGAATTTAGGTTAGTTACCAGATTTCTACAGTAAAAAGTTTCAGGGCATATATTTCATTGTAGTATTATGCAATCATTATTTCTGTTTACATATAATTATATAGTAAGGACTCACTAATGTCTGTTGTGCTCGTTACCGGAGGCGCCGGGTTTATTGGATCTCATCTTATCGCTAGATTGATTGGTGCCGGTCACCAAATAATTTGTATTGATAATTTTTTTACAGGAAACAAAAATAATGTCAGACATTTATTAGATCATAAGAATTTTGAATTAATTCGTCATGATATAACTCTTCCAATATTGTTAGAGGTTGACATGATTTTTAACCTCGCATGTCCAGCCTCTCCAATTCATTATCAACATAATCCTGTTAAAACAATTAAAACTTCGGTGATTGGGATTACAAATATGCTTGGGCTTGCTAAGAGGGTAAAGGCAAGAATTTTGCAAGCATCTACGTCTGAGGTTTACGGCTGCCCTGAGGTACATCCTCAAACCGAGGACTATTGGGGAAACGTCAACCCAATCGGTATTCGATCTTGCTATGACGAAGGGAAGCGGGTTGCAGAGTGTATTATGATGGACTATCATCGTCAATCAAATATCGACATCAGGATAGCACGTATTTTTAATACCTATGGTCCAAGAATGGCAATTGATGATGGTAGAGTGGTTTCAAATTTCATTGTTCAAGCGATACGAGGTGAGAAATTGGCTGTGTATGGCGATGGAAAGCAGACACGGAGTTTCTGTTATGTAGATGATATGGTTGGGGGATTAGTTAGCTTGATGAATAGCCAAGATCTACATCTACCCGTTAATCTCGGAAATCCACATGAAATTACTATGTTGGAGCTGGTTAAGGAAATATCGTCAATAATTGGCTCAAAGGTACAGATTGAATATAAAGAGCTACCTGAGGACGATCCGCAACAAAGGCTTCCTGACATAACCCGTGCCAAGGAAAAACTATCCTGGGAGCCGACAATTCATCTGCATGAAGGGCTTACAAGAACGATTGAATATTTTGAGAAAGCTATATCACAGGAATAGTCATAACAGTTTGGTAATTCAGGGATATTTAAATGCGAGTTATATATCATCGTCGTTATCGTTAAGCTTATACCTCATTCCCCGCCTTAGCGTGTGGTATCCCAATCTTTCGTAAAAATCAATCGCAAGCTTGTTTGCTTCCCAGACGTTTAACTCAATTTCATCAATTTTCATCTCTACAGCCCACTCATGAACTCGTTGCATAAGTTTTTTCCCTATACCACGCCCCCTGTAACCAAGTTTTACTGCAATCTCATCGACATAGACATACTTTCGTGGCTTTAGCTCTGTGTTATCAGGCATTCGAAGCGATGCAATCAAAACAACCCCAACAACTTTGTCGTTAGCTACACAGACAAAAAGTTCCTCATCAGGATTAAGAATTATCTCATCCAACCAATTCTCGGTGATTACGGGATCTACAATTTTGAATATTTCAGGAATAAGGTCAGCATGATAGCGATTTTCTTCGATAAGAATTAAATTAATATCATAAAAATCATTTGCGATAGCTCTTCTTAATATTATTGACATGACAATCCTTCCCGCAGGTGCCATCCTGATTGAAATAAATCCCCTAAATCCATATAATATGCAAATAAATATAATTTAATGTCTTTAATGTTCCAGCTTTTTCGTAATGTATTTTAATGCTCATCAATGATGATGCTTTTTAACCAACTGAATTATAAGAACATTTGTCGTGTAATTCAACATTGCTGATAACACTAAACAAAAAAATCCAATATTGAATAAAATACTGAATTCTTTTCACAACCGTCGTGATCTTTATTTTTTACTTGCTGCAACAATGTTTTTTGGTGCATCTGGCGGAGTATTCATCTCTACTTTGAATAATTATCTCGCCGAAGTACACAATCTTGATGCACAATTTAGAGGATGGCTCGAGTTCCCGCGTGAGCTGCCTGGGTTCTTGATGATCTTCATCGCCGGAGGATTGATGATCATATTACGCGAATCTCAAATGGCAGCTGTTGCAATGATTTTTACCGCCATAGGCGCAGCTGGGATGGGATATCTTGCACCTGGTAAAGCCATGCTTATCGTCTGGATTATGGTCTGGTCGATGGGAGATCATATTATTTTTGTTGTTGACGGTACTATTGGATTAAAACTCGCGAAAAAAGGTCGTGAAGGGCGCAGGCTCGGTCAAATAGGCGGAGCACGAAACCTTGGCACCATACTCGGTGTTAGTCTGGTATTCTTGATAGCAAAACTGGTGGGAGATGATTTCGGGTTGTTCTTTGCAGTAGCAGCTGGTGCCGCAGTAATATCCGCTGGGCTATATTTACGATTGAAAGTGGGACGTGGTGACCCGCCCTCAAAGCGAATTGTGTTTAAGAAAAAATATAGACTATTCTATGCAATCAGTGCGCTTTTCGGAATTCGTAAACAAATTTTCCTCGCCTTCGGTGGATGGGTGCTGGTTTCGATGCACGATGTGTCAGTTTCAACTATTGCACTGCTCTATTTTATTGCCTCATTTGCCGGAATATTAGTTCGACCTCTGATCGGCGAAGCGATTGATCGTCTTGGCGAGAGATTTATATTATCCTTAGACGAAATTCTAATTATCCTGGTCTGTTTAACCTATGCCTTTGCTTCAGACTTACTTTCTGCACCATATGATCTTTGGATTTTGTTTACCGCATATATGTTGGATCACTTATTATTCTCGCTTCGAGTAGCTCGAACCACATATTTAAAGAAAATAATTGAGGACCCTAGAGATATCACCCCTTCAATTTCAATGGGGATAACAATTGACCATGTTGTTGCGATGACCTTACCGATACTGTCCGGTTATGCTTGGGAGGTGTGGGGTTTTCGTTGGGTATTTATCATCGCTGCAGCGATAGCGTTTGCTGGGTTCTTTGTTTGTTTGCAAATACGGGTACCGGTTAAGGTAGATGCAACTACTTAAGAGTTTGTTGTAAATACCATGATTGGATTATCTAAAAGATTTTCTTATCTTGAAATATGACTTTATGAGAGTGCTCGAAAGTAATTTCCCATACTCGAAAATGTTTGGTTTATGTTACCACCAAGAACACCAAAAACTTCAAGAATTCTAATACCCATACGAATTTGCGAACAAAGCGTGGCAATTTCTTCACCTACCAAATACCTATATCACTTTAATCATACGAAAATTATATTTAGTGCTGGAATGATCATATTGCAAGTCAAATAGTGGATTATGTGGTCAGTGCTGAAGCCACAAACTTATACCAATTTTAAAACAATCTCATCAAGCAACAGCCATTTTGACTCAGGAACGTGCAACATGTCACCGCGCAATTCGAGGAATCCGGACTCAATCAAACTTGATAATTCGGACGTAATACAGTTATTATTTACAAATTCTAATGATATGCCGTCTTCACATCTAAGTGATAAATAAACCTTTTCCGATAATTCTTCCTCAGTTGTAAGCCGTTCAAAATCCTTTTGAGGATCAACATCCTTAGAGATGTTCTTTATGTATTCCTGTGTGTTTCTCGTATTCCAGAATCTCGTATGACCATTAAAACTGTGTGCCCCCACGCCAATCCCAAGATATTTCTGTCGCCTCCAATAGGCAAAATTATGCCGGGAGTGATATCCTTTCAGCGCATAATTAGTCAATTCATAATGAGTAAAGTTATGTGCACTCGTAGCCTTTAGAATAGCTTGGTAATGATCTGCAACTAAGTCTTGGTCAGGTAAAATGATGGAGCCATTTGCCACTGAAGCCTTAAACTTTGTCCCCGGTTCAATCGACAGTGAATAGGTAGAGAGGTGATTAATTTCTAATTCCAATGATCGCTCAGCACTTTCCGTCACAGATTCCACAGTTTGCATTGGGAGTCCGTAAATCAAATCTAAGGAAATATTTTTAATTCCAGCTTCCAAACCGGTCTTTACAGTATCTCCAATATCGGATACGGAATGATCTCGACCCAGAAATTTT
>Ga0114996_10006140_pt1 | contig 13933 bp, 8 predicted proteins | sample ArcticOcean_MG_C_4_FD_87039 | JGI IMG/M metagenome (GOLD analysis project Ga0114996, IMG submission 87039) | Marine microbial communities from western Arctic Ocean - ArcticOcean_MG_CB4_134 | ecosystem: Environmental > Aquatic > Marine > Oceanic | place: Arctic Ocean: Canada Basin | collected... | reverse complement strand
TGTCCCGTGTTGGTAGTGGAGAAGAAATAAGTCAAATTTGTCTGTAGAAAGTATGATAAGCCGAACTATTAACGGCATCGGTATTAAAAGAAACTATTAAAGATGCAGGATTTTAATAAACTCGCGTGGAGTAAAAAGATTAACGACAAGCTGAAAGCAGCACAGGATCCTGACTGCCCGGCTGATGCCCTGGATAAAACTATGATGGATGAGTCCGTGCCGTGGGGTTGCAAACGAACTGATAAAATAAAGGTCTGATGAAGTTATACTTTGCTGGCGCAGATTGTAAAATTTCATATGATAATATATTAGTTTCTAATAATGCAGCATGCAGATTATTAAGTTTTAACGCCCTAAATAAAAAGTATGTTTTTAATAATAAATTTGACACCTATTTTCTTGATAGTGGCGCCTACTCAGTCAGCACTGGAAATGTAACTATCAATATTGATAAATATATTGAATATATATTAAATAACTTAAATACATTTGATTTATATGCAACCCTGGATGTTATTGGTGATTCTATTGAAACCGCCAAAAATACCATCTATATGGAAAAAAAAGGTTTAAATCCTTTACCAGTATTTCATTATAATAGTCCTAAAGAGTATTTGCTGCATCTGATAGATAAATATGACTATATCGCGTTGGGCGGCTTGGTACCTTTAGCGTGCAGAAAAAAAATATTAATACCTTGGCTGGATTTTTGCTTTGATATTATTCATGATAAGGTAAGAGTACACGGTTTCGGGATTAATTCAAGGATCATATTAGAAAGATACCCGTTTTACTCAGTTGATAGTTCAAGTTGGCTGTCTATGGTAAAATATGGAAAGAGTATTTATAAAGATAAAAACCCAATAAATAATAAAACACCAGAAAAACATTTAATTAATACTACAGGTGAAATAAATTATTGGGTTAACTTTGAAAAGTATATTACTGCGTTTTGGAGAATTAGAGGTATATATTTTGATCGATGATTTAAGATTAAATAAATTTTTTAATAAATGAAAAACAAGAAAAATATACATCCCCGATCAATTAGATATAAACCTATAGAAAATAAATCTATAAACACGTCTGATGCTGAGTTTGTGAAAACTAAAAAAGCCGATACAAGAAATAGTAAATTACTATCTAAAGTACAATTGAATCCACCCAACGATTCTGAATTAAATGTTCTTTCTTTAGGTGCAGGTGTGCAAAGCAGCACCCTTTTGCTTATGAGTTTATATGGTGATATGCCTCCGCTGGACTATGTAATATTTGCGGATACAGGATGGGAGCCCAGAGCGGTTTACGATCATCTGGAAAAACTTAAAACAGAGTGCCTAAAAGCAGATCTACCTCTCATTGTGGTCCGGCATAACAATGAAGGAAATATTGCAAAAGACCCTTTTAATGATCAAGATACAAATTCATCCATCACTGATATGCCGCTCTATATTAGAAAAAAAGACGGAAATAAAGGCGGTATGATCCAGCGCAGGTGCACTGGCACATATAAAGTAAAACCTATCTCAAAAATGTTAACTGTTTTACGTAAAGAAACCAAGGCGAAAAAAGTCCGCCAGTGGATAGGCATTTCTTATGATGAGCTCCATAGAATGAAAACTAATTCATCCCCAAATGTTATAAATTATTATCCACTTGTAGAAAATGAGATAGACCGTAATGACTGCCATCTTTGGCTGCAGGATCATGGATGGCGGGCACCAAAATCGAGCTGTATTGGCTGTCCTTATCATAATGACAATATCTGGTTATGGCTTAAAGAGTATTATCCAGATGATTTCAATGAAGCAGTAGAATTTGATAATAAAATCAGGATCCAAAATAATACCGATTCCATCATTAACGGTGATCTATATTTACACAGGGACAGAATACCATTGGAGGATGTAGTTTTTAAAAAGAAAAATCGTAAAAGCACTAATAATTTTGGACAGCAAACAGGTACTAATGCAGATAAAGATTCAGATGATGATTTTAAATACGGATTTGGAAATGAATGTGAAGGACTATGCGGTGTTTGAAATTTTGTGTACAGTCTATAAACTTAACAAAAGAATTTGGTTATAAGGTTACAATAATATATGATTAGGATATAATGAGCACTGCAGAAATAAAAGAAATGGCCGCAAAGGTAAAACAGAATCTTCTGGATGAACCTGATTGGGGTAAAGTTGAATCAGGTGTTATAATGTCCGTTGGTCTCAATGAACCAAAAATGAACGCAGAATTACTGAATGGTTGCAGGATTAATAATGACGGAAGTGTTGTTTTAAATAGTTTTATGAGTGAGAATGAAGAATACGGACCGTATATATTTTTTAATTTATTTTTACTTTCTCCGCAGGATCCTGCACTGCATAAATCCCTTTTACATGAGAATGTCAAAAAGCTGGTAATAAGCTCATACAAGCCCGGATCATTTCCCGATGATTTGACTATGTTAAAGAGTCTTGAAAAATTAATTCTTGATATTGATTATAATGGTTTTCCGGATCAGCTATACGAGTTAAAAAATTTGAAATCAATTGATATAAATACTCATGAATTTACGTCTATTCCTAAGCGAATATTTTCCATGGAAAACCTTGAGGCTTTAACTATCAGGCCGGCGGTTCTGGAATTCCCTGACGGATTCAGTGGCTTAAAAAAGCTAAAACATTTGGATGTTAACTGTAGTAAGATTGAAACAGTCTCAAGTGAATTTTTAAATCTTGAAACCATCCAGCATTTGCACTTACGTTCTGAAAAATCTATGATTCCCAGGGAGTTTGATGAAATGTTCAGACTGAACTACACTCGGCCGATAGAAAAAAAGATTAATATTTTTTTTCAAAAGATATGATTAGAGAAGAAAATTTGATATTGTTAACAAATAAGTAGAACGCCCCCTTATTTTGTTTTATATCTCCCGGATTTTTGAAAATTAGTTAGAGAGAGCACTGAATTTTTAGCATTTCTGTGGTGTTTCGCCACAGCTGTAGTGAAGCTGAACATACTTCACCAGATACCAATGTGACTCAGCGTTTTAGCGCGCGCGCGGCCGGAAAGGCCAATGAATTGCGCTGAGTAAACGGTGGTTCAACATGTATTAGGCCTTTCCGGCCGCGCGCGCGCTAAAACGCCTAAAGTGATTGGAACCGGTCCTGTGCATAGTAAGTAAAAAATCAGCTGTTCTCTCTGACTATAATTTCCAGTTATGATGATTTTATGAGCATACGAGTTTCAGCTGACGGAACTGCTGATTATTCAGCAATATCAGACGCGGTTCAGGCAGCGGCAGATAATGAAGTTATTAATGTTGCTCCCGGAACCTATTCTGAAAGTATCTTTATAAAGAAGCCGCTCACCCTTGCCGGCGACGGTCCAAGGGACCAGATTATCATTCACAGCAAGTCCCCTACGTGTATCAATATAGAAGCAGGTAAATGTGTCATAAAGGGATTAACCCTGGGCAATGAAAAGCACCAATCTGAAAATGATGGTGATTTTACTATAAGTGTGGATGATGCGGAAGTGGTGATCGATGACTGTGATATTACCGGGTCCTCATTGGCTTCTGTAGGTGTTTATGGATCATCAGCAAACGTAACTATTAAAAATTGTGTCATCCATCGTAATGTAGATCAATCAGGAATATATTTTCATGATCAATCAACAGGACGCGTGGAAGACTGTAAAATTCATAATAATTCAAAAAATGGTATCAATATAAAAAATTCACATGTTATTATTCAAAACTCAACCATTGAAAATAACAATATTAACGGGATTTATATATCTGAAAATGCAGAAGTAACTGTTACTAACTGTAAAATTCATAATAATTCAAAAAATGGTATCAGTATAAAAAAATCACATGGTATTATTCAAAACTCAACCATTGGAAAAAATAATTCCGGGATTTATATATATGAAAATGCTGAAGTAACTGTTACAAACTGTAAGGTTGTAAAAAATAATTGGGAAGCAGTCACTTTAAAAGAGAATAGTAAATGCAATATCAGCGAATCAGATCTTACCTATAATGGCGGTGAAGGTGCTTTTGATATAGATGATTCAAGCAGTCTTACCGAGAATTCAAATAAACTTGAACTGACAGAAAAAGAAATACTCGCTAGAATCAAAGATCCTGAGGCTATTATATGGAGAGATATAGAGCGGTATCTTAAACATGACTCCGAGAAGATAAAACTCCAGGCCAAGTTAACATTAGTTGGCAGAGATGATTGTTATTACAGGTTACTGTTAGATTTTGCTGTTGATGAAAATCCCAAAGTTCGGCTGGGTACTGCAAAACACAGTATGTCTGACTTGGTGATATTAAATCAGCTTAAGAATGATAAAGACCCTGCCGTTAAAAAATATGTTTCATCTGTGCTGCCGCAGCGAAAGAAAGCAGAAAACCTGGCTGGTGCTATTGTAAAATGGTTAAAAAAATGCCAGGAGAACCAGTTGGAAGGTTTTAATGACGAAGAAGATATTTGTGAAGCCTATATTACCATTTACGATGCAGCCAAAAAGGACACTCCCGGGAAATACTGTGAAGAATTCAGTTTTGGTAATTCTGTAGAGTTTGATGATTTAGTATTGGATCTTCAGCAATTTCTTTACAAGAATTTAAAGTCCAGTAAAAAGTATCACCTGGTAGTTCAGTATCGATATCTCTATGATAAGAAAGATATTGAATTTGGAGAATTCATTGTTGATTTTAAAAAAGTGAAAGTAACTGTTCTTGGAAGCTGGAATATATCTGATCCGAAATGTAACCCCGTATTGATAAATAAAGTTTTACAGGCCCCAGTTCCGGAGGGACCTAGAAATGAAAAATGGGGCATCGACTCATCGGAAATTTTAATTAAAGCACTGCAGAATCCTGCAGTGTCTGGCAAATCGATCACTGAATTTTGGAACCAAAGTTATGAACGCTCCAATCACTGGGAAAATTTTTCAGAAGAGGATAAGGAAACCCAAAAGAAAATGATTCATGCAGTGACCAACAATCCCGCATTGAAATCTTTCATGGATCAGCTGGTATTTATCCAGGACGCCGCTATCCGTGAGATTTTCATGAAAGAAAATATCCTAGTGAATCAGTATCCTGATGAATGGAATGACTGGAGTCAAAAACGGTTTGATCTTGTCAAAAACATAGAAACACCTCAAACACTATACGCGGATCTATTCAGGGATAAGGGAGTGATCAATAAAGTACTGGAGGAGTTCGGCCAGCTGGATGAATTGCTACAGCAAAAAATTATCTCATGTATCCGGGAGCTGGATTTTAAAACTGAGGGACACTGGCGTGTATTTAAATCTTTTTATAAGGCTTCTGAAAAAATTAGGGTAAAAGAGATTCTTTCACAATTGCTCATCAGGCTGGAGTTGATGGAAAGATCCTGGGGTAATTGGAAGAACGGATTTATTTCCAAAAATGAATACCTTCCCGGGTGGCGTACCGTCCTTTATATGAAACGCCGGGGGAGAAGATTTATGAAGAAGCTGGCTGATGAAAATCCGGATCTGTACGTGGGGCTGGCCTTTGCCCTGATGACTCGCATCCAGGATATTAATCCCTGGAGCTGGATTACCCATGATACATTGCTGGGTCGTTCAACCCGTTTTCTGCATACAAGGCACGGTAAGGGGAAGGTAAAACAGATCATACAGGACGGATTCCCCCACAGGTTTGAGGAACGGTCTAAAAATAAAGACCTGTGGAACGGAAAAGCTGAGGAAATAAAAGAGCTATTGGAACAAAAAGAAGATCACCCCTGGCAAGTGGAAGAATTTGCAGTAAAAATCCTGCACCGCACCCATTCGGATTACCCTTTCCAGCATTCAGATTCAAAAACTATCCAGCCTGATAGAATAAAAGGATGGTTTGGGAATCCATCCGTCTGGCTGAAATATCTCGCTGGAAAAGGTGCTGAAAGACTATTCAAAGAACCTGTTACAATTGCGGAGAAACGGGCGGGAGACTCACTCCTGATTGAATGCGGCTGGAGTGATATTTTTGCAAATATGCTATTTTATGCAGCGGATGATATACGAACTGCATTGCATGGATCTGCTGTAAAATCCTATCCAATTCCTGCATTTGATCATCATCTGTTTGATCTGGATAATAATCCCGTGATTTCATCACTGGTGCAGCATTTTAACTCAATCAGCTCCTTGGATTTGGCGGAACCTCAGGCAATACATGCCAAAACCGGTATATTGCTCCAGGTGTGCAAAGAGATGGTAAATGATGCCAAAAATGACAGTTTGGCGAATTCCCTGTGGTTTGTGAAGGATGTTAGGCACTATAACGAAATTCGCGGTGGCGCCGAAAAAAAGGCCGAAGAAGTACAGTATCTAATTTATAATGAAGACGGCACAATTGTACTTGCAGAGAAAAATGAATCTGAAGCAGAAATAGCTGCTCCTGGGAAAAAGGTTATGGATTATCTTAATACTGCCCGAGATCCAAAATGTACGTCAAAAAAATTAATTAATATTACTGATGATGTTTCCATACCATGGGACAAGCCTGAAGCTGAAGATCTGCTTGTTGCGATCTGCAGCAATTCCAACACGCCCGCGGACAGGCTCGCTGGTGCGGTTGACAATTATGGCAAAAGTCCAAAGGTATGTATAGGTATAGCAGCTAATCCTGAATGTCCAACAGGGTTAAAAGGTAAATGGGATGCGGTACGTATAGCAAAAGGTACTACCGTGGCGGCTGCACAGCGATACATATTAATGAAATTCTATTATGAATATTTGTGCACAACCCTTTCACTTCTTAAAACAACCTTACCTGCACCCGCTTTAACACAGAGATCATTACAAACGGTCAAATTAATCAATGCAGATATATTTTCGGGTTATTTTGTAAAATATGATATCAGGGACCTTGTATTGGATATCGCTGAAATCCTCTTTCGCCACAAGAATGATGACTTGAATAAACTGTGTTATACGGCTTTGAAAAATTATCCCGCTATTCAATATGATGAAGATGTTCTTAAGGTTGTCCAACGATGGCTGGAAGCTGCGAAAAATGGAACAGGTGAGCAGAAGAAGACTGTCAGCGATCAGATGAGCCGTATCATTGCAAATGTTGAGCTATCATCCTACCGCAAATATGATAATGTTCACCCTTTCATTAATCATGAATCTCTTTACATTTCCGATTTTATTTGGTCATCCATCAGCATGTATTCAGAAACTTTCGTTCCTCATGAACTTTGGCTATACGTATTAAAACAACCTGCAAGATTCATTGACTGGTCAGATAAATCTATGGAAGAGATCAATGCGGTGACTAAACTGTCCAATGCCCTTCAGTCAAAATCAGCCGTACAGTTATTAACAGGAATTCTGGAAGAAGAACTAAAAATATTGAAGAATTCCGAACCGGATAAAGATTCCTTTCATATTTATCCAGAACTGGATCCAAAATTGATGATCTACCTTGTAAATAAGAAAATTACCGGTATCAGCGGTCTGATATTTGAAATGATCGAACAAAAAGTTTTAAGTGATGATCCGGCAGAATGGCTGCCACTTATAAATGAGCTTACAGGCAGACAGAAAACCAAATTAAAATCAGTAATGATCAACTGCTTAAAGATATCTGGGAATATATCGCTGGAATGGCTTTCACATATTGTCCTGTTTAATAAAACTGAACAGAAAAGAATCAAGAACATCATCATAAAGAATTTAAATGGTAAAAAAAGTATTACCTTAGATTGGTTCATCCATGAAGAATATCTTGCCCTGTTTAATGATGATCAGCAGACCCATATAGAAAATATTATCGTAAATAGTTATTGCGATTTCACATTTAAAGAGGAATACTATAAAAGTAATACTCATCCTTTGCGCCATTACATGATATATCCTCTTGGTTTTAAAGGTGATGATGATATGGATGCATTCGGTCCCCGTATGTTTGACGTTGCATGGAAAATTGCTGAAGTAGGTATACTAAAAGATAATTACCTGGGGGCATTTATTGATGACCTTTTAGCTGTACCACAAAATAGAGCCCGGACCATTGTTAAACGAATACACAGCCTCCACAATGAAGGATTCCAAGACTCTGTATTAGCACAGCTTGAAAAAAGATTATTGCAAGACAAGTCTAAGATAGTAGTTTGTTCCTCATCTGTATCAAAATTAATGATTGACAATTTGCCGTATGAAAAGACATTGGATTATTTAACTGTAGATGACCCTGCTATATGGACCAAATTAAAACCGCATATGCTGCGGAAAATTTCCCACCCTGGAGGAGGAATGTTTTTCTGGCAACATGTGTTTAATTATCTGTCAGGCCATGAGCGTTCAATGGAACTTCATAAAGTAAAAAATTCCTCCGGCCGAATGATTCTGGAGGGAGGAGAAGCCTGGAAACGTGAAGTTGCTGATGGAAATATTGTTCCAGGAAGTATCTATACACGCACTTTAAAGGATCCAGAATTTCTGGATAAATTCTATTCTCAGAAAGATCCGGAGACACTTTCAATCCACAATCCCTTATTTGCTGATGAGATTATTTCCTGGGTTCAGAAACATGAAAAAATGTTCAAAGCAAATTCTGATTATCTACTTACAGTGTCTACACATAAACTTCCCGTTGTACGTCAATGGGGGTTAAAAAAATCAAAAACCCTGGGAATGCGTCTCCCATTTGCGCTGCAGCTCATTGAATCTTCCCTGCCGGAACCTTATAAAATTGCACAGGACTGGTTTAGAGCGGGAACAGGCAGAAATGAATTCATTAATATATTGGCTTTGTGTGACAGTCCTCTGACCAAGGTACAGCATTTTGGTCTAAAACTTATGAATAAACGTAAATCGACTCTTTTAAATGCTCAAAAGATGGAAATGATAGCCGAAAATTCAGATCCGAAAATACTTGAGTTTGTTGCCGGACACCTTTTAGAAGGTGAAGAACACCAGCAATTCATGCGGCTGTTTGACCGTACTATTCTAAAACACAAGGAAAAGTATAGAAAAGTCAAAGAAACCATAAAACAGAGGGTCGAAAAAGACTTGTCAATAGACCCGGAAACGCTGATTGAAATGGTCAGGGGACATCAAAAGCGGGATGCAGAATGGGCACTTGTCCAATTAACAAAAATGTCGCTCAAGGGCCAAGCCATTGACGGATTTGAAGTTCAGCAGATGAAGTAATAATCACGAATATGAATATAGTACAAACCTACGCCAGACAAAGTTCAGCAAGCATAAATGCCAAAGATGTCCATTTTGACATCGCCCAGGAATTATCCAGAGAGAACGGTGTCTCGATCTATGCCATGGTCAATCACAGCCTGGATTATGCTCGGATCATGCTGGCACTGCAACAAGTTGTTGTTGGTGACTGGAGGACGCCCAGACGTGATGTAGCTGCATACCAGGAATGGGTTACCCAGCAGTACAAGCAGGAACTTCCACAATATTTTGGATCTCAGGATTCCGCCAGATTAGTCCTTTATAATGAGCTTGAAGAAGCAAACAAAAGGATAAATGCAATTAATTTAGAATTAATGCCCGTTATAGATAAGGCTGAAAACGCCCGACGTGATTATTACAATTATCTATACCATCATGACAGGGAAAAATGGATAGTACTCGACCCGGTGATCAGTGTGCACCCCGACAGTGTGATTTTTGAAGCATTCTCCATCGATGAATCAAGCTATGCCCGGGTTACTGTTCCGAAAGATAATCTGGATATTATGGGAGATATGGTTTGCGGCACTACCAATATTGATTTCAGCAGGGATCTGGTGAAGGAATTCCAGCGGGTCCGAAATTATCGGCCAGCCTGGATCAAAGTGGAACGGGATGCTGTTGAGCTGTCTACAGATCTTGATTCCGTTGTGGAGAAAAAAATTGATCTTCCTTTAACCTGGATCCGCGGCTTTCTGCAGGTTCAGTCTGCTTCTGTTTTGCCAGGTACCAGTCTGCAGCTCAGTGCAGAAACCGTGAACCTCGTTTTGTCTCACCTTACTAGAAACAGAGCGAAGGAAAGTCCCCGTTCTTTGAGATTTATCTTGAAAAAAGGGAAAAAACCAACAATCATTATAGATCCTTGGGGCTTAGAGGTTCCTGAATATCAGCATACGTACCAGGATGTATTTGAAGGTGAAATAAGGATATGGGGACGGCGCAGATTAATGGTCCTGAAAGACCTACTCCCTTTTGCAGACCGTCTCTCGGTACGTCTTATGGGCACCGGTATGCCTTCCTACTGGTCTTTGTCAATGTCAGGTCACAGGTTTGATCTGGGTCTTTCCGGGTGGACTGCAAATGACTGGGCTGCCAAAGCCAATTTTTCAATCATGGCTGCAACTGACCCGGGTGAAGAAACGGACATTGATTCCTTGAGTGAATATTTGCGTACAAAGCTGATGTCGACCATAAAAGAAGCCGCAAAAAAACTGCGTATCTCCAACCGAGCCGCTGCCTATGGGCTGCAGCTGCTGTGTGAACAGGGACAGGCAATGTATGACCCCACCTGTGATCTCTACCGCTGGCGACAGCTCATAGATCAGTTCAAGGATGGCGATACTTTAGTAACCACGCTATTTCAGCCTGGAACGGATGGAACGCGGACGGATATTAGCTCCATTAAAACCGGAGAAGATAAGCGCATGACCTATGCTAAAAAACTGGTACATGATAATTGTGTTAAGATAATAGAGAGTACGGATACAGAAAAAGCTACTATCTACAAAATGGAAGTTGTAGGTAGAGATGAAAAAATATTTAAACCAGACTTTCATGTAGATCTTGATGGAAGAATTTCTGTCGCCTCCTGTACCTGCAGTTTTTTCAGATTAAACAAACTGCGCAAAGGACCCTGCAACCATATTGGGGCATCTATACTTTTTATCAATGATGATAATCCTAAGAAACAAGGTGTTCAATCTGAACCATGACAGACTTTAAAAAATTAGCAGAAAGCAGCCGGATCAGTGATAAAATAAAAGCTGCTCAAGATATTTCCTGTCCTGCAGTTATCATTGATCAAATTGTTTTAGCTTCTGATATTTCCTGGGATTCAGAATACGGAAAAATGCTGATGGATGCCATATCGCGTAATCCAAATTGTTCTTCTGAACACCTGAGATATATATTTGAAAATACAACTGAAGTCCTGCAACTAAATGTCCTGCAGAATCCAGCATGTCCTGTTGAGTTACTGGACCAAGTTCTTGCTGGCAGCAATAGCAACCTAATACAGATCGCCTTACAGCACCCGGATTACCGTAAAAGAAATAAAGAACATTGGCGGACCAGACTGCGAAGACTCGGGAAAGAATTCTTTGAAGTGGATGACATGGTCCGGCTTGGCTTCATTGAGCTGGACGGCTTGGAAAATATAGAAGAATCCTATCAAGAGCTGACTAGTCTGAAAAAATGGAAAAAAGAATTGCATGGCCGACTGGATGATTTTGAGGTAATGCTGAAGAAAGTACACAGCCTGCGCATGGAAAGAATCCGGAAAGAACGGGAAAAACGGAAAAAAGAAAAAGAAGCGGAAAGAAAAGCTGCCCGGGAAAAGGAGATTTTGCGAAAGAAAACAGCGCCAACTTATCTTGGAGATGGTGTTTCTAAAGGACTCGAATATGATTCAATTCGCAAGGATGAGCTGAAGAAAACCCGGCTGCCGATCATCAACAATGCCGGGGATCTAGCAAAGAAGATCGGCATTACCAGTGAGGAGCTGGCCTGGCTGTGTTACCATCGAAAAGCCAGCACCATTGACCACTACAGCCATTTTACCATTCCTAAGCGGAAAGGCGGTTCCCGTACCATATCCTCGCCGAAACCATTACTAAGGCAAGCTCAGCGTTGGGTACTGGAAAAGATTCTGTCAAAAGTAAAGGTTAACAGTGCAGCTACCGGTTTCATATCAGGAAAATCAATTGTAGATAATGCAAAGGTTCATCAGCGAAAAAAGATCATTCTGAAAATGGATCTCAAGGATTTTTTTCCTTCTATTAAATTCAACAGGGTAAAGGGGATGTTTCACTCCTTTGGTTATTCGGAAGGAACGGCAACCATCCTGGCGCTGATCACAACCGAATCAGAACGTAAGGAAGTAGTCTTCAATGGTAAAAAGTATTTTATTGCTCTGGATGACAGGCGGCTGCCCCAGGGTGCCTGCACATCCCCTGCTGTATCTAATATAATTTCCAGAAAGATGGATAGCAGAATGCATGGTTTAGGTGTAAAAATGGGTTGGAGCTACACCCGTTATGCGGATGATATTGTTTTTTCTACGGATGATAATACGGCATCTGCTACTGCAATGATAAAAACCACAATGCGCATTATTTTCGAAGAAGGATTTACCGTGAATGACGCAAAAACGGCTGTCATGCGTCCCCATCAGAGACAGGTAGTGACCGGCATCGTTGTTAATGATGAACTGAAGATTTCCAGGCGAGATATGCGTAATTACCGGGCCTTTCTACACCAGTATAAAAAGATTGGTAAAGTAAAAATGACCAAAAAATTAGGCAGGAATGCTGATGCATATGCAAAGGGCTACCTATCGTATATAAATATGGTCAGCAAACAGCAGGCCGACAAAATAACTTCTGGCTATCCCTGGTTAAGTAAGCTGTAATAATCTGAACGTATGTTCATTGTAGAAATACTCAATAAGAAATATTTTTACTTCCATTTTCTATTTTATCCAGGATGGAAAATTGGCAGCCTTATAAGGATAGCAATTAGATCATTCCAGTAAAGAGAGACCAAATTGCTTTTATCGGGATTAATGCAATTGGATAATAAAATGACAAAAGTTTATATAGCAGGCCCGCTGTTTAATCAGCATGAAAGAGAGCGATTAAATGAAATTGCAGAAGTTCTCGAATCTGACGGCTACGATTGTTTTCTTCCGCATAGAGACCAGACGGGTTTAGATCCTGAAGAGCGCGGAAAACCTCATGCAAATCTGAAGCAAAAGACAAAAGACATTCTGTTTCAGGATGATATATCTGCTCTTGAACCGGCGGATATTGTTGTAGCAATAATTACTGGTCAGGATATAGACTCTGGAACTGCCGCAGAGATTGGTTATGCTTACGCTCTGAAAAAACCTATAATAGCAATAGATGCCAATGAGAGCAGATTTAGAAATTTGTTTGTGGCAAGTATGATAAGCCGGACTATTAACGGGGTATCGGAATTATTAGACACTATTAAAGATGAAGGCTTATAGCGGTTGAAAAAGTAGAATAGATTGATGAGTAAACCAGATACCAAAAATGAAGAAATCAAACAATTAGTCACTACCTCTGATTATGACATGATCGACAAGGGTGTTGCCCTGGCACGGGAGCTGAATGAACCGGCCGTGTTTGAAACATTGCTGAAAGATTGCCGCTATGATAATAATCATACTATCAATTTTGATAATTCACAATTATCCGCTGTTTTGGAGCAGCCCATTATAGGGAATGAAATATTTCCTTGGATTCGTGAATCCGGTACAAAAAACACAAACCCATACTTGGAATATGCGTTATTAAACTTGATCGGTTATGCGCATAAAGATTCACAAATTGATGAAAGTATTAAAAAAAATAATATGACTGAGTTATTCATTTGGGGGACCAGTTTTTCACAATTTCCTATGGGTATATTTGAACTAGCCAAATTAAAGAAAATTAATTTTCTTTCAGGGGGTAGTGGGTTAGAAAAGTTTACACTTGGTATGTTAGAAAGCGAAAATGAATACATACTTTCCATTCCTGGTGAAATAGAAAAATTATCTCAGCTTGAATCCTTATTATGGTCCTGCAATATCGATGAATTACCCAGTTCGATTAGAAAATTGAATAATCTAAAAGATTTAGATTTGTCGGATAACAATTTTGAAACTTTACCGGAT
>Ga0114996_10006139_pt1 | contig 13935 bp, 17 predicted proteins | sample ArcticOcean_MG_C_4_FD_87039 | JGI IMG/M metagenome (GOLD analysis project Ga0114996, IMG submission 87039) | Marine microbial communities from western Arctic Ocean - ArcticOcean_MG_CB4_134 | ecosystem: Environmental > Aquatic > Marine > Oceanic | place: Arctic Ocean: Canada Basin | collected... | reverse complement strand
TAGCTGAGTTGATGAAGACGATAGGTCCTGTAATCTTTATGTGAATCGGCAGCCAGGGCAGTTCGTCCAGGTCACCGGCTCGGGTGTGCGCGAAAGCCATCCGCACGATGTTACCATTACCAAGGAGGCGCCCAATTAGCGGCTGGAATAGATCGCATTCTACATGCCTTTGACCGTCCTTGACGACAGGGGGAGCGGGGTGTATCTTGACCGACGTTTCTCCGCCAAAATTGCAAACATCCGACCACTTTCCGGAGTTGAATGTCATGACCGCATCAAATCGAGCCCCCGTGCTACTCAACGATGAGCAAGTTCGAAAGTTTATCGCCGACGGTTACATCAAAATCGACTATGCCGTGGCAGCGGAAGTCCACGCGACGATCGCTCGCAAACTCAACGAGATGGTCGCCAATGGACCGAATTTGGGCAATAATGTGCTGCCCCAGGTGCCCGAATTTCGCCACGTCCTCAATTGTCCGGAAGTGCGCGGTGCCCTGATCAGCTTGCTCGGCGAAGATTACATCGAGCACCCGCACCGCTATTGCCATGACTCCAAGCCGAAAGAGGAGAAGCCGGATGACATTGCGGCTATGGTGGCGCGGCAGTGCCACCAAGACTCTTATACGCCTATGTCCCGTCCGCGGCAGCACTACCCGCGTTACGCCAGAATCATCTACTATCCGCAAGATACGCCGATCGAACTCGGACCGACACACGTCACGCCAGGCACGTCCTGCCACAAATTGATCTCTGAGGAAGACCGCTTTAATGCTCTGCCGATGCAGGGACCTGCTGGCTCACTCTGGCTCACTCATTTTGATGTCGCCCACGCTGCCGGCGTCAACCTGACGGAAACGGTGCGCCACATGATCAAGTTCATCTATATCCGCCGCACCGAACCTACCGCCCCGGCGTGGAATTGTCAGAGCGATCGCTGGCAGCGTCCTGGCGACCTCGAATGTTCGTGGGACCTCGATGTCATGTGGTCGCATTGCTGGGACTGGATGTCTGGCAAAGAGAATCGCTACGCTAGCTTTTTCGCAAATTCTGCCTCGAGTTCAGCCAACGGCAATATGCAGCAGTTGATCGATTCGCTCGGCAGTGAAAATGTGGATGAGGTCCTTGCTGCGATCAAGCAGCTTGCCGCGCACGGCGCCGAGGCGGCTGAGGCCGTGCCCGCCCTGGTGCAGATGCTCAATAAGGACCATCAGGCGGCGCGGGCCGCAGCGACCTACGCGCTTGGCGCGATTGGGGAGCCGGCTGTTGCTACACTGGTGGAGCGTCTGGAAGAAGCGGGTCGACAGGGTTGGCAGGAGGGCGATCAGGCGCACTGGAACGAGGGTACTGTGCTGATGATGGACGAGGCCCATGCTTTGGGTGCCATTGGCTCGCCCGCCGTTACTGCGCTGATCAATGTTTTGGAAACTGCAGGTGAGTGGGGCCGCATCAATGCGGCCTTTGCGCTGGGAGAGATGGACTCTCAGGCGGTGGCGGCGATACCTGCACTTACTGCGTGCCTCGAGGATGACTCGCATCGCATTGTGCGCACGGCCCTCGACGCGCTCGGTACTATCGGCGGGGATGCGTCGGCTTATATTGCAAGGATCAGCCGATTCTTGACCGAAGGCAAGCCAGATTGGGAAGAAGTGCTGACCGGGAAGCGCGCTTGGATTGCCCGCGATCAGGTGCGGGTCAACGCGGCCACGGCGATAGCCCGTTTGGGACCGCGGGCCGGCGCAGCTGAAGATGCCCTGATTAGCGCCCTCGACGATCCCTGCGGTTACGTCGGCTTGTATGCCCAGACGGCCTTGCAGAACCTGGAATCACCGACCGCTGAGCAGGCCGTGCTGGATCTGGTTATGGCCCAGCGGTGGGATTCGTCGTTGAGTGCGGAGCGTCCGTGGTAGGCAGGGGCTACGAAGTGATTGATATAGTTAGTGCTACGCTTCCGGTGTGAACTCGGCCAGCGCCTCGGCATCAATTTCCACGCCCCAACCCGGGCGATCTTGAATCCCTCGTAGAAACCGCCACAGTGGCACAGGTCCGGCTGGATGATGCCCTCGTCGGTCTTGACCACAACGAGATAGCCCAATACGCCGTGTCTTTTTTTATCGATGGGGATGGTCTGAACTTCGGTAATTTTCATCTCTCTAGTCCGGCTAGTTTATTGGATTGGCAAGGTGCTCTCTGTGCCGCGTATTGGGGGTCAAGATATGACTTCGAGAGGGGTGGAGCAAACGGATGTGCCGTGGCGAAGTCTACGGCTTGCTAAGGGATTATTTGCCTCAAAGGTCACTGCACAACTTGACCATACACTCGAAAAGCCCCTTTATAATTCCTCTAGTCAATACAGTGGCCAACTTTTAAACATCTCAACCCTTATAACGGAGACACAACGGTGACCGAAACAAAGAAGAAGGCCGGTATGCACGTCGGTGTCCAGGGCATGGAGACGTCAAAGGTAGATTTGCAATTCCTCACTCGCCATGGTGTAACCCATATGAACGGCGGGGTAGAGGACTATGAAGTAGAAATTCTGGTGCGGCACCGGGAAGAAGCCGCTGCTGAAGGGGTTAGCTTCGAAGCGACCCATATCGGCTTGGACCGGAGCATTACCTTGGCTATTGATCCGGAGCGCGACCGGGCTATCGACGAGCTTTGTCAGAGCATAGAAAATGCCGGCCGGGCCGGTATCCGCGCGCTGTTCTACAATTTCTGCATCCTCGACCATGTCCATTTTCGCAATATTCGCGGCGGCCTACACAATTTCCAGGAAGTCTGGCCCGATGAGGGCGATGTGGATATGTACAAATTGGCGCAGATTTTTCGGGATGTGGAGTATCCCTATATGTTGATGCCCGATCACGCTCCGGGGCATCCGGACGATGCGCGTCACCCCGAGGGGTCGTTCCGGGTTGGCCAGGCCTGGGCTTTTCAGTTTGGTTATATCATCGCTTTGATTCAGGCAGTAAATGCCCAAAGTTAAAATCCGCTTCTATGGATATACGCAAGAGGAGATGACTCCATGACGGCACAAGTTGATCACCAGGTAGCAGTGGTCCCGATGACGGATGAGCAGAAGTTTATTTTTGATCTCAAGGGTTGGATCGCTATTCCTGGGGTGTTGAGCGAAGACGAAATCGACAGCGTCAAGGCCCATGTGATTGCGCAGAAGGAAAATCCTGAGTTGCTGGATCCGCTTGATCGCTATGCTGTGAGCGGTCCATCGCAGATACTAGTGGATCATCCGGTCGTGGTCGGGGTGCTGCGCGAGATTTTGGCGCAGGATCGCAGCGAGGAGTGTTACGGTTTTCGTTGTGAGAACGGTTTCACTATGGTGCGCGAGACTGATTTCAAAGGCGTCGCTCCGCACGGGGGTGGTACTGGCACTGGCATGTTTGCTTACCAATGTGTCAATCGAGATATCTTCAGTGGTCTGACGCGCGTGGTATGGGAGCTGAATCCGGTTGAAGAAGGTGATGGCGGCACGCTATTCATGTCTGGATCACACAAGTCCAACTTCCCGATGCACGAAGCTCATATGGGGCTGGAGGGGTTGGATTCGCCGCTCTACGAGTCGTATACTTGCCCGCCGGGATCAGTGGTGATTTTTTCTGAGAGTGTGTGTCATGCGGGGCCTTTGTGGACTAATGCGGAGCGGCCGCGGATTGCTGTTTTTAATTGTTATAGTCGGGCTGAGTCGCAGTTTCATAAGATGAATTTGCCGTTAGAGGTTATCGAGGCGATGCCGCCTAAACGGCGGACGCTTTTTCGTGGTGTTTGGGGGCATGATTTTAAGAATGGGCAGCCGAATGATTTTTTTAGTGCTGAGAATTTAGGTTTATAAGGGTTAGTCCAGCAGGGCACTAGCTGCTTGTGTTGCCATGTCCCAGTAGCGGCCTGGAAAGGTGCCCATGATGAGGACTAGGACGGCGCCGGTTAGGGCTGCAATTTTTACTCCAGGTGCGGAGGATATAGGTGCGTCGGTGGTTGGTTCAGCCTGATAGGCCTGGCGTAGGACGAGTAGGTAGTAGTAGAGGCCGACGACGGCGTTGATGGCGGCCACCAGTACTAGGAGGAATTGGTTTTGTTCCAGGGCGGCGGAAAATAGGAACCACTTGCCGATGAAACCGACGGTTGGCGGCAGGCCGATTAAAGCGAAGAGGCCGACCAATAGGGTAGCTGCTAAAAGCGGCGAACGTCGATGTAAGCCGGCGACGGATTCGATGGTGACTAGGTCGTTATCTGCTCCCACTTCGCAGACTACCAGAAAACAAATGAAGGACATGGCTAGGTAGGCCGGGGCGTAGAATAGTGCGGCGCTGAAACCCAGCAGGGTGCCGGTCTGTATAGCTACCAGGATATAACCGGCGTGGGCTACGGCCGAGTAGCCTAAAAGGCGCTTCAGGTCTTTTTGTACCAGGGCTGCGAAGTTACCCAGGCTCATGGCCGCTACACTCATCCACATTAGGACCGACGAGATGCTGTCGGCGCTCCATTCGCCGTTGCTGGCTAGTGCCACCAGGCGGCAGAGTATGGCGATGGCGGCGACTTTGGAAACGGTGGCTAGGTAGGTTACTACTTGATGGGGAGCGGTCTGGTAGGTGTCGGGGGTCCAGAAGTGGAAGGGGAAGACGGCCAGCTTAAAGAGAAAACCTGCCAGTAGCAGCAATAGGCCAATCCAGAACAGCGGTTGGCTCGCCGCGGCGGGGAGGCCGGCGCTAATGCCGCTGAAGTAGGTAGTGGCAAAAACGCCAAAGAGGAAACTCATACCGTAGAGGGAAATGGCCGAGGCGACCATGCCCTGCAACATGTACTTAGTTGAGCTTTCGCCGCCGATCTGCGGATTGCGGTGCAAGGCCACGGCGATATAGAGTGGATAGGCCGCAAGTTCCATGGCGATATACAAGGTCAGCATCTCGGTGGCGGTGGCCATCATAATAATACACAAGGTGGCCAAGAGCAGGAACATGGGATATTCTAGCCAACTGGCCCGATCTAAGGTCTGGGGGCGGTGGCTAATGGCGATGGTTAATAGATAGCCCAGCGCCAGGATAGTTTTGATGAACTGAGAGAAAAAATCGACACGATAGATGCCGGGGGCGAACGGTTCGCCCGTCATGTTCAGTGTCCACAGGCCGGCGCCCAGGGCTAGGGCGCCGCCGACCAGCGCCAATTTCCAGGTCAGGCGGTAGCTGAGATCGAATACTGGGCAGAGGAAGAGGAGCAGGCCGAAAATTAGGAGCACAAGCTCGGGGGCGAAGAGCAGGGTGTCGGACATGGCTTAGAATCTCCCCAGCAGGACGGCGGTGGCGCCGTCGATCATTCCGAGCATGGCCTGGGGGAAAAGTCCGAAGAAGAACAGTACTGCGACCAAAACGACGCGCGGCAAGAGTTCCATGCCCTTCATGTCCTGGTCTCTGAGTCCTTCCCAGCGCGGGTTGGGCGGGCCAAAGAAGGCTAGGCCGAAGACGCGCAGGATGTAGACGGCCGTTATCACCAAACCCAAAACGATACACACGCCGATTATAGGGTAGGTCTTTAGCGCTGCCAGGAAGACCAGCAACTCGGCCCAGAAACTGGCTAGACCGGGCAGTCCGGCGCCGCAGAGGCCGGCGATGATGAAGAGTGCTACGGCGCGCGGCATCTGCGATCCCAGGCCGCCGAAATCGGCGATGGTTTTGGAATGGGCGCGGTCGTAGATGAAGCCGACCGTGCTGAAGAAGAGGGCGGTCATAATGCCGTGGGCGAACATCTGAAATACGGCGCCGTTTAGTGCGTCGGATCCGGCTATACCTAATGTGGCCAGGTTGAGGCCCAGGAGCACGATGCCCATATGCGAGACGGACGAGAAACCGATGACAAACTTGAAGTCGGTCTGCCGCATAGCGACGAAAGCGCCGTAAATAATGCCGATGGCAGCCAGCACTGCAAAGGTCGGGGCCCAGTATACCGCTCCTGCCGGCAGAATGCGCATGCCGACGGCCAGGATACCGAAAGCGCCGAGCTTCATCAGCACTCCGGCGTGCAGCATCGATACAGCAGAAGGAGCAGCGACATGGCCGGTGGGCGACCAGCCGTGTAGCGGAAACATGCCGGCTAAAACGCCGAAGCCGATGTAGATGAAGGGATAACAGAAGATTTGGAATTGGGGATCGAAGTTGTGTGCGGCCAACGCCACCATGTCGAAAGTCCCGAGTCCGGCGGTGTGGTAGACGGCCAGCAAGGCAGGAAAGAGTAAGGCACTGCCGGCCAGCAGAAAGACCATCAGCTTCATTGCCGCATAGTCCTTATTGCCGCTACCCCATATCAGAATGAGCGGGTACATGGGCACTACGGCGATCTCGTAAAAGAAGAATAAGAAGAAGAGGTCGAGCGACATAAAGACGCCGTAGACACCGACGACTAGCAAAACCATGAAGGCGAAGTACTCCTTGACCCGCTGGCGCAAATCCCACATGGTGAGCACGCCGGTAAAGTAGACGATGGAGTTGAGCATGATCAGTACGGTGCTGAATCCGTCAACGCCCACATGGTACGAGATACCTGCTCCTTTAACCCAGGGGATGATCTCTTCGAATTGCACCCCGCCAATGCCGCTGTCGTAGTTGTGCCATAAGAGTGCACTGAGGATGCAGTTGCTCAGGCCGCTGAGGGCGCAGACCCAACGGATGGATCGCGCCGAGGGCAAGAGCAGGAGCAGCACCAGGGTGGCGACCGGGACTAACAGGATAGAACTAAGCAGCGGCATAGCTCATCTCTTCCCTCAGCGTAGCCCAAAATAGGCGACGACTAAGCCCAGGAGGACTACCGCCCCCCCGGTGTAAATCTGGACCCAGCCCGATTGCAGGCGCGTCGCTAGCGCGCCCAGTCCTAGGGTATTAAACCCCAGCCTGTCGAAGCCGGCGTCGAGGCCGCGGGTTTCAATGAAATGCATTGTCTTGGCCAAAGCGGTGTTGATGCGCACGACGATGGTGCGGTAAAAATCGTCCACATACCACTGCCGTATGAAGAGCGTTTCCAGAGCCGCTAAGCGAGTGATGAATCCTCGCCGCGGCGCCGACTTGCGCCCAAAGTCGAACCAGGCCAGTGCTCCGCCCAGGGCTACGACTCCGATTGCCGGCAGCATAGAAACCAGAGAGTGGTGTACGAGTTGGACGCCGAGTGTGGCAGCGATGGAGGAACCAAAAAAGCCGAGTGTGAGTGCTCCCAGGGCCAGCAGCACAATGGGTGCCAACATCACCCACGGTTGCGGATCGCCGTGGTGATCGTGCGACGTTTCTTCTATCTGCGCCGGCGCCACCACTAAAAAGACCATACGTCCAGTGTAGTAGGCGGTGAGGAAAGCGGCGGCGAAAGCGCCGATGGCAAAGGGGCCCAGACCGCCGTGCCCGAGTTGGGCGAAGATCTCCTCTTTGCTGAAAAAACCGGCCAGTGGTGGCACGCCTGCCAGCGCCGCGCTGCCAATGACCAATGCGGCAGTGGTAAGCCGCAGCTGCCGACCGCCGCGGCGGCCGATCTCTTCCATATCGTTGGTGGCGAGATGGTGGATATAGACGCCCGAGCACAGGAAGAGCAAGGCCTTGAAGACGGCGTGGGTCACTAGGTGAAATACCCCGGCGAATAGACTGCCGGCACCCAACCCTATGAGCATGAAACCGAGTTGGCTAATAGAGGAATAGGCCAGCACCTTCTTGATGTCGCGCTCGACCATGGCCATGGTTGAGGCGAGTATTGCGGTAAATGTGGCGACGCAGAGCACGACCGTGCGCGTTTGTTCGGATGCCATAAAGAGCGGGTGCAGGCGTGCCATCAAGAAGACGCCGGCTGCCACCATGGTCGCCGAGTGCAGGAGGGCGCTGACTGGGGTGGGGCCTTCCATGGCGTCGGGCAGCCAGGTGTGCAGTGGAAATTGGGCGCTCTTGCCGACGATGCCGACGAATATTAGCAGAGTGATGAGAGTCAACGTCGCTGGCAGCGCCAGGCGCACCAAACCCGCTTGGGGGTCGAGCAGGTGGGGTAGGTCGAAACTGTTGCTCAGCGGCAATATGAGCAGGAGGCCGATAAGGAGACCCACATCGCCTACCCGCGTCATTAGGAAAGCTTTCTTGGCGGCGGCGTTGGCCTCGGGCTTTTCATACCAGAAACCGATTAAGAAGAAGGACGCCAGGCCCACGAGTTCCCAAAAGATAAAGACTTGCAGCAGGTCGACGGCGTAGACAAAACTGAGCATGGCCCAGGCAAAGAAGCTCAGCATGGCAAAGTAGCGCGTCGTGCCCGGGTCGCCGGCCATATAACCGATTGAATAGAGCATGACGCAGAAGGTGATCAAGGCTACGGCCACGGCGAAGAGCAGGCTGAGTCCGTCCAACAAAAAACCGAATTGCAGTTGGATCTCGCCGCTGGAAAACCAGAGGAAACGCAGCGGCTCGACCGGGCCCTGGAGCAAGAGAGTGACGCTGCCAAAGAGCGACAGGCCCATGCCCCCCAGGGCTACAACGCGGGCGGCGCCGGGATGGGGGCGCAGCGCCAGGATGCAGATCAGAAAGCAGATCAGCGGTGCACCGGTAGCCAGCAGCACGAGTGTCAGTGAGTCCACAATTATCCCTTCAGTCCCGTCAGGTGTTCGACGTCGATATCGCGCCGCAAGCGGTAGAGACGCAGGATGATTGACAGGAAGATGGCGACCTCGGCGGCAGCTAGGCCAATGATGATTAGCACGAAGACCTGGCCGATGGCGGGGTCTTTGACCACGTAGCGATTAAAGGCCATGAAATTGAGGCTGGCGGCGTTCATCATCAATTCGACGCCAATTAGCACTGCGATCAGATTGCGCCGCGACAAAACGGCGACGAGACCCAAGGAGAAGAGGGCTAGCCCTAGCAAAATAAAGCCGTGTAGCGTCATTGGACTGCCTTCTCCTTGCGGGCGATGAGGATCGCCCCGATGATAGCCAGGAGCAGCACCAGCGACAGGGTTTCAAAGACTAGGTTGTAGGCGTTGAGCAGCAAATGGCCCAATTGGCTGACGGCCCAGGCGGCTTCGGGTGCTTGCTCTTGCAGCAGCGGGAATTGGGTCCCGTGCACCACGGTGGCCATGGCGGCGAAGAAGATGCCGGCGCCGACGATGGCCAGGGCGAATTTCTGTGGCTGGCTCTGTGGCGGCCGCAGCGACATGGAGAGCGAGAGCATCATGGCAAAGACGATAGCCACGGTGATGCCGCCGATGTAAATCAATAATTGCATTGCCGCCACAAAGGGACTACCCAGATAGAGAAAGATCCCCGATAGGCCCAGCAGGCTGAGACCCATACCGATGATGGCGTAGAGGATCTGGCGCGTCAGGGCGGCCATTAGCCCCCCGGTGACTACCAGAGCGGCGAAGAGATAGACAACAAACTGCTCAAGCATCTTTTTCCTCGGCGGGATCTGCTGCTTTTTCGCTTGCGGCCGCCGCTTTCTTGGCCGCTGCTAGTTTCTTGGCCTCAGCTTTTTCGTTTTCGACCTTGCGCAAGCGCTCTACGGTGGTTTCTTCCTCGGCGCGCCAGGGTTCGACCAGGTCGTAGAGGAAATCGCTGCGGTTAAAACCGGCCTCGTCGTAGCTGCGGCTGTAGCCCAGCGTATCCGTGGGGCAGACGTCCAGACACAGTCCACACTCGCTGCAGAGGGCGAAGTCGACGGTGAATTCTGTCACTCGCATGCGTTTTAAACCTTCCGGCCGCGCGCCGTCGAGCTTGATACAGAACGAGGGACAGACGCGCTCACAGGCCGAACAGGCGATGCAGTCGTGCGACTTGATATCGTCCTTCTCGATGAGGACGATGACGTTGCGGTAGGCCTCCGACATTTCCAGGCGTTCGCGGGGATACTCCGAGGTGACAGGCGGGCGCATAAAGTGCTCGAGGGTCACTCGCATGCCGGTTAAGAGGGTCGAGGCGCCGGCGAATATTTGTCTCAATAGTTCCATAGGGTCTTACTCATTCTGAATCGAGTCGGAACTCGGGGTCAGATCAGTTTTATAACTACGATGGTCAAAAGTAGGTTGAGGATCGACAGCGGTACCAGCACGATCCAGGCGAAACTCATCAATTGGTCAAAGCGCAGCCGCGGAAAGGTCCAGCGAAACCACATCATCAGTATGATCAGCCCGTAGACCTTGATCATGAACCACAGCCAACCGGGCAGCAGCGGCCCGTGCCAACCGCCGAGGAAGAGCACGGCGGCCAGGGCGCAGACGATGACCATATTGGAATATTCGGCAAAAAAGAATAGGGCAAAACGCATGCCCGAATATTCGGTGTGGAAACCGGCGATCAATTCGGATTCGGCCTCGGGAATATCAAAAGGGGCGCGGTTGGTTTCGGCTGTTGCCGCGATGAGGAAAATCAGGGCCGCCAGGGGCTGCACTAGAATGAAAGGGAATACGTCCTGGGCGGCGCTGATCTGGTAGAGGCTGAGTGAGCGGGTCATCAGCACGATGGGGATGACGGAGAGGATCAGCGGTATCTCGTAGGAAATGTTCTGGGCCACCGAGCGCACGGCCCCGAGTAAGGCGTATTTATTGTTGGACCCCCAACCGGCGAAGAAGATGCCGACGATGGTGACGTTGCTTATGGCCAGGAGTAAAACCAGGGCGATATTAAAGTCGTGGAAAACCCAAGATTCCGAGATTGGGAAGAGCGAGCACAGCGCAATAACTGGCGAGAACACTAACACCGGCGCCAGCAGGTAGAGCGGCTTGTGCACGTGGTCGGGCGTCAGCAATTCTTTGCTGAGCAATTTGCCCATATCGGCGACGCTCTGCAGCAGGCCAAAGGGGCCGTGTTCAGTGGGTCCTAGGCGGCGCTGGATGCGGGCGCTGAATTTGCGCTCTAGCCAGATGAGCATCATGGCGTTGACCGTCAGATAACCCATGATGGCGGCGATGGCTGCTGCCAAGGCTAAAAGCGGGTTGCCCAGGATCTGGGTCAGGTTGTGTACCATGGCGCTAGCGATCAATCTCGGGGACGACGATGTCGATGCTGCCCAAAATGGCCACGGCATCGGCTAACATGGTGCCGGGCATCACTTGGGGCATGGTGGAAATATTGACGAACGAAGGGGTGCTGAGCTTGTGGCGTACGGGGATATCGCTGCCGTCGCTGACTATATAGTGCTGGAAGCGGCCGCGCGCCGATTCCACTGCGAAGTGGTGGTCGCCCTCGGGTGGGCGGATGCGCTTGGGTACTTTGGCGGCCATGATGGGCCCGTCCGGCAATTCTTTTAGTGCCTGTTCGATAATGTCCAGACTTTGCTGCATTTCTCCCATGCGCACGGTGGAGCGGTCAAAGCAGTCGCCGCGTTGGCCCAATTGTACTTCGAAGTCGAAGCGTTCATAAATGCCGTAGGGTTCGTCTTTGCGCACGTCGCGGGCAAAACCCATGGCGCGCAGGCAGGGGCCAGAGAGGGCGTAGTGCTGTATTAATTCGGGGTCAAAGACGCCGACGCCCTTGGTGCGTTCCTGGAAAATCACGTTGCCGATAACCAGGCGCTGGAAGTCGTCGAGGCGGCCGCGAAAATATTCGCAGAACTCGGCTGTTTTGGCGACGAATATCTCGTCTACATCCATCGTCACTCCGCCGAAGCGGCCGTAGCAGTAGGTCAGGCGCGAGCCGGTGATTGAGTCGAGGATGTCGAGGATTTTTTCGCGGTCGTCGAAACCGTAGAGAAAGGGCGTGATGCCGCCCAAATCCAGCAGGAAAGTCCCCATCCACAGCAGATGGCTAGAAATGCGGTTTAACTCGGCGGCGATGATGCGAATGTATTCGGCGCGCTCGGGCACTTCGATGGCCATCATCTTCTCCACCGCCTGGCAGTAGGCCAGATTGTAGATCATGCCCGAGAGATAGTCCACCCGGCTGGTATTGGGCAGGAATTGCAAATAGTCGCGGTTTTCGGCCATCTTTTCGTGGGCGCGATGGCCATAGCCAATAAATGGCTCGGCGGAGAGGATGGTCTCGCCTTCTAGGTGTAGCTTAAGGCGCAGCACGCCGTGGGTGGAGGGATGCTGCGGACCCATATTCATATAATAGGTGTCGCGGTCTTCGGCCACTACTTCGATGCTATTCTGCACTGGCCATCTCCTCGCGCTGCGGGTCTTGGTCGACGAAGTCCTTGCGCAAGGGATGGCCGATATAGTCGTCGTCCATCAAAATGCGCTTCATGTCGGGGTGGCCGTCGAAAGCGACCCCGTGCATATCGAATACTTCGCGCTCGTACCAATTGGCGCCGGCAAAAACGGCGCTTATACTGGCCCCCTTGGCTTCGGGCTGTACTGCAACATGAATTAGGTGGCGCTCTGGTGTTCCGTAGCAATTGAATTGATAAACGAGGCGAAAGGTTTGTTCGCTCTCTCGTAGGTCGACGCAGGTGAGCATTTCGAGGTGGAAGTCGGCGGCGCTAAAGAGGGTGGCGATGGCGGGCAGTTGTGCGGCCTGGGCCCGGTGTAGGTAGTGGTATCCTTGTGTCGCGTAGTCGGCGCTGGTCGACTCTTCTATCCCGGCGTGTGTTTTTAATTTCTCCGCGATCACGCTCATGCCCCCTTGAATTGGTCGCCGGCTTTGATCTTCTCTCCCAATTTGAGCAAGGCGGCGTACAGGGCTTCGGGACGCGGCGGGCAACCCGGAACGTAGACGTCCACTGGGATGATCTTGTCGGCGCCCTCGACAATGGCGTACTGGCCTGGGTATTTGAACGGTCCGCCGTCGATGGTGCAACCGCCCATGGCGATGGACCACTTGGGCGAAGGCATCTGGTCCCATAGGGTCTTGATCGGCTCTGCCATTTTGCGCGAGATGGTTCCGGCCAGGATCATCACATCGGCCTGCCGGGCGCTGGGGCGAAATACCCCGGCACCGATCCGGTCCAGGTCAAAGCGCGCAGCGCCGACGGCCATCATTTCGATGGCGCAACAGGCCAGGCCAAAAGTCAGCGGCCACAAGGAGCGCGCCCGCGCGTGGTTGAGCAAGTTCTCCAGCGAGTTCAGATGGATCAGGGGTTCTACCTGGCGCAGCAATGCATCGTCGGAATTGCTCTCTGCGTCTTGGATCTGGACTAGTTCGTCGTTATTGCTCATAGGTATATCCTTGTTCCTACTTCCAGTGTAAAACGCCCTTGCGCCACGCATAGGCAATGGCCAGCAGCAAGATGACGACAAAGAGGGAAAGCTCGACTAGATCGCGCCATACATAGGCGCTGCTGTCAAAAACTAGGGCGATGGGCAAGATGTAGAGCACATCCACTTCGAAGGCGACAAAAATTAGGGCGAATAAATAGTAGGAGATGTCGAAGCGGATCCAGGCGCTGCCGATGGTATCGACGCCGCATTCGTAGGTTTCCAGTGTCTTCTTTCCCGTGGACCGCGGTGCTATGAATAGAGGCAGAACCACGGGCACGGCTCCGAGAATGAGGCCGGCGAATAAGAGGCCGCCAAAGAGCGCGTAATTTGAATAATACTCCATACTGCTCCGATTCTCTTAAAAGGTTGGATTTCGCGTATATCGAGCTGCTAGGTACTGCAAAAAAGAAAATATAGTAAACCCTATGTCGTGGCAATGTTGGGTTACGGCCGGGGTGTTCGTTCGGGCATTTTATCCGGATTCGCTTTCATGGAAAGAGAAATCCGCTGCCTCGGCAGATCTATTTCCATGACGGTGACGTGGACCTGCTGCTGTACTTTGACGATGTCGTTTGGGTCCTTCACATATTTATCTGCCAGCTGGCTGATATGGACGAGGCCATCCTGGTGGACGCCGATATCGACGAAAGCGCCGAAGTTAGGAACGCGCATGAAGTAAATTAGACAACACTCGCCTAAAGCGGTAATTTATCGCCTTCCGTATATGCACTTATTCGCACGGTTTCTGGGCTATTTGAGTTCCTAGCCCTTCATTGAATT
>Ga0114996_10006138_pt1 | contig 13935 bp, 14 predicted proteins | sample ArcticOcean_MG_C_4_FD_87039 | JGI IMG/M metagenome (GOLD analysis project Ga0114996, IMG submission 87039) | Marine microbial communities from western Arctic Ocean - ArcticOcean_MG_CB4_134 | ecosystem: Environmental > Aquatic > Marine > Oceanic | place: Arctic Ocean: Canada Basin | collected... | reverse complement strand
TCCTGGCATGACACTGATGAAAATGCCACTTTTTGTTTGGAGCTGGCTGATCACAGCTTACTTGTTGATTGCAGTAATGCCAGTATTGGCTGGAGTTGTAACAATGATGTTGATGGATATTAATTTTGGAACAAGCTTCTTCAATGCTGGCGGGGGCGGAGATCCAGTTTTATTCCAGCATGTTTTTTGGTTCTTTGGGCACCCAGAAGTTTATATAATGATTTTGCCTGCTTTTGGAATCGCTTCTCATATCATTGAAACTTTCTCTAGAAAGCCAATATTTGGATACGTATCAATGGTTTATGCAATGTCGTCTATTGCAATTCTTTCTTTTGTGGTTTGGGCTCACCATATGTTTACTGTGGGCATGCCTTTAGCAGGAGAATTGTTCTTTATGTATTCAACAATGTTGATAGCCATACCCACCGGCGTAAAAGTCTTTAATTGGATAGCAACTATGTACAAGGGGTCCATAACCTTCGAGACTCCTATGTTGTTTGCTATTGCTTTCGTGGCTTTATTTACCATTGGAGGTTTTTCTGGACTTATGCTTGCAATTGTTCCGGCTGATTTCCAGTATCACGATACCTATTTTGTAGTTGCTCACTTTCATTATGTATTAGTTCCAGGATCGTTGTTCGGAATCATAGCGGGTGTCTATTACTGGCTTCCTAAGTGGACGGGCAACATGTACGACGAAACCTTAGGTCAATTGCACTTTTGGTTAACTTTTATATCAGTAAATTTAACTTTTTTCCCAATGCATTTTGTGGGCCTTGCTGGGATGCCACGAAGATATCCTGATTATGCTTTGCAATTTGCTGATTTTAATATGATCATTAGTATCGGAGCTTTCTTGTTTGGAATAACTCAACTGCTTCTTGTTTTTATTGTCATTAAATCAATAAGGGCAGGCAAGAAAGCTAAACCAGAAGTTTGGGAAGGTGCGGGAGAGTTGGGACTGGAGTGGACTTTAGAGTCTCCTGTTCCTTATCACACGTTTACTGTCCAACCACAAGTCAAGTAGTTTCATGGATTCAAGGAGAACTATAAGAAATTTACTGGGCATAGTCTTCGGTATGTTTGCTTTTGGGTTCTTGCTGGTTCCAATCTACGACGTTTTTTGTGAAATTACAGGACTGAATGGAAAAGTAACAGGACCTAGCTATTTGAGCGAAACCTCTCAAGGTATGACAGAACAACGAGAGGTGCTTATACAATTTATGACTCATAATAACGAGTCAATGCCCTGGACTTTCAAATCTGAAAAAGTTCAAATGAGAATCAAAACAGGCAGCCAACAAGAAGCCATTTTTGTTTTTGAGAACACAACCGATAAAGAGATGATCGGTCAGGTTATACCCAGTGTTTCTCCAGGAAGAGGAGCAGAGTTTTTTCATAAAACTGAGTGCTTTTGCTTTGAGCAACAAACTCTGGCAGCAGGCGAAAGGGTTGAGTTGCCAGTCAGGTTTATTGTTGACCCTGCACTTCCTAAAGAAATAGGATCTTTAAGTCTCGGCTATACTTTATTTGATATTACAGATCAAATAAAAACCAACCAAGCATTAGCAAATTTATAAGAGGGAAAAATGTCAGAACAAGCTTATCACGTACCCGAGTCTAGTAAATTGCCATTTGCCATGGCTTTAACCTTATTGGTATTTATTATAGGGGCAGCAAACACGGTTATTGACATGGGCACAGAGTCTAACTCTTACCTGATCCTTCTACTTGCTTTTGCAATGATGTGGACAACAATGTTCTTTTGGTTCAGCGCTGTTATAAAAGAAAATCAAGCAGGATTAAACAACCCTATGTTGAAAAACTCCTATATATATGGAATGGCTTGGTTTATTTTTTCAGAAGTTATGTTTTTCTTTGCTTTCTTTTTTGCGCTCGCTTATGTAAGAAATTTTGCAGTACCCTGGCTAGGAGGAGAAGGAGAAAAGGGATTAGCCAATATGTTGTGGCCGGGATTTGAAGCAACTTGGCCTGTGATGATGACACCTGACCAAGCAATACAAGGATCAGAGTTTCTTGGTCCTAAAGAGGATATGTCTATAGGAACCGTTTATGGGCACAAAGGAATAGCAGGAGTCTTGGGCTGGCTCCCCCTGTGGAATACCATATTTCTTCTGACTTCTAGTGTTACAGTTCATATAGCTCATTTAGGATTAAAAAATGGAAATAGAAGACAGTTCCATATTTTCTTAGGTTTGACTTTGGTTCTAGGTTATTTATTTGTAGGTTTTCAGGCTCTAGAGTATTACGAAGCGTATCAGCATATGGGTCTAACTCTAGGCTCTGGGATTTATGGGACAACATTCTTCATGTTGACAGGTTTCCACGGTTTTCATGTTTGTCTTGGAGCTATTATCTTGACAATAATGTGGTTAAGAGGTCTGAATGGACATTTTACAGCCGATGATCATTTTGGTTTTGAAGCTGGCTCATGGTATTGGCACTTCGTTGATGTGGTTTGGGTATGCTTGGTAGCTTTTGTTTATGTAATGTAGATTTACTAAAGGGATGGACCTATCTGTCCTGTAATAATTCCGTAAATTAACGTGGCAAATAAAACAACAGCAATAGAGACTCTCACTCCTAGGCTGTAAACTGTTCTTTTAGTAGAGCTGCCGTCTTTTATAAGAAAGAAGGCACCACTAAACAAACTAATTAGCATAGCTAAGATAAGAAAGAGGATAAAATATTTGATCATATTTAAGGTTGGCTAGTATACAGACGACAGATAGTTAAAGGTAATGAATTGATTTTAAAAAATTTTAAACCAGGAAGAGGGATGAGCATTTTTGTTATTGTTTTTTTCCCTTTGCTATTATTTCTAGGAACGTGGCAAGTCGTTAGGGGTTTAGAAAAACAAGATATATTGGATCGGTATGATTTTAATAGGTCGCTTATCCCAGTTGAGGCCAATCAATTATCAAATGAGGATATAGAAAGTAACTATTACAGAACAGTCTCTTTAGAAGGTCAGTTTATGCAACAGTCTTATTTATTAGATAACAGAATATATAGGCAAAAGTCTGGCTATGAGATTTTTTCATTATTTCACTCAAATTCAAATACTTATTTTTTAATCAATAGGGGGTGGACAGATAAGGAAAAAATAGCAGAAATTAATCTTCCAAAGAAAGTTAGAATTCAAGGTCTTTACACCCCGTTTAGAAGGTTTGGTTTGAGTCTTTCTGCCGAACCTTTTGTAAATGGCTGGCCAAAGATTGTTCAAGAGTTGAGTTTTGAGCAGGCACTAAGGGATTTAAGTCCTGAATACAGTCCGCAGCCTGCAGTGATTCAGTTATCTGCAGGGTCTCCAGGGGCGTTTGAACCAATATGGAAACCTACAATTTTTAAAGCATCAAGGCATTATGGTTATGCCATTCAGTGGTTTGGGTTAGCGCTTGTTTTATTAATTTCCTATATTTATTTTGGAACAGAACGAGACAGAAATGAAAATAACTAAACAAAATTCTGGCCGACTCAAGGCTGCTTTAATCTTTTTAACTCCAATAATAGTTCTGATAGCAAGCACTGCTCTTTTTTATAGTGGGTTCTCACCAGATGGGAAAACCAACAACGGCATTCTTTTTGAACCCCCTATAGAGCTTGGTGACTTGGATGTCTCTGTATCTTCTGGACCTTTGTCCAAGGAATTTCCGGGAAGATGGACGATCGTCCATCTTCTTAATGATACGTGCTCCGAGGGTTGTTGGAAGACACTTTATTCAACCAGGCAAGTTAATGTAAGACTTGCTAAGAATAGCTCTAGGGTGGTTCGTTATTTATTGTTAACAGAAAATACAACATTAACAGAGCAAGATCTTGAAAAGCTATCTTTTGAATATCCAATGCTTAATTTAGGAGAAGTTAAGCTTGAAAACCTTCCTCAAGAAGCCAAAGACGGAATGCCATACAACCCTTATATTCTTTTTGACCCTTTGGGGAACGGAGTGCTTATGTATGATGTCCGGCTTCCAGGAGGAGAATTGCTAGAAGATTTGAAAAGGTTATTGCAAAACTCAAAGGTTGGCTAAATTTATGAATTTAAAAAACCTAACTTTATTTTCTGGACTATTAGGTTTTGTAGTAGTTGCCTTGGGTGCGTGGACCAGGCTAGCAGATGCCGGACTAGGGTGCCCTGATTGGCCAGGATGTTATGGCTTTGCAACCATTCCTGTAAACCCAGAAGACATAGAAATTGCCAATACTCGTTACCCTGAAACCCCTTATGAGGTCGCTAAAGCTATACCTGAAGTGGTGCATAGGTATTTTGCTGCAACTTTAGGTTTATTTATCATAGGAATATTCTTGGCAGTAAGAAAAAATCCAACTTCAACTAAAAATATGAAGTTACTGGCTGGCTTTTTAGTTTTTTGGGTAATCATGCAAGGTGCTTTTGGTTATTTAACTGTCAGTCTCAAGTTGTGGCCTCAAATAGTAACAACTCATCTAATGTCTGGCTTCTTAACCACAGTAATCATTTGGCTTTTATATTTTAAAGTGAAAGACATTGAAAACAGTGACCGGATTCCTTGGGACTTTAATCTAAACGCTAAGAGGTTAATTAATTTAAGTCTTGTTGTTGTTTCAATTCAGATTTTCTTAGGAGCTTGGACCAGTACAAATTATGCATCTATTTCTTGTGCAGATCTTCCTCTGTGTAGAGGGCAATTACTTCCGCCCGCTGATTTTATTTCTGGCTTTAATTTCCTTCAGACTATCGGTCCAAATTATCTCGGTGGTCAGCTGTCAGATGAAGCTAGGGTTGCGATTCACTTAACGCACAGGCTTGGATCAATAGTGGTCACACTGGTTTTAGTGTCTCTAATTTTCTCTTTATACAGGATGCGCTTATTAAAACTTGCTGTTAACTTATCGGGAGTGTTGGCCCTTCAAATAAGCCTCGGTATATCTAATGTTATTTTTAGCCTACCTTTATTGATTGCAGTAGGACATAATCTCGGCGGTCTTTTACTCATAACTTATTTAGCTGCTCTTAGGTTTAGGGATTAAATTGAAATGAATGCAATAAAAACCTCTCCATGGAGAGATTATTTAGAATTAACAAAGCCAGGCGTTCAGGCCCTTTTGTTTGTTTCTTGTATAAGCGGAATGTTGATAGGTTCGAAATTCAGCCCTACAGTATCAATTTTTATTTTTGGTCTTTTAGGGATAAGTTTTTTAGCAGCCTCTGCTGCTGTTATAAATCATATTTTTGATTCAGAAATAGATGCAAAGATGAATAGGACTTCATCCAGGCCGCTGGTAAAGGGTTCCGTAACAGAATTTTCTGCTTCTATGTTTGCTGTAGTGCTCTATATTGCTGGAAGCATAATGCTATTGGTTTACGTTAATGTATTAACGTGGATACTCACTTCACTTACTTTTATTTTTTATGCTTTTATTTATACAAGGTATTTAAAATTTATGACGAGCCAGAATATTGTTATAGGAGGGCTGGCTGGCGCAATGCCACCTTTGCTTGGCTGGACGGCTGTTTCTAACACGATAGAACCAAATGCTTGGTTATTGGTCCTTATTGTTATGGTCTGGACGCCACCACATTTTTGGGCACTTGCTATTTACCGAGTGGATGATTACGCGGAAGCTGCAGTTCCAATGCTGCCTGTTCAAAAGGGTATAGCTTTTACCAAACAACACATTGTTCTTTATACTTTATTGCTGTTGGTTTCTACAATGCTTCCTTACGCTGTAGGGATGTTTCAAGAATTATACTTAGTGGTAGCATTAATTTTGGGTTTAGGTTTTTTATATTTTTCGATCAAACTTTACAGAGATGAAACTAACGCTTCTGCCATGCAGACTTTTGCCTATTCTATTTCTTATTTAGCTGCGCTGTTTGGCGCCATGCTGGTAGATCAGTACTTGTATTTATGAATAAAGGTATTTTTTGGACAGTAGGGAGTTGCATAGCTTTTATGGCATTAGTTCTGGGCTTATTTTTGAACCAATGGACCACTCCAAGAGACTTATCTGCAGAAGAGTACAAAGATTTAGGGGTATATTTTATAGAGCCAAGCAGAAACCTAACCAAGCTCACCCTGGTTGATGATACTAACAGTTATTTTAAATTTGAGAATTTCAAAGGCAAATGGAATGTTCTGTTTTTTGGCTTTACGTTTTGCCCTGATATTTGCCCTTTAACAATGAAGCAACTTCAAGAAATCAAAAAAGGTCTGGGGGATGAATCAGAAAAAGTCAGGTTCTTTTTGATCTCTGTTGATCCTATTAGAGACACCCCTGAAAAGCTAAGAGCATACTTAGACAATTTTGATGAAGAGTTTATAGGCCTGACTGGAGGAATAGATAAAATTTATAAGTTTGCTACTCAAGTTAACGTTCCTTTCTCGCCCGTGGTTGAAAGTGATGACCCATTTTATACGGTAGATCACACTGGTAGTTTAGTGTTGATTGACCCAGAGGGAAAATATGCTGGTTTCTTCAGAGCTCCGCACGATTCAGCAAAGGTTTTGTTGGCCCTAGAATCGCTTCTAAATAGAAACAATTAAGTTTTTATTATTTCTGGTTTCCCTTTATTGCGAAATAAACTCCAAGTAATAATAGAAAGAGTTGTTCGCTGGCAAAGAGAGTGCTACCTTCTCCAAAAAATATACCCCAATTTGAATGTGCAATACTAATGGCACCTATCATGATGACCCCAATGGCGCCTCCAGAAATCCTGGTTATTAAGCTTCCAATTGTTCCTGCAATCAAGCCGCCTAACATAATCCCCAGGCCCGCCAAGACTTCTCCCCAAGCAACCATTAATGCAATCGGATATCCTAAATTAGAGGCAAGCCAACCCGAGGCATCCAAGGGCAATTTTCCAAACCCATGAAGAAAGAATGATATTCCCAGACCAAGCCTAATTATCCAGTCAGCAAACCCAAACAGAGGGTTCGCAATTTTTTCCAAGAGATTGTTAAGTTTTTCCATTTAGTTTCCCATTGCTTCTAAGATTTGTAACAGTAGGTTTATGATATCTAGGTATATTTGAAAGGCAATAATAAATGCCGTGTTCCAATCGTTAATCCCGTTTTCACTTGCTTCTGAAAGAATAGAAAAATCTGCAAGCAAGAACAATATAAAGATTAGTATTCCTGAGAGAGCACTCCACCTTATGGTGCTGGATTCAAAGGTGTAAAATATTCTGGCAATACCAAAGAGAATTAACAACAAGAGAGGATAAAACAGGTAATTAAGCAGTCCGCTAAAATCTATTTCTAGATAGAGCGCTAAAAAACCAGCTAGAAGGGTTATTAAAAGAGTTAAAATAACTGCTTTCAGGCCATCATTTTCATCTATTTGTATCATGGTTAGGCCTAACAAGGGCCCAAAAGAAAGTGTGTGAAACGTGAATAAGGCCAATTTTCCTACTATGGAAAAATCTACATAGAGGGCTATAACAAGACCAATAAGACTCAAAATAAAGAAGCCATTCAGAGTACCAAAAATAGAGTCGTCTATTTCTTTACCGTCCTCATTGTATTTAATTACCTTTTCTTCTTCTGGAATAGGAATGTGTAGCAAGTCCAATTGGCCTTTGGAATTATAGTGAGCTTCAAATGTTTCACCAAAAAATTTAACTCCTTTTAAAGTAGCTCTGCGAGCCAGGAAGATAAAGGTATAAGCCCCAACAAAAACAATGCTCAGTTGGCTAATCAAAATAGCCATGGTTTTAAAAAATAACGTTGTTTCCATTTACCCCATTGCCTCTAGTAATTCTAAAAGTAAGTTTATAACGTCTAAATAAATAGAGAGGCCTATCTCAAAGGCTGTATTCCAGTCATTCAGTCCATTTTCAGCAGCTCTTTCAAGTCTATTAAAATCATACAGTAAATATAAGGTAAATATTACGGATCCAAAAACCCCTCCCGACCGCTTTGCCCAACCTGAAAAATTATAAAAAATATTTAAAAAATTCCAGGTAACTAATAGAAATAAAGGGATTATCAGTACAAAGCCTAACCAAGAAAAATCTAAGCCACTGTAAATACCAATTAAGGCTGCTAAAAAAGTAATAACAACTGTAAGTTTTAATATTCTTAACCCATCGTTTTCATCCATTTGAATCATAACCACGCCGAGTAACGGTCCAAAGCTAAGACTTGCGATGGTAAGAAAGATCATCTTTGTTCCAATAGAATAATCTGTAAATGAAAGAAAAGTGGCTCCAAATAAGAAAAAAATCCAGACAAAACACAAAGTCTGGGTCATTGTGTTCAAGGAGTTAGATATCTCTTTCTCTTTTTTTGCAATCTGGAGTTCTACTTTCCTTTTTTTATCTTTATAAGCCTTCCGGCCCTCATCGCTGTAAGAATCCCCAACGTGAATTTTAAGTCGAAAGGATTCTAATTCAGCGTCTACTTTGGCGCGCCATTTATCGTGTGCATTTTGTTCAGGACTAAACAAGTCAACCTCACCATTAGCGTTATACTTTATTTCAAAATTAGCACCTAAAAATGGCCTACCTTCCAGGGTTGCTTTTCTAATTAAATATATAAAAAGATAACAAACCCCAAACACTAAAAATAACTGGCTTCCGAAAACAATAAAAGTTTTAAAAAATAATGATGTTTCCATTGTCTCCTCCTTGAAAACACTTTAGCTTAATCCGCTTTATAGGTTTAAAGCAAATTTACTCTAATAGGCCCCTTAAGAAGATTATAGAAGAATTAGTTTCTTTTGCGGAGCCTTATAGAGTCTGGTGTTACTTCCACGAGTTCATCGTCTTCAACAAATTCCAGAGCCTGCTCCAGTGTGTGTTGAATGTGCGGAGTAAGGATAAGATTTTCATCAGTACCTGCCGCTCTTACATTGGTTAGCTGTTTTGCTTTTGTAGGATTGACCGGTAAGTCGTTATCGCGAGAATGAAGTCCTACTATTTGACCTTTATAGACTTCTTTGCCGTGTCCAACAAACATTCTTCCGCGCTCTTGGAGGTTAAAGAGGGAGTAGGCCAATGTTTTTCCAGAGATCATAGAAACCAAGACACCATTTTGCCTTTTTGCTACTTCTCCTGCCTTCGCTGGCCCGTAATGATCAAAAACACTCGTCATGATCCCCGTACCATTAGTAAGGGTTAGGAAGTTAGATCTAAAACCTATCATTCCCCTTGAAGGTGCAATGAAATCTAGCTTCATTCTTCCCTTGCCATCGGGCTCCATATTCTGGAGGTCTGCTTTTCTTAGACCCATTTCTTCCATTATCGACCCCTGATGTTTTTCCTCAATATCAATAATAATCTGTTCAAAGGGTTCGTGAATCTTGCCATTAATTTCTTTTTGAATAACTTCAGGACGAGAGACACCAACTTCATAATTCTCTCTTCTCATGTTTTCTATTAAGACTGATAAGTGCAATTCACCTCTGCCAGAAACAACAAATTTATCAGGACTGTCTCCTTGTTCAACTCTTAAAGCAACATTGTGTATCAGCTCCTGTTCAAGTCTTTCTTTTAAGTTTCTGGATGAAATGTATTTTCCTTCCCTGCCAGCAAAAGGAGAATCATTCACCTGGAAAGTCATACTCACTGTTGGTTCGTCAACAGATAAAGAGGGTAGTGCTTCTACACACTCAGGATCACATATTGTGTCCGAGATGTTAAGTTTATCTATACCAGTTATGCAAACTATATCTCCTGCCTGAGCTTCCTTAACATCGACTCGTTCAAGGCCATCGTAGCCCATAACCTGGAGAACTTTAGCTTTCCTTTTTGAACCATCAGTCGCCGCTACAATTACTTGCATATTAGGCTTCATCTTTCCTCTCTTTATGCGACCTACCCCTATAACACCTACATAACTGTTGTAGTCAAGAGCGCTTATTTGCATTTGAGCAGGGCCTTTATCGTTCACTTCAGGGGGATCAACTTTATCAATTATTAATTCAAATAAGGGTGTCATATCGTCAGCCAAATTTTGGTCATCTAGGCCTGCTACTCCATTTAAAGCGGAGGCATATATAACTGGAAAGTCTAATTGCTCATCCGTTCCGCCCAGTTTATCAAAAAGGTCAAATACTTGATCAAGAACCCAGTCCGGTCTTGCACCCGGCCTGTCAACTTTATTTATTACAAGAATAGGATTGAGGCCTTGATCAAAAGCCTTTTGAGTTACAAAGCGGGTTTGAGGCATAGGTCCGTCAACCGCGTCAACCAATAACAAGACAGAATCAACCATGGAAAGAACTCTTTCCACCTCGCCCCCAAAATCTGCATGTCCAGGAGTATCTACTATATTAATACGATAGCCGTTCCATTCTATGGCAGTATTTTTTGCTAGAATTGTTATGCCGCGCTCTCTCTCTTGATCATCAGAGTCCATGACCCTTTCTGTGGTCATACTCTTTCTATCTAAAGTGCCAGATTGCTGTAGCAATCTATCAACAAGAGTAGTTTTGCCATGATCAACATGTGCAATGATGGCTATATTTCTAAGGTTTGTTACTGTCATGAGGTTTCTAGAAAGGCGCGATTATAAGCCTTTCTTAAGAAACTTCTATGAATCATTTAATAAAATTCTAGGATTTATAAAATAAGAAGATGCTTACTTATAATTTTTGTCTTCATCGACCATTCCATGCATCAGAGGCTCAGGACAACATAGAGTTTGGAGAGCTTCTTGTTGGCTCTCTGCTTGCAAAGATGAGATGTCTTCAAAAAATAACTTGGCATCTGAATTGCCTCTTTCAGCTGACAGTTTAAAATATTTCAGGGCTATCTGAAGGTTTTTATCAATCCCTTCCCCTTTGGCATAAATGATTGCTAAATTGAAAGGCGCTTTTGAATGCCCTTGTTCAATTGCTCTTTGATACCAATAGACAGATTTTTCTATTCCCTTAGGAATTCCTCTACCAAGGAAATAATTTATCCCTGTATTGTATTGGCTAACCGAAACTCCCTGAGTAGCTAAAGATAAATCATACACAAAGTCCTCTTTGTCATCTGAAAATAGAGTTAAAGAAAATATTAAAAAAACACTTTTAAGAAAAAAGGCGTTTAGTTTTCTTTTGAAGTCATTCTTCATTCCATGCTGACTACTACTTTGCCAAGCACTTTTCTTTCTTCTAATGATTTAATAGCTTTTGTTGTATCTTCTAGAGAAAAACTTTTACTAACAAAAGGTTTTATTTTTCCTTCTGCATGAAGTGCAAAAAGCTCTTTAAAGTTTTGCCCATTTAGTTCAGGTTCCAAGCCTGCGAATTGACCCCAAAAAACTCCTATTATTTGGCACTCCTTTAAAAGGGTAAGATTTAAAGGCATTTTAGGGATTCCTGCTGTAAAGCCTATGACCAAATATTTTCCATGACGTTTTATGGCTCTTAGCGATGGTTCTGCATAATCTCCCCCTACTAAATCGTAGATCATATCGACTCCGCCTCCCGATGCTTCCTTGATTTCATCCGAGAATTTTTTTTGTAAGTCCCTATCCATGTCTCTTTGATAAAGAATAGTTTCATCTGCTCCTTCGTTCTTGCAAAGGTCAAGTTTGTCTTGGGATGAGGCTGCTGCAATAACTTTTGCTCCCATGGCTTTCCCAATATGGACAGCAGTAATGCCAAGCCCCCCTCCTGCTCCCAGAACTAATAAGGTTTGTCCTGGTTGCAGCTCACCTCTTTGTTTTAAGGCGTGCATGGTAGTCCCATAGTTTAAAGGGAAGCCTGCTGCAGTTTTGAAATTCATTGTATCTGGTAGTGGCATTAGCTGTTGCTCGAAGTAGGCACCTTTTTCACAAAGTCCCCCAGAGCCAACACTACCCATTACCCTATCTCCTACTTTATACACAGTTGCGCCTTCTCCAACAGAGGAAACAACACCTGCGATTTCTCCGCCAGGACTGAACGGGAACGGGGGTTTGAATTGATAAAGCCCCTGTACGATTAAAACATCAGGAAAGCTAATTCCTGTTGCTTTTATATCCACGACTACTTGTCCAGGTCCGGCAACAGGATCAGCTACTTCCTCAATCTTATGTGATTCAACTGGTCCAAATTCGTTACAAACAAAAGCTTTCATATTATTCCTCTATCTAAATTTATTTATCAAGTTACCTTTTCTTAAAAAAACGTCAAGTTGTCTGATTAAAATATTCCTTGAGAAAAGTTTCAAAGTCAGGGCTTTCTTCCGATTCTATTATTTCTTGTTTCACTAAAGATTCCTTTGTAGCGTTCTCAAAGAGAACATTCCCGTAACCATTTTCTCTTTTAAAATTTTGGGAGTGAAGATTTGCCAACTCTAGGCCAAATTCTTTAAAAGATTTATTGTTATGAATTAAATCGTTTAAAACTTTACCACTCAGACTTTCTTCAACATTCTCTAATTTTTTAATTTGTAGATTTATAGCTTCTAACCAGTTATTTTTCCCGTTCTCAAATACCGCCTCTCCTGCAACTAAAGATAATTTCTTTAAATCCAATAAAATTTCTTCTGCAAAATTAACAGCTGTACCCTTTTTCCCATTTAAAATAATATTTTGGTCTATGTCTCGTCCGTTATTAATAATGTTTTCATGGTTGATTTTTATTATCTCAGCTTCATCATCTTCGATCGGAGGGCTTTCTTTCAACAAGCAATAGATTAAGAGTGTGTCCATAAAATCTATTTGTTCTCTACGAATACCAATAGGACAAAAGGGGTCTAGGTCAACACACCTAAGCTCTAAATAATTAATGCCTTCTGCGCGGAGAACCTCAATGGGTTTTTTACCTGACGGACAAACTCTTTTAGGCCGTATAGTGCTGTAATATTCATTTTCAATTTGGATTATAGAGCTGTTTAGCTGGACTCTTTCGTTGTCTTCAAATTCACCTATTTCTTGATATTTTTTGTAGGGGGTTGTTAAAGCGTTTCCTAAATCGAGGCAATATTCATCTAAGTTATTATAAGAAATATTTAATTCATCTTGCGCTTTACTTATATAGCCTAGATCGCCCATTCTTAAAGACGTAGCATTAGGTTTATAAAGGCCCCCGCCAGGCAAATTATCAAGCCCATATTCTGTTTTTTCTACGAAAGAGTCGCAAACAGCAGGGGACGCTCCATATAGAAAGAAATACAGCCAGCCATATCGCTTGAAGTTCCTTGCTACGTGTAAATAAACTTCATTTTTCAGCTCTTTTTCATTTTTTTCTTTTTCTAAAGATACAAGAATATTAAAAAACTTATCTGAGAATGAAAAATTATAATGAATGCCTGCAATTGTCTGCATCATGCTTCCATATCTTTTTGATAAACCCCTTCTGTAGATAGTTTTTATCATCCCAGAATTTGAAGTACCGTAGTTGCCGATCGGTATGTCTTCTTGATTGTCTACAGGGCACGGCATACTGCAGGGCCATAATATTTCGTCTTCGATATTGTTGTAAACAAAGGCGTGGAGATCGCTTAAAAAATCTAAACAAGACTGGGCATCGTTAAAAGTAGGCGTGATTAACTCAAGTAGGGCTTCAGAGAAATCAGTAGTTATATAAGGGTTTGTAAGTGCAGAGCCAAGAGAGGCAGGGTGGGGTGTGTTGGAGAGTTTCCCAGAGCTCTCAATCCTTAAGCTTTCTTTTTCTATGCCTCGGTTTATAAAACGTAGTTCATCAAGTGCCCCTGATTGCTTTAGCTTTTCTAGGGTGAGATGCATCTTATAGAGGTGATCTTTTTATTTAGGACCGGCGGCAATTATATTTTCAGATACATCAAATTTTTTAAAATTAGTTTTAAATTGATTAACTAATTTTTCTTCGTATAGTACGTAAGATTGACGTTCTGCCCAATTCTTTATCGGGTTGAGAAGTTCTTTGTCTACGCCTTCTACTTCAAGCGGGACATCAAGGTTCAGGCCTTCTATTTTCTCCGTTTTTGTCTCAGCTAATTTTCCTGACTGGATAGCACTTATTATTGCCCTTGTT
>Ga0114996_10006136_pt1 | contig 13937 bp, 12 predicted proteins | sample ArcticOcean_MG_C_4_FD_87039 | JGI IMG/M metagenome (GOLD analysis project Ga0114996, IMG submission 87039) | Marine microbial communities from western Arctic Ocean - ArcticOcean_MG_CB4_134 | ecosystem: Environmental > Aquatic > Marine > Oceanic | place: Arctic Ocean: Canada Basin | collected... | reverse complement strand
TTGCTTCCATATATGACGGCTCCGTTTGTTCCTTCCGGATCATTTGTGATGGTGGACAGCCTGTAAATCACCCTTGAACCACTCATCTGCCTTGCTATAACGTTTAGACTATCTGGAATTTCAATCGCAATTTCAGAATTGGTTTCGGGATTCATTTTTTTGTTTATAGTCGTGTGTCCATCTGCAATGACAGATTCGGTAGGTCCTAACCAACGCTCCATGATTTCTACAGCGATTCCATAGACCATTACGTTCATTCCACTGTACTCAGTGCGTTCTCTCCAATGGAGCGGAGCATTTGGGTTGAGACCTTGGCCTGACAGTACGGAAAAATGAGTTTCACGGATGGTACCTAAGTCTCCGTTTTCACCCTCGTTAACCAGTCTCTTGATTGTTTTCCATGAGCCAAAATCCATTGGTGCAGGAACAATTTGACTCACAAGGCTCGGATTTTGTTGTGCCGTATCCAGCATTTCCTGCGCCTCTGTGGCATTCATCGACATCCTAGCCTCAACTAATACGTGCTTACTCGCATTAAGCGATGCTATTGTGAAGTCACGATGCATGTACGGCCAGGTTCCGATACAGATGGCATCAATGTTGGGATCATTAATTACGTCCAACGGATCCACAGTTACTCGAGCGGATAAATTAAATGCGCTTGATACTGCTTCGGCACTCTCTTTGGTCCTGTTGGCGATAGCAACTATCTCTACATCAGGAATTGCAAGGAATTCTGGAATATGCTTTGCTCGTGTATTGCCGCCGGCTCCGATGAGTCCGATACGAATGGTGTTATTCATTGAGTTTCCTATATGGTTATCGTTTATTATCTATTGCAGAGTATAAGCAATTGGAGGTGTTGGATGAATGAGGTGGATATTCTTCGGAGCGGTTTGAAAAGTATGCATGAAATGCTTGACCAGGCTGTTACAGAAATGACTGCGGATCAATGGAATTATTGGCCGACAGAAGGTGGTGTAAGTGCCTTTTTCTCTCTCTGGCATTATGTACGCACAGAGGATAATATTGTGCAATTTGTAATACAAGGAAAGAGTACCTCATGGCTTGACGGTGGTTTTGACACTGAATTTGATTTACATAGAACGGCCCAGGGTACTGGAATGACACCTGAACAGGCTATGGCGGTTCAAATGGTGGATACCTCTAGATGGCTCGACTACCAGACAGAAGTATGGGCCGCAACGGATACATATCTTCAGGGCATTAATGTCGCGGATCTTCATTCAACGGAAGTAACTATAAAACCGGTTCCTCCTATGTCACTCTGGCAGGGATTGTTTGGAATGTGCTTAACTCATGGGTACAGGCATGTCGGAGAGATTGAGCATGCTCGCGGTTTAGTAGGTCTAGGTGGCTTGTCTATATAGCTTATTTAAAAAAAACATTAATCGAGTACACTAGGGCCGACCTTGAAGGTCACGTGAAGGCAAAAACTCTTCACTTACAGGAGGAATAATGGGTGCACTTGAATCGATGCGAGTTTTGGATATGACCCAATATGAGGCGGGTACATCTTGTACTCAGGCTTTAGGCTTTATGGGTGCAACTGTTACGAAAATTGAGCGACCTGGCACAGGTGACCCTGGTCGAGGAGTTGCGCGGGGTACTGATAATGCGCCCTACTTTCTTAACTGGAATTCTAATAAACGCAGTATTGCCCTAGATTTGCAGAAACCCGAAGGTCGTGATTTATTTTTACAAATGGTTTCTCATTACGATGTTTTTGTTGAGAATTATGGTCCTGGGGTGATAGAAAAGCTTGATATCGGCTACGACGTAATGAAGAAAATCAACCCTGGCATCATATATGCACGGCTCAAGGGGTTTGGATTATCTGGCCCATATTCAGACTACAAATCGTACGACATGATTGCTCAAGCTGCAGGCGGAGCTTTTTCAGTTACGGGAAACGCGGATGGGCCTCCAATGAGACCAGGATACTGTGTAGGGGATAGTGGTACTGGAATGCAGCTTGCTTTTGCAATTACGGCTGCATTTGTTCACAGGCAAAAGACTGGCGAAGGTCAGGAGATTGAAATTTCCATGCAGGAAGCGCTGACGTATTACATGCGAACACCTATTGCGAACGGATCGAACTGGGGCCAGTCAGTCTCTCCTAGGAATGGCAATCGTGCAGTAGTGCCAACGGATCTTTTCCCATGTAAGCCTTTTGGGCCAAATGATTGGGTCTATGTCATGGCCCAAACTTCAAGAATGTGGGACACATTTTGTGCAGTTTTGGAACGAACAGACTTTTTAACCGACGACCGTTGGAATGATGTGGAAAGTAGACGACAGAACGGAGATTCCTTGTACGAGGAGATCTGTAAATGGACGCGTGAGCGAACCAAGCATGAAGTGATGGCTGAATTAGGAGCAGCGGGTGTTCCGTGTTCGGCAGTTATGGATACGGTTGATTTGTTTAATGATCCTCACCTGAAGTCACGTGATTTTATAAAGACAGTATCTCATCCTACAGAGGGAGATTTAAAATTACTTGGCTTTGCACCAATCATGTCAGAGCATGAAGTAGATTACAGACCAGCGCCTCTTTTAGGACAGCATACGAAGGAAATATTGAATGAAGATCTAGATCTGGGGTCTGAGGCTGTGGAACAATTAATTGCCGAAGGCGTGGTAGATCAATCACCTGTCGATCAAACTGGAATCGCCAAAGGTAGTGCTCCAAGATCCTAGATCAGATATCTAATTTATCTGGGTTGATATTGTAAAGGTTTTTGACATTTTCCCAAACCATCTGGTTTTTGTCTTGCTCCGATACACCCGTCATGATTCGATCAAGAACTTCCATGGAATTTGGCCATATGGAATCATGGTGTGGGTAATCATTTCCCCACAACAAGTTTTCTGGACCTAGATAGTCGAAGGTGCGAAGACCGATATCATCGTCTTCAAAGGTAATCATAAAATTTCTCTTGAAATATTCACTTGGTAGTAAGGAGAGATCTGGCGATGCTGCCGTTCTTGACCTGTAGAATGCGTGGTCCCAGCGCTGTAGGGTGTGCGCTAACCATCCGGTTTCCCATTCAGCCACTACAAACTTCAGTTTTGGATGTCTTTCAACAACTCCAGACGTAACGATGTTGCTAATAGAATTCCATATAGCTGCATGTGAAAGTGTATAGGCAACAATAGGGTCCCAGTGCTGCGGTAAGCCCATGGGCCAATCAGATCCACTGAATATATGCATAGTTAGTGGTAGACCAGCCTCTTCAGCGGCAGCCCAAAAGGGCTCATAATATGGATCGCTATATGGTCGCTCGAGTGGTGCCGTGCATGGTATCGCTACCCCTTTCACTCCTAGTTTTGTAACGCGCTCTAGTTCAGCGATTGCGAGGTCGACATCGCGAAGTGGAACACAGCCTACTCCGATTAATCGATCTGGGTTAGGGCTGCAGTAGTTAACGATCCAGTCGTTATAGTTTTGGAAGACCGCATTTGTGACTTCAGTATCTTCGACAGAGTAGGTAAGCAGATTAATGCTGGGATACATAACCTCACCTACTACACCATCGATAGCTTGCTCTTCAAGTCTTGCGATCGGATCTCGAACTCCGGGATTCATGCCATCCCAACCAAGCTTGATACGCTCGTGTGTCTCTGGATCATCTAGACTATGTCCTGCAATTCCCCACCGCCCGACTGGAACTAGGCGGTCGAGTGCAGGCCAAGCTATCCACACGCCCTCTCTATCTTTCCATCCGTTAACAGGTCGAGGAGCTCGGTCACCAAATCGCTCAATCAGCCCATTAAATACCTCGGGCGGTTCAACTACATGCGAGTCACACGAATAATATATTGCCATAAGAAACCTTCTTGAGTAATCACCTTGCTTTTCACGAGTAGTGTATTAGGTGATGTCAAGTATTTTTTATTTGGTCGACTTTGTGGCTGCAAGGAGTTCAGCTAGATGGCTGAAGTCCTTGGCAATAAAATCAAACGGCAGATCTGCTTTGAGATCTTTTTTATTGTCAGCCCCGTACTCATTGGGTCGGAATACGTAAGCAGTACCGAATCCAACAGCTTGTGCTGCTAGTAAATCTGATTCGTGAGCTGCCACGAGCATCACTTCATCAGCGTCGAGTCCCAGCAGTTTGGCTGCGTTTTGGTAGCATTCAGGATTTGGTTTGAAAGTTCCGGTAATTTCAGCTGACAAGATTACATCCCATCGTAAATTCGAGTATTTAGCCATATTTGTAAGTAGGGACATATTGCCATTCGAAAGCGTACTCACGATGAAATTACTTCGTAAGTTTTCTAATCCTATGACTGAATCTGGCCATGGCTGGAGTCGATGCCACACTGTATTGAGGTGTTCAACCACATCAATATTTTTTTTAGTATTGAATCCGATTTCTTCGAGTAATAGATTTAGCATTCGAAGGTGAAGAGCATCGGCTGTTTGAAAAGGGAGTGAACCTTCTTGTACGAGCCTCATACCTCCCATATACCCTTCAGTGCGCCATCGGTCAGCGAATTTAGGCCAATCAGCATTTATAGCCTGCTCCGAACCAAATAACTGAAGCTCGCTAATAACTGTAGTTCGCCAGTCAACAACTGTTCCAAAGACATCAAAGCACAGGGCTTTTATTTGACCTAATTTACCAATCTCACTCATAATCCACTCTTTTCAACGATTACTTAATTTTAAAGTCATTAGATGCGGCGCTCACGTCGCCCTACATAGTCTATTTGATCTTTTCGGTTTACTAGATTTGACATGATTAAGTGAATTAAGGCGATGATGAAAGCAGCACATATAGCGGTCCAAAAGCCGTTGACTTGAAAACTTAATCCAAGCGAGGCGGATAGTTTGGAAGTGAGAAGTAGCATCGTGGCATCGATGATAATAATCGTGAATCCCAGTGTAATGAGAATAAGACAGGCCGAGAATGCGATGAAAAGTGGCCTAATTAATAGGTACGTTAAGGCTAGTATTGCTGACCCAGCAAATAATGATCCGATGCCATCTATTTCGACATTAGCTAACAGAATATCAGACACCCACAGCCCAACCAATAGTGAGCAAAATCTCTTTACAAGGCTTTGACCACTGTGTTGGTTGTTGGCGCTGTTCCCAAGCCTAAAAACACGAAATTGTCTGCTTTGTGGGCTCATGGGCTAGTGACTTAAGGTGGTTAGCCTCACTAACTTATTGACTAAATTCCAGTCCAATTTGGAGTTCGCTTTTCACTGAAAGCAATTGGCCCTTCCTTCTGGTCTGGCGAGGTATTGTGTCGATTAAGCCAGTAGAAGGATCGACTCATTGCCGATTCCAACGGTATCTCTAGCCCTTCCATTGATCCCTGCTTTGATCCACGAACTGAAAGTGGGGCACACTCTAGAATTTCATTTGCCCAGCGTTCAGCCGCGCCCATTAGGTCATCATGTGGAACTACTTCGTTGACGAATCCATATTCCTTTGCGGTCTCTGCATCGAGATTTCGTCCGGTAAGTATCATGCCCATTGCTAATTTAAGAGGTATTTGTCTAGGAAGTCTGTGGATTCCACCTGCTCCAGCATAAAGTCCAACTCGCGGTTCAGGCAGTCCAAACCGAGCTTGGTCAGATGCGATGATTATGTCGGATGCCAGTGCCATTTCGAAGCCGCCGCCCATAGCCCATCCATTTACAGCCGCAATCACTGGCTTATGCATGTCGAATCGACTTGTTATTCCGCCGAAGCCTCCCCCTCGAGGCACCACACCTGGTTCAAGTCTACCGGCCCCAGCTGCTTGAGCTTTCAGATCATTGCCCGCAGAAAAAGAACGGGAGCCTGCTCCAGTTAGTATGGCCACCCATAAATTGTCATCCGCCGCAAAATCATCCCATAACTCGGCTATTTCATGTGATGCCGCAGGATGTAATGCATTCATTACTTCTGGTCGATTAATTGTTATCGTTGCTACGTGACCATTTTTTTCATACAACGCATAATCTGTCGTCGGTGTTGCCATCTCTTTCTCCATTTCTTTTACCTAGCCACAGCTTAAGGCATGTGGCATTACTGATCAGTTAATCTTAGGATCGTTTTTTCGTACCTTTCGAGCACTTCCAGGGGTATCAAGTCTCACAGCACAGGCCTTGTACTCAGGAATGCCACTTGGTAAGTCAAGTGCGTCATTTGTAAGTATGTTTGCGGCCACTCCTTCAAGTGCAACAAATGGAACGAAGAGGTCTCCGCGTTGCATTTTATCAACAACATGTACACGCGCAATAATTTCACCTCGCCTCGAACTAATTTGAATATCCTGACCATCGTGAATATTCATCTCATTGGCGTCTGCAGGGTTTATATCCACCGTGACTACCGGTACTTTTTTCATGAGGTTGGGCACTTCTCGCGTTATCGCACCGGTGTGCCAATGGTAAAGAGATCTTCCAGTAATTAGCGTGAATGGGTATCGCCGGCTTGGTAGTTCAGCTGCCGAGGCAGTTTGAACTACGGGCATGAACAATCCACGTCCTCGCGGGAAATCTTCATCGAATAGTATTTTCGTTCCAGGATGGTTATCGTCTGGGCAAGGCCATTGAATACCTCCTTCTTTATTTAATCTCGAGTGTGAAAGTCCAGAAATTATAGGTGTGAGGCTTGCCATCTCATCAAATATTTCCGAAGAATCAGAATAAGTAAATTGATGCACAGGTCTTTCAAGCCGTTCCAAGACGCGGCGAGCTATGTCCGTGGTTATTTCCCAATCATTTCTTGATTGGCCAACATTTTCCATGAATGGGCGAATTAATTGAACTCTTCGCTCTGAGTTGGTAAAAGTCCCCGTTTTTTCGGCAAATGAGGCAGCTGGCAGTACCACATCGGCGATTTGAGCCGTTTCATGCAAAAATAAATCTTGGACCACTAGGAAATCAAGACGATTAAATGCTTCACGTGCGTGTATGAGGTATGGGTCTGAAACGAGAGGATTTTCTCCCACAATATACATCGTAGTGAGCTCACTGCTCATCATTTTATCGATCATCAACGTTGATTGGAGTCCAGGAGTATGAGGAATTTCTGCCTCCCAGGCTGTTTCCCATTTGTCGTGTGTTTCCCCACCAACAGGTTCATAGCCGGGGAATATATTTGGCAAGCAGCCAGAATCTGAACAGCCTTGAACATTATTTTGTCCTCGAAGCGGTGAGATGCCGTTGCCAGATTTTCCTACTTGACCACTGCTCAACGCAAGATTTATTAGCGAACGGGCGTTGTCAGAGCCATTCGTATGTTGAGTAACTCCCATTCCCCATATCAAACATGAGCCGCGATCTGTTCCGTTACTGTTCGGTCTTGGCTGTGCGTAGAGGCGAGCCGCTTTGCTAATGTCCTCCGCAGGTACACCTGTTATTTTTTCAGATTCAGATAAATCAATTTTATCGACTACTTCTTTCCATTCCTCGAAGCCTTCAGTCCGATTATCGATGAAGTCTTGATTTTCTAAGCCCTCATCAAGAATAACTTTAGCCATTGCATTGAAAAGAGTTACGTCTGTACCAGGTCGAGGCTGCAAATGGATTTCTGCAACATCACATAGATCGATGCGGATGGGATTTACTACTATTAAGCTTGCGTTGTTATTTTCTATATTTCGTCGAATTCGAGATGCAACAACCGGATGATTTCGTCCGGTATCGCTTCCTACTACTAGTAAAGTACCAGCATTCTCGTAATCTTCATAAGAGTTAGATGTAGCTCCAGATCCTATCTGCTCCATCAAAGCTACTACTGAAGGTGCGTGGCACAGACGAGAGCAATGATCGATAGAATTTGTCCCCATAACTGATCGCACGAATTTTTGCATAACATAACCATCTTCGTTGGTAGCTTTAGCTGAGGCGATACCTCCAAATTTCTGTGTGGGTGATTTTGCATCAACTGAGACCACGCCCGCAAATTTATCCGCCACCAGATTTAGGGCTTCGTCCCAAGAAGCTGGCTGAAGCTTACCGTTTTTTCTAATCAATGGCTGAGTTAGTCGTTCTTTTGAATTGACGTAGTCCAAACCAAATCGACCCTTTACACAGGTCATACCGAGTGAAGAATTATTTTCAGGAACTCCATCTACCCACACGATGTTTTCTTTATCTGTGTGCACTCGCAAACCACAACCGACACCACAATAGGGGCAGGTGGTTTCCGTGACTGTTGTACCCACTGCTGTTTGATATTGTTTCTTTTCATCTGTTGTTTCATCAGTTGAAGTTATTATTGGCAGAGCCATCGTGACAGCGTTTGCACGTGGCGAATGTTTTGTAGCGGGTAGTAAAGCACCGGTAGGGCATTGCGAAACACATTGTCCACAGGACGTGCAAGTGGAGTCCTCCCAGTCAGATTCAAATGCTGAGCCAATTACGCCGTTTCGTCCTCGACCATTAATGCCGATCGCTCCGATATGTTGGGTTTTTTGACAGGCATCGATGCATCTGCCACATAATATGCAATCGGCCATTGTTAGTGAAAAGAACGGATTAGTATCATCCTCTGAGATCCTGGGTAGAGGACTGAACGTGGACTCCGTTAACAGATGTGTCCTCGCATGTTGGGCGGCTAAACCTTTCCCTTTGCCATCGGAAGACATTCCAAGTGTTAAGTCTAGAACACCGGTTCGTATTCGCTGCGATTTGCTGCTGTCAGTCAAAATACTTTGAGACTCACTAGCAGGGGTGTGGCAGGCTGCGACGAGTCTGGGTGATCCATCTACCTCAATCAAACATGTTCGACACGCACCAAGGGGTGAACGTGAGTCCGGCTTACAAAGATGTGGTAAATCAATATTGGATGTTAGAACGGCATCTAGGATAGTTGCACCATCTGGCACTTCGACCGGGTTACCATTAACGTGTAGATTAATTGTCATATGTTTAAACAAGTTCCTCGTTGGTGCAGCCTCTAACTACGTCATTCTTATAACTCAAGCTTAACAAAATTCAATCAAAACAGAAATGGTGCAGAACTTCTTCACGTTTCCGGTTATATTAGTTTACAAAATATAGAAGAACAGGGGTTTAAATGTCAGCAAAACCAGAAAAACTAGAAGGCGAACCTTTTTATCGAATTGACGTTGACGAGGCAAAGCGGATGATTGACGAAGAAGATGTTCAAGTGATCGATGCTCGTGAAATGGATGAGCATGCGGATGGACATGTTCCTGGGTCAGTTCGAATTCAGCATATGGCAGTGCTAAGTAATGCCGATAAGCTAGCAGCGGATAAGCCTATTCTTTTTATTTGCAGAAGTGGCCAACGATCGGCTGTAGCTGCAGAATTTGCTGCATCCCTTGGTTTAGATGATCTTTACAATGTTGAGGGTGGCCATCAGGCGTGGGCTGAAGCCGGTTATCCGATGGAATCCTAGTTTCGATTAGCCCCACCAAATCGCGTTGCCTGAAGAAAACTTAGTTGTTTCCTTATTTTTGTCTTCGCTTTTTGCAAAAGGCTATCTGCTACCGACAATCGTTGTTCTCCATCATATGTAGACAACAAATCCTGTCGGAGGAGATCGGGTGCATAGCCTTCCGTTATTGAACCGACCTGATCACAAAACTTATGAATTTGTGGATGGGAGTCTGGTATTGTTCTCCAAGAGCTTGCTAAGGCGTCTCGCATCGCGAGAACCTCTAAATATGACTCCCATATCATGTCAAATAGAATATTCTGAGAAGCGGAACCTGAGGCTTCCTTTCCGTGCAGGTCGGTCGGAAGATTAAAGGACACTTTAGCTTCTGGATAAGGATAATGAGTAACCGTTGTGTCTATTTGGAATCGCTTGTCACCGTACCCAGTGAGCAAGATTCGATCGTTGCTGGTAGGAACGATCTCTCGGATCTTTACGGTCGTTCCTACGCCATGTGGTATTGCTTCGCCGCCAACTTCTTCTCCAGAGTCAATTAGGACTATTCCGAATTTCTCGTCATTTTCGACACAGTAGCTGAGCATTTCTTTGTAACGTTCTTCAAATATTTGAAGAACTATTTCTTGTCGAGGGAATAAGACTTTTTTCAGGGGCATTAACGGAATACTTTTATCAGACATTATTTTATATCGCTATTTTATGTTCCACTCAAGAGCCAGATATATGAATAGATCAAGTTACACATTAGCTGGCGACTTATTTTTTTGTTATTTCAAAGTTAAAGTCAGAAGACTCTTCAGTCTCATCTAGATCAATATCAACTGTATCACCGCTGTCTAGTTCTCCAGCGAGCATAGCTCGAGCGAGGATATTTTCAATTCTTCTTTCGATGAGTCGTTTTAGTGGGCGGGCTCCGAATTGAGGGTCATATCCTTCTTTGGCCAGTAAGGACATGGCCTTTTCACTGATATTAAGGATAATTTGTTGTGTACCTATCCTCGCTGCAATTTGTTTTACTTCGAGATCTGCTACGGCAGCGATCTCCTTTTCGTTTAAAGGTTCAAAAATCACTATCTCATCGAGACGATTGAGAAATTCTGGTCGAAATGTCTGCTTTAGAGATGACTCAATGCGTTTTTCTTGGGCGTTGGCTTCAACTGTTGACTGCGATCTCACAAATCCGACAGGTTCACGTTTTGTATCAACACCCAAGTTACTGGTCATTATGATTATTGTATTGCTGAAATCCACAGTTCTTCCATGTGAGTCGGTGAGGCGCCCATCATCCATTATTTGAAGAAGTGTGTTGAATATATCTGGATGTGCCTTTTCGATTTCGTCGAAGAGGATAACTTGGTAAGGACGTCGACGAATTTGCTCAGTGAGTTCGCCAGCCTGGTCATATCCGACGTACCCTGGAGGAGCGCCTATTAACCTTGATGCAGTATGTTTTTCGCTGTACTCAGACATGTCAAGACGAATGATTGCATCCTGATCATCGAACAGATATTCTGCGAGCGCCTGTGCTAAATAAGTTTTCCCAACACCGGTCGGTCCAACAAAGATAAATGAACCGATAGGCCTGCGAGGATCTTTTAATCCAGATCTAGCTCTGCGAATGGCATCCGAAAGTGAGCTGATAGCTCGTTCCTGTCCAACAATTCGTTCATGAAGAAATTCTTCCATTCGAAGCAATTTAGATGCCTCTGCTTCGAGCATTTGAGCCACGGGAATGCCAGTCATTTGCGCTATGAGACGGGCAATATCGTGTCTTGTGACTTCGCTGTTTGGACCATGTTCAGATTGCCAGTCTTGCACGCAATCTTCATACTTAGCTTGAATGTGTAAGAGTTGCTGTTTAATTTTCGCTGCTTCTTCAAAGTCTTTTTTCTCTGCGGCTAGGTCGAGCCTTGTAGATGCATCATCTACTTCTTTTTTGAGTTCTCTAATAGCTGGGGCCATCGATTCATTCTCAATGACTTGGCGTGATGAAGCCTCATCAATAAGGTCAATTGCCTTATCAGGGAGGTATCGGTCTGTAATATATCGGGATGATAGATGTACAGCAGCATCGATAGCTTCATCAGTAATGGATATCCCATGATGATCTTCATAACTTGGTCGAAGGCCTTTTAGAATTGCTGTAGCATCTTCGGGAGATGGTTCATCAACATAGACGGGCGAAAAGCGCCTCTCTAAGGCAGGATCAGATTCGATCGATGTCCTGTACTCATCGAGAGTTGTTGCGCCAATAACATGGAGCTCTCCACGAGCTAAGGCCGGTTTCATCATATTTGAGGCATCAAGAGCGCCATCTGAACCGCCAGCTCCGACGACGGTATGTAACTCATCTATGAAAAGTAAAACCTCGCCTTGGGAACTCTTAACTTCTTGCATTACGGCTTGCAGACGTTCTTCAAATTCACCACGAAACTTCGAACCAGCTAAGAGTGCTCCCATGTCTAGAGCCATAACGCGTCTATCTTTCAGGCGTTCAGGGACGTCATCATCGACAATTCTTTGCGCTAAACCTTCTGCGATCGCAGTTTTTCCTACGCCTGCCTCGCCAATAATGACCGGGTTATTTTTCGTTCTTCGATTAAGAATTTGCATCACCCTGCTGATTTCGCCATCTCTTCCTATCACGGGATCAAGCATGCCTTGCTTTGCAAATTCGGTCAGATCACGGGAAAACTTGGTGAGCGCTTGATAGGTTGATTCAGCCGTTGGGGAATCAACCCGAGCGGAGCCGCGAACGCTCTGTAGTGCTCGATAGAGTCGCTCTTTACTTACCTGGAATTCCTCCATAACTTTTGCCGATTCGCCGTCCGTTGCATCAACAACCGCTAAAAGTAAATGCTCAACTCCAACGTATTCGTCTTTTAGTCGATTGGCTTCCGCGTTGGCGCGCTCTAGCATTTCGACGATTCGCGGAGTGGTATAAATTTGGACCACTTCATTACCTAATTTCGGACCATGTTTTAGTTTTTCTTGTAAAGACCGTAATACTGCGTCACTTTCTATTTGCGCAGCCGTGAAAATATCTCGAGCGAGACCGTTTGGGAGAGCGAGGAGGGCGAATAGTACGTGCTCAACGTCCCACTGCGAATGCCTTTCGTCTCTAACTAGCTGTTGGGAGGCTGATATTACCTCTTGAGCTTGTTCAGTGAATCGATCATTTCGCATCATAATATAGTCTCCTTCTAACCCGAATTAAGAAAATCTTATAAAGAAATCGGCACCGTATTCTTTTTCAGTTTCGTGGGCTTCCTCTGAGTTTCTGTTTATTCCAGCCAGTTGCTCGTGTAAGGCTGCGACGTCTTTGGTAAGGGCCTTATTAGTTTCTTCGAGTTGCTTGATTTGTCCGTGCAGACGCATCATAATTTCAACGCCCGCCAGATTAAGCCCTAAATCTGTAGTCCAACTCACGATTTGGCCTAATTGGTCGATGTCACGAGTTGAAAATAATCTTGTGTTACCAATTGAGCGTGCGGGTTGCACTAATCCTAAACGCTCGTATGAGCGAATAGTTTGTTGATGAACTCCTATTATTTTCGCGACCACAGAAATTTGAAACAGTGGCTCATCTTGGGGAATGGTCGTCACTTTTTGCCTCCTGCTCAGATTCTTCAAGTATTCGTAACTGTTCGTACAAGTTTTTTTGCGCTGGTGATAATTCATTGGGAACTCGGATTCGGATTATTCCAATCATGTCTCCAAATCCACCGTCAGTCTTGGGCATACCCTGGCCGGCTAGTCGAATCTTTGCTCCTCCCTGGGAAAACGCTGGGATACTAACCTCTAATGTTGTTGATTTGATGCTCGTTACGGAAAGTGAGCTTCCTAATGCAGCATCAGACGGCGTAATTAATAGATCTATCTCCAAGTCATCGTCGATACGAGTAAATATCGGGTGCGTTGCCACCATTGTTTTAATATATAAGTCGCCGGCATTGCCACCATTTCGGCCGTCTTGGCCTCTTCTCGGTATTCTGATTCGCTGATTATTTTTTACCCCGGCAGGAATTTTTACTTCTATTTGTGAACCGGGATATTTTCCAACTTGTGCAGTGACTGTTTTTGCGACTCCCTTGTATGAGTCCTCGAGTGATATCTCTATCTGTTGTTCAATATCGGAGCCTTTTTGTGCTTGAGGTTTTCTGTTAAATGCGCCGCCTAGCCCCCCAAATAAAGACTCAAATCCTGATGCTTGGTTACCCCTACCTCCAAACATGTCTCCGAAGTCAGACACAACATTGTCACTGTTGTGAAATCCCCCCCCGCCCGACGGTCGTGCGTGACCGAAGCGATCATATTGGGCTTTCTTTTCAGAGTCGGACAAGATTTGATAAGCATCGTTAATTGTCTTGAATTTTTCAGCCGCGGCGGAGTCACCAGCATTAACATCGGGATGATGTTCACGTGCAAGTTTTCTGTAAGCGGACCGAATCTCTTTTTCAGAAGATGTTCTTTTGATTCCAAGGGTTTGGTATGGATCACCTTGCACTTATTTTGCCTTTCATGTATTTAATTTAGTATAGATCAT
>Ga0114996_10006135_pt1 | contig 13939 bp, 10 predicted proteins | sample ArcticOcean_MG_C_4_FD_87039 | JGI IMG/M metagenome (GOLD analysis project Ga0114996, IMG submission 87039) | Marine microbial communities from western Arctic Ocean - ArcticOcean_MG_CB4_134 | ecosystem: Environmental > Aquatic > Marine > Oceanic | place: Arctic Ocean: Canada Basin | collected... | reverse complement strand
TAGGGGTTAGGGGGTAGGGGGTGGGGGTTGGGGAAAGGAAGAGACAATGATCGATACAGAGTTGCTAACAGAGAATTGAGGATCCAAGCCCGCTTCAAGCGGCTTTCTTGTTGTAGCGGTGGGCTTCAGCCCCGCTTTGGCGTCTGATGAGGTAGCGGGGACATATCGCATCCCACCACCGATGTGATAAGCGCGTCCATCAGGACGCATTGGCAACGTGCGAATTCATTCGCTCGCTCTCGCATCGATGGAGCGACACCAAGCCTTCGATGAGTAAGATTAGGCGCATTGCAGGCGTTCGAATCCACCCGACGCAAAGCGCCAAGACGGAGCCCAGCCGAAAGTACGACAACCACGTCTGCCGTCTCACCCCGTCTGACGCTTCTCAGTGCGCGTCCAACCAGTTCTCGCCGACGCCTGATTCGACGACGATGGGGACGCTGAGTTGGATGGCACTTTTCATTTCTTCGGTGACAAGGGGCGGCAGGACGTCGGCTTCGTCCTTGTGCATGTCGAAGACGAGTTCGTCGTGGACCTGGAGGAGCATATGGGACCGGAGCTTCTCCTTGATCATCCGGTTGTGGATGTTGGTCATGGCGATTTTGATCATGTCGGCGGCCGAGCCCTGGACGGGGGAGTTGATGGCGTTCCGCTCCGCCCCATTCCGCACGGACGCGTTCCGGGCGTTGATGTCGCGGAGATAGCGGCGGCGGCCGGTGATGGTTTCGACGTAGCCCTTTTCCCGGGCGAATTCGACAATCTCGTCCATGTACTGCCGGATGCCGGCGTATTGAGTGAAGTAGTTCTCTATGATCTCTACCGCTTCGCCGCGGGGGATGTCGAGGCGTTCGGCCAGGCCGAAAGCCGACATGCCGTAAACGATGCCGAAGTTGACGGTTTTGGATCGCCGTCGCATTTCGGCAGTGACGCCCTTTTCTTCGGTGACGCCGAAGATCTTCATGGCCGTCTGGTTGTGGATGTCGGCTTCTGTTTCGAAGGCTTCGATGAGGGCGGGGTCCTTGCTCAGTTCGGCGGCGATGCGGAGCTCGATCTGGGAGTAGTCGGCGGAGAAGAGGAGGTGGTCTTTATCCCGAGCGACGAAGGCCTTGCGGATTTCGCGGCCCTGGTCGGACCTGATGGGGATGTTCTGTAAGTTCGGGTTGCTGGACTGCATCCGCCCGGTGACGGCGACGGCCTGTTCGTAGTGTGTGTGAATATGGCCGGTCTGCTTGAAGACGGCGCCGGGGAGCATGTCGACGTAAGTGGACTTGAGCTTGGTCGATTCGCGGTAGTGGAGCACACGGGCGGCAATTTCGTGCTTGTTGGCCAGGCGGACGAGGACCCGCTCGTTCGTCTGGTACTGCTTGCTCTTCTTGGTGCGTCGGGCGTTCGGGTCGAGCTGCATGCGCTCGAAGAAGACTTCACCGAGCTGCTTGGGGGAGTTTAGGTTGAACTCTTCCCCGGCCAGTTCGAAGATCCGATCGCGGGTGGTTTCGATTTCATGCTGCAGGGATTTGGAGATGTCGGCAAGGACATCGGGGTCCAGCTTGATGCCCTGGTACTCCATTTCGACGAGCACCGGCACCAGCGGAATCTCGACTTTGTAGAGGACTTCCTCCTGGTTCATCTCGACGACTTTAGGGAGCAGGTCGGTCCAGAGTTGGAGGGCGACGTCGGCGTCTTCGACCGCGTACTCCTTGATTTCCTCGAGAGGGACGTCGCGCATGCTCCGATGTTCCTTGCCTCGTTCGCCAATGAGTTCGGCGATGGGCCTGGGTTTGTAGCCGAGGAGCGCCTGGGAGAGGTAGTCGAGGTTGCGGCGGAGGTCGGGGACGGCGACATGGGCCGCCAACATAGTGTCGTGGTAGGGGCCGGCGACCGGGTACCCGTACCAGCGGAAGACGGTGAGGTCGAATTTGATGTTGTGGCCGACTTTCTCCAGCTTCGGATTCGCGAAGACGTCGTCGAACTCGTGGAGGATGGCGAGGGCTTCATCGCGGTCGTCGGGGAAGGGGACGTAGGTGCCGGTGTGCGCCTTTGTTGAGAAGGCGAGCCCGACGATGGAGCAGGTCTTGGGGTCGAGGCCGCTGGTTTCCAGGTCGAAGGCGAGGGAGTGGGTCTTCTTCAGCTGGGCGACGAGCTTCTTACGCTTCGCGGATGTGTCGGCGAGGTCGTAGGTGTGGTCGACGTCGCTGATGGTTTTGAAGTCGTCGGCCGCCACTGCCGGCTCTGTTTCGTCGTCATCGGTAGCCGCTGCGGCAGCGACAGCTCGCTGAGGGGCGGCCTCGAAGTCGTCGCCAAAGAGACGCTTCCCAAGGGCGCTGAACTCAAGTTCCTGGAAGAGGTCGGTGAGCTTCTGCCTGTCGGGCTCGCGGACATTGAGATCTGAGGGACCGACCTCGGTTTCGATGTCGGTGACGATTCGGACAAGCCACTTCGACAGCAGTGCCTGTTCGCGATTCTCCTCGAGGTTCTGCTTCTGTTTCCCTTTCAAGTCGTCCAGATGCTCCAGCAGATTTTCGACGGTGTCGTACTCGGCGATGAGTTTCTTCGCCGTTTTGGGACCGATGCCGGGAACGCCCGGGATGTTGTCGCTGGTGTCGCCCATAAGGCCCAGGACGTCGACGACCTGGTCGACGCGTTTTATCTGCCACTGCTCGAGGATTTCGGGGATGCCGAGGATTTCGAGGCCGGCGCCGGTTCGCCCCGGTTTGCAGATGACGGTCTTTTCGGACACGAGCTGGCCGAAGTCTTTGTCGGGCGTGACCATGAAGGTGGAGAAATCTTCCTTTTCCGCCTGTTTGGCGAGGGCGCCGATGAGGTCGTCGGCCTCCCAGCCGTCTTTCTTGACGACGTGGAGGTTGAACCCGTCGCAGAGCCGGTCCAGGTAGGGCAGGCCGATGCGGATGTCGTCGGGCATGGCCTCGCGCTGGGCCTTGTACTCTTTGAACTCTTTGTGCCGGTGCGTGGGTGCGCTGGTGTCGAAGACGACGGCCAGGTGCGTGGGCTTCGCGTTGTGGAGGATGTCGATGAGGGTGTTGGCAAACGCGAACACCATGGAGGTGTTCATGCCAGTCGAGGTGATCCGCGGGTTGCGGATGAGTCCGAAGTGGGCGCGGTACGCCAGCGCCATGCCGTCGAGGAGGAAGAGTTTCTTAACGGGTTTGTCGAAGAGATCTGCCATGGAGGGGCTGTACCGGTCTCGCGTTGTGGGCGTAGCGTGCACGGAATGCGTTGATCTGCTCGGCTGAGAGCTGAATGGGCGTGCGAAGGACGTTCCAGTTCACGCCTTCGGAGCAAGGAGGGGTCGTCAGGGAGCCGGCGTACTGAAAATAGGATTTGTCTGCTGGTAGGAGTTTGGCCGGGGAGAGTCGGACGCCCTCGGGCTCTGCGCGCTCGCCGACGCTTGGAAGGTGCTTCCAGATCTTGGCGATGACCGGATTCTTTTTGCCTTCTTTGATCAGCAGTCCGACGACGGCGAGGGAGCCGCTGGTGTCCCGGTGGACGAGGTGCAGTTCCATTGGGTAAGACGCCCCGTCGACCTTATGTTCGCTGGGCGCATGGAAATGGAACTGGAGGAGGTCGTAGGCTCGTCCACGTATGTCGGCGGAACTGCCTGCAAGGTCTACCTGGATGGTGTGGCCATTGTCCACAATGTTCATAGGGGCGGATGCGTAGGAGAAGTCGATGGGGCGAAGGTAGGCCTTCGCCACCCCGGAGAGGTCGATGGGGGACTGTTCCTGGCCCGATGCGCACTTTTCATACTCGGTTTGGAGACTTCCCCAGTGGTCGGGGCCGCCGTCGCCATCGTAGCCCCAGTGTGGATGGGCCGCTTTGTCTGAAGCCGCGGCGCCGCTTACCAGCAGTAGGCCGCTTGCGCACACAGCCAGGATTTGTCTCGAAATCAATTGGAATCTCCTGTCACTCTGCAAAGGGGTCAGTAAACATTCGGTACGAACTTCGTTTCGGAAAGCGGTGGTCGCTCGTAGGGGCCGCCTGCCTGCCGGGGCGGGAGCTCCAACGGCTGGGGGGTGAGATCCTCATAGGGGATCAGGCTGAGGAGATGGTGGATGCAGTTGAGCCGGGCCTTTCGCTTGTTGTCGGCGTTGACGTCGAACCAGGGAGCCTGGTCTGTGTCGGTATGGGCCATCATTGCATCTTTGCCTTTGAGTACTCCACCCATTTGGACCGAGATTCCAGGTCCATTGGGCTGAGTTTCCAGCGCTTTGTCGGATCATCGATTCGATCCTGGAACCGTTTCTCCTGCACTTCGTCGCTTACTGAGAACCAGTATTTGACGAGGATGACGCCTGAGCGGACAAGCATGTTCTCGAATTCGGGAACCGACCTGAGAAATTCCTCGTACTCCCCATCGGTGCAGAAGCCCATCACGCGTTCGACGCCTGATCGATTATACCAACTCCGGTCGAAGAGGACCATTTCGCCCGCCGACGGAAGGTGGGAGACATACCGTTGGAAGTACCACTGGGTTTTCTCTCGCTCCGTCGGCGTCCCGAGGGCGACAACCCGGCAGATGCGCGGATTGAGGCTCTCGGTAATCCGCTTGATGACCCCTCCCTTGCCTGCGGCGTCTCGCCCTTCGAACAGGACGACGACGCGCAATCCCTCCCGCTTCACCCATTCCTGCAGCTTGACGAGATCGATCTGGAGCCTTCGGAGTTCTTTTTCGTAGACCTTTTTCTCGATCTTCTTCCCTGGCTTGGACGCTGTCTGATCCGATTTCGCAATACCGGGCATTGCTGTGGTCTCCTGTAGACAAGATTCGGATGGAATCAATGTACTTTCTGAGGAAGGTTGGATCAAGGAGAAGCGAAGTAGAGCAATAACCAATACGGAATGGTCAATTTCCGTTTTCTATTGGGACGGCAGGGATGAGACGAGTAGCGAATTGACAGGAGGAAAGCGGGGATGCAGATTGGAGGACCTGAAGATCTGACCTGTAACCGGATGAACAGGAGGGCTCAATGGAGTATCGGACGCTTGGGAAGACGGATCTAAAGATCAGTCGCCTTGGGTTTGGTGGGGCGCGCATCGGCCACGAGGAGGTTCCGGGCGACCAGCTGGGACGGCTGATGAACCGGCTGCTGGACTCCGGGGTGACGTTTCTGGATACGTCAGCCTGCTACAACAACAGCGAGGAGCTGATCGGCGAACATGCGAGCCACCGGAGGGACGAGTACGTGCTGGCGACAAAGTGCGGCCACGTCCATGGCGGGGCAACGGGCGAGGACTGGACGAAGGCGGTGATTGCCGAAAGCGTGGATCGGTCACTGCGGCGGATGAAGACCGACCATGTGGACCTGCTGCAGATCCACAGTTGTTCGGCCGAGGTGCTGCGCAAAGGCGAAGTCGTGGAGGCGGTGCAGCGGGCGCAGGAGCAGGGCAAGACGCGCTACATCGGTTACAGTGGGGATGGTGACGATGCGCTCGAGGCGGTTCGGATGGGGGTGTTCAGCACCTTGCAGACGTCATTCAACATCGTCGACCAGAAGGCTCGACTTGAGGTGCTACCGGCGGCTGTGAAGGCGGGTATGGGAGTGATCTCGAAGCGGCCGATCGCAAACGGATCGCTGGGGAAGACGGCATCGCCATATGACTATGCGAATGTCTACTGGGATCGGGGGAGGCAGATGACACTGCCGGATGGCGCGCCGACGGACCCGATTGAGCTGTCGCTGAGGTTCAATCTCTCACAGGCGGCCATCGACACGGCAATCGTGGGTACGGTGAACCCGGAGCACGTGACATCAAATGTCGAGCTGGAAGGGAGAGGATCGCTCTCGCCGGAGGTGATCGCGAAGCTTCAGGAGGAGTTCGACCGGCTGGGAGAAGAGTGGAGGCCGCAGGGGTAGGGGAAGGCAGAAGAAGGGATTAGGGGTTGGGGGGTGGGGGTTGGGGAGGAGCAGACGTCGAAGGAAGTTGTCAGCTATCAGGTGTCAGGCAGACAACGGCAAGAGGCGGGCTGTGTAAGGCTGTTATCAGCTATCAGAAGTCAGAAGTCAGAAGGTCGACGGCAAGACGTCTATTTTCCGAAGGCGGCGGCCAGGATGAGGAAGTCCTGGAAGTCGATGCGGTTGTCGGAGGTGAGGTCGAATTTTGCGTCAAAGGTGGGCGACCCTTGAGCGGAGCCGAAGGCGGCGGCGAACTGCAGGAAATCCTGAAAATCGACGTGGCCGTCACCGGTGAAATCAGCAGGGGAAAGCTCGGTAAATGTGAGGATGTCGAGCGTTCGGCGCTCGCCCCCAGGCGAGTGGGCCCAGAACACGATGGACCCCAGGCCCGTTGTCGTAAGGGTGGCTGATGCGAATCCGTCCACGGCCTTAACGCTGTCGGCTGACACCTCCCCCGGTCCGCTGGCGATGCCGAGGGCGACGTTGATGTTTCCGGGGATATCGGCGGTACCGTCGAGGGTGCGCAGTCGGATGTCGACGCTTATGGTTTCGCCAACCCGGACTCTGTCGCGGTCGAGGGTGACACTCAGCCAGAACTGCATAGGCGTTGCCGCCCGAACCTGATGATTCCGGGTGTCGGATATGAGGAGAGTGGTTCCGGTAAAGGCGACGTCAGAGGGGTGGTTGAGCTTCGCTTCCGACGCCCGTACCCCGTCTTCAGAATGTCCCCGAGTGCCAGACCCTGCCACCGTTGAGATGACGCCGTTGACGTCGACCTTCCTGATCCGGTGACTAGCCGTATCAGCAATGTAGAGGTTGCCCGCCTCGTCGACGAAGATGCCCTCGGGCGCCCGAAGCGATGCCTCGGTGGCCGGCTGACCGTCGCCGTTGTATCCGTACTGGCCATTCCCTGCAACGGTGGTAATAATACCTTTGGAATCGACTCTTCGGATCCGATTGTTCAACCGATCGGCGATGTACAGACCGTCGGGGCCTATGTGGATGTCCGTTGGGTTGTTCAGCCAGGCATCTGACGCAACCCCACCGTCGCCCGCATAACCTCGCTCAGCGCTCCCTGCATATGTAGAAAGAAAGCCTCCAGGCGTGACGCGCCTGATACGGTTGTTGAACGTGTCGGCGATATAGACGATGTCCTGGTTGTCGATGACGACATTCGAAGGTCCGTAGAGGCTGGCCTCTGTTGCCGGCCCATTGTCCCCGTAAAATGGGTCGCCGCCCACCCACTGAATGCTGCCTGCGATGACTCCGACTTCGCCGGACGGTGTTAGAGAGCGAACGCGATTGTTGACATTGTCGGTGACATATATATTGCCATTCCTGTCCTTCGTCTGGCCCGTAGGCTCCAGCACGGCGCCGGACAGCGGATCCCTGAGATTCCCCAGTACCATTGCTGTTTGGATGATTCCGGAAGGGCTCACACTGCGGATTCTGTTGTTGTGTCTGTCGGAAATGTACAGCCAACCCGCGTCGTCGAGATATATGCCTGTGGGATAGCGAAGACTACCAAGCGTGGCTGGGCCGTCATCGCCGGCATACCGACCGTCGCCATTGATGGAATACCCATCGCCGGCCGCGGTTGACAGGAGAAGCGGAAGGTCGCCCTGCGCGACAGCTGACGCTGCGAAGAGGACGGAGAGGATGATACCGAGAAGGGTCGTTCTGATCATCGTAGGCTTGTCTCCAGCCGGCTGACAGGAAATTTAGCGATAGGAATGAGTAAAAGCAAAGGAAGCTGACAGGGGAGCCGCCGACGCCGACAGCTGACAGCCAGAGCAAAGGGGAGACTTTGGAGCAATCTGCGATAGGGAGACGACGTAACCTTGGGCCGTTCTTTGAGGCGGTTTTTCTAGCTGGGCTGATCTGTGGGATGCCGACGAGGTCCGTCGGTGGAACGCTGGAGGTGGGGGAGGGGAAGGCGTACGCCCGGATCGAGGAGGCGGTTGGATTGGCGGAACCGGGTGATACCGTCCTGGTGTACCCGCTTCCAGAGGGGCGACCGTACCGACGGACGGCTGCGTATGTGTCGACGCCGCGGTTGACTATACGGGGTGTTCAGGGCGCAAGCAAGACACGCGTCCATATCTCCGGTGCTGGATTTGACTACAGCGGGCGAGGTGACGTGCCCCGGGCGATCTTTCAGTTCAATGCCGATGCTGACGGCTGTACGCTGGAAGGGTTCGAACTGTCGGGGGCTCACAACGGATCGCACAATGGGGCCGGCGTACGGATCAACCAGGCCAACGACGTGACGGTCCGGAACTGCGAGATCCACGCAAACGATATGGGGATCATGTCGAACGGAGACGGGACAGATGCCGCGGCGGCGCAGCAGCTGATAGAATCGTGCGAGATCCACCATAACGGCAATTTTGAGCATCCCGGCTACAATCACAATCTCTACCTGGGCGGGTGGAGTGTGACCGTGAGGTTCTGTGACATCCACGACAGTCTCACGGGACACAACCTGAAAAGCCGAGCCCATGAGAACCGAGTGGAGTACTCCTTCATCCACGACTCCGGGAACCGGGAGATGGATCTGGTGGACGGGGGCGATACAGAGGCGGACGCCAGCCACACCTTCGTCGTTGGGACGGTGATCGCGAAGGATCCCCGATGTCGCGGCAATAAGAACGTCATCCACTTCGGGCAGGACGGCGGAAGGCAGCATAACGGGACGCTGTTTCTGCTTCATTCGACAATTGTAACGCCGTTCCTGTCACCGGTTGTGCATCTGTCATCCGCAGGAGCATCGGTGTACGCCTACGGAAGTATCGTATGGAACCGGGATGCATTCGGAGAGTCCCAGGTGTTCGCCGATGTCCGCGCCGGTGGCCGGATTGAAGCCGTGGACGGTTCAGCGAACTGGATTTCCAACACCTTCGACCTCAATGGGACAGGATTGATGGACGGGTACGCCACTCCGGACGGATTTCTTCCTTTCGCAGATCCGGCGAATCACAACTACAGGCTTTTCGGACCCGTTGAGAACATTATCGACGCTGCGGGCTACGAGGGCCTTCCGGATGTGGTGAAAAGAACGTACGCCTCTTCGGATTACCTGCAGTGGGAGTACGCGACTCCACTCTCCCGGAGCAAGCGGTACGTGGATCCTCCGCTGGATGCCGGCGCCCATGAGTACAAGTCGACGCGGCATCCCCACGGAGATTGAGCATACCCGGTTTCTGACATCTGATTGCTGGAGGCTGCCTTTTGATCATCGACAGTCACGTGCACCTGAAACATGGCGATTCCGCCAGGACCGAGTACACGGGTGAACAGATCGTCCGGACGATGGATGATGTCGGGATTGACGTCTCGGTCGTGTTCGCGATGTCGACGACGACGGTGCGGTCTATTGCGATGGCGCAGGAGGCGGTGGATGCGTTTCCCGACCGGCTGATTCCATACGTCTACGCGCTTCCCCGGGCCGACAGTTCGATTATGATGGATCTCCGACGGGCGATCTCCGACCTGGGCTTCAAGGGAATCAAGATCCATCGGGGCGAATGCAGCATGGCCGAGTACGTCATCGATCCTGTGTTGGAATTGGCCGGAGAGCTTGGCGTGCCGGTGCTCATCGATTTCCTCGGGCGCGTTCCCGACTGTGAACGTCTGGCGGCGACGTTCCCGAAGACGACGATTCTGGCCGCCCACATCGGGCAGTACCTGGCGACGAACACCGAAGTGTTGGACAGGTTCATTTCGATCGCAGAGGCGTATCCGAACGTCTACCTGGACGCGAGCGGCGTGGTGACGCTCTGGAAGATCAAGGACGCAGTTGGCCGGGTGGGCGCGGAGCGTGTGATGTGGGGGACAGATGGACCGCATCTGGCGCCTGACACGGCAGAGTTTGCGAGGACGGAGTTGAACAAGGTCTACGCCGTGGGGCTTCGTGAGGAGGAGGAGGGGATGGTACTTGGTGGGAGTATTGCGAAGCTGCTTCGATTATGACGTCCTAAGGCATTGAAGATTAATAAATGATTAATAGAAATTGATCATTTAGCTTCGACCCCCTTTGGACACTTTCTGGCTTACAACACCTAATACGAATCGGGGAAACAAGTGGCCAACGCAAAGGTTGTGATGAGGGCAGATATCGTCCAAGGAGTGCAGGCGCTGGGGATCGCGGCAGGCGATACGGCGTTTGTGCACAGCTCGTTGAGTGCGTTCGGGCATGTGGAAGGAGGGGCGGATACCGTAGTGGACGCGCTGCTCGAGGCGTTGGGGGAGGGGGGGACGCTCTGTGTGCCGACGTTTCAGAATTCGTTTTTCGGCGGCGGTCCGGAGCAGGTGTGGGACCGGGAGCAGACGCCTTCTGACATGGGGGTGATTTCAGAAACAGTGCGAACGCGTCCGGGATCGTTGCGGAGTTCGCACGCGCCGCACCCGGTGAACGCGCTGGGCGCGGCGGCCCAAGAGATAACAAGGGGGGAGAACAAGGCGGACTTTGCTTTCGACAGCCCGTTCTGGAAACTGCTGGAGCGGGATGCCTGGATTGTAATGCTGGGTACCGACTGGGGTTCGTGCACGACGATTCACCTGCTGGAGGAGATCGCCGAGATCGACTACCGGCACTGGGTAGATCTTAAGGGAACGGTGGTGATCGACGGGAAGCCGACGACGCGGTCCTATCCGTTCCTGAAGCGGCATCCTGGCGTGCGGAACGATTTCGGGCCGCTGGGCGCCCGCATGGAAAGCGACGGACTTGTGCAGGAGGTGACCATCGGAGACGCCCGCGTGCGCGCGTATCGGGCAAGAGATCTGTTTCACACGGGTTACAACGCGCTGCGACGCGATCCGCTGGCGGTGGTGAGCGACGATACGAAGGATCGGGCGCGGATGCACCTCCCCGACTACAACGCCCTGCTGGACGAGCGGTCGACGCGGGCGATGACGTTCCATGCTCCGGCACATCCAACGGCACATGCGCTGTCGGATGTGTTGCGGATTGTGCGGGCGGATGCTGAGCCCGAGGTGGAGTTGAGGAACCGGTGGGAACTGTCGGACGGGGTGATTCTGGAGGAGCTGCGGCTCCGCGGGGGACCGAACGAGATGGTGCCGGCGATGTTCGCGTACCCGAAAGGGAAACGGAAGCCGATGCCGGCGGCGATCTGTTTGCATGGGACGAGCGGCATCTCGGAGCGTCTGATGGTGGAACGCTTCGAACGTCGGGGAGCGGCGCTATGGGGATGGGGACGCGAGCTTGCACGGCGAGGTTTTGCGTCGCTGGCGATCACACAGCTGGTTCATCCACCGCGGCCGGAACCTTCGAACGGGGAGTGGGCGCGGCTCTGGCCGACATACGGGCTGACGTCGATGGGGCAGCTGGTGGGCGACGTGCTGTTCGCCGTCGATTTCCTGCGGACACGAGAACAGGTGGACGCGGATCGGATCTCTGCGCTTGGTTTCTCGTTGGGAGGTATCGCTGCGTTCTATGCCTTCGCCGTCGACGATCGAATTGCCGCAGCTGTGCCGTTCTGCGGGGGAGTTGGGTCGATCCGGGAGTTGATTCGCACCGGGGCCACGGGTTATCACAGCGTCTACTTCTATCCGCCGGACCTGATTCGGGACGGGCTGGATCATCCGAACCTCGTGCCCGCGATAACGGATCGGTCTCTGCTCGTTTGCGGGAAGCGTGGTGATATCGGGATGCCGTTCGCCGGGCTGCAGGCGTTCATCAAGGCAGCTGAGAGGGGTTATACCGACGCTGGGAATGGCAGGAAGTTCAAGACGTTCATCCAGGATGGGGATCATGAGATGACGCCGGAGGCTTTTGAAGAAGCGGTCACCTTCATGAAGAAACAGTTGGGGTGAGGAAGCGGCGGTAGAGAAAAGTCGGTGAAAACAGGAACGGTGCGGACAGGGATCGATCCGGCACTCTGGGAATGTCATTGAGGAGATAAGTTTTGGCTGAAGAGGAAGAAGAACAACCGGAACCGACACACAAAGACATCGCATATGGCCCATACGACCGGAATCGGCTCGATTTCTGGAAGGCGGATACGGATTCACCCGCGCCGCTTGTGGTGAATATTCATGGCGGTGGATTCCTGATGGGGGAGAAGGCTGCGGGGCCCGTTCTGTTGAAGTGGGCGGCCGAGCGAGGTATTGCAGTGGCTGCGATTGCCTACCGGTTCTCACAAGATGCGATTGCGCCGGCGTCGTTCACCGACACGGCACGCGCCATTCAGTTCCTGCGCCACAAGGCCGGGGAGTGGGGGGTCGACCCGACCCGGGTGGCGACGATCGGGCCCTCTGCCGGAGCGGGACTGGGAATGTGGCTGGCCTTTCGGAAAGATATGGCGCAGCCGGATTCGGACGACCCGGTGCTGAGAGAATCGACACGCTTGAAGTGCGTGATCGGGAATGCGGCCCAGAGTTCGTATGACCCGCGATTCATTCGGGATCTGTTCCCCGACTTCCCGGTTCACAAGGAGCCGGCGCTTGCCCAACTGTTCGACGTGGACCTGGATAAGCTGGACGATCTGCCTGAGGAGAAATACAATCTCTTCGAGGAGATGTCGCCCATCAACTTCGTGACGGCGGACGCCCCCCCGGTGATGTTGAACTATGGCAACGCTCTGGACAGGGAGATCACTGACCCCGGTGTTGGTATTCACCATGCCCGGTTCGGAGTGCCGCTGAAAGAGAAGCTGGATTCTGTGGGTGGGATCTGCGAGTTCAACGCAGATGGGAAGTTGGTGGAGGATGGGAGTGAAGCCAGGTCGTTTACGGAGTTTTTTGAGGAATATTTGTAAGGCGGGCAAAGGGCAGAAGGCAGAAAACGGCGGAGGCCGATGATGGCGGATGCGAAAACGGTTATGGTCCTCTTGATGGTCATTACGATTACAGGGATGAGTGATATGGTATGTGCTGCCGGGTTCGAATGGTTGGATCGAGATGCGCCTGCGATGGCGATCCCGGAGGGGGCGCGGAGCGTGGACGTGTCGACAGTGGATGGGCTGCGCCGAGCGGTGACGGACGCGAAGGACGGAGATGTGATCCTGGTGGCGGATGGGACCTATGAGCTCGATGGGTTGCTCGGGTTCTATGGAAAGCGGAATGTGATGCTGCGCGGGGCGTCGGGCGACCCGACGAAGGTGATCTTGAAGGGGAAGAGCTGGGACACTGTCGACCCCCAGGACGATATTCTACGGATCGGAGACTGCGAGTCGATTACGGTGGCGCACCTGACGTTCACAGACTGCCACGCGTATGGGATCAAGGTGGAAGCGGAGCGGAACCCGAAGGACATTCATATCTACAACTGTCACTTCTACAACATTGCGACACGGGCTGTGAAGGGGTCGACATCTGAGACTGGCGCGGCGGTTGGCGGGTCGATCCGGTTCTGTCATTTCGAGAATTTGAAGATTCCGTCGGAAGAGTGGCAGTTCGGAGGGAACTATATTTCGTCCATCGATATGATGGCACTGGAAGACTGGACCGTTGCGGACAATACGTTCAAGAATATCAAGGGCGCTACCGGTGGTGGGCGGGCGGCGATCTTCCTGTGGGTGCGGTCGAAACGGCTGATGGTGGAGCGGAATGTGATCGTCGACTGCGACCGCGGGATTGCGCTGGGGAATCCTTCGGGGTCTACCAACTACGTAGAAGGTATCCGGCACGCTGAGGACAGCATCTGTCGCAATAACGTGATCCGAGCGGGAAAGGATTCGGGGATCGAGCTGTCGTGGGTAGATGGCGTTACGGTCGCTCACAATTCGATCTATCGAAGTGACGCCAAGGGGCGCGGCATCAGAGCGATTCAGAAAATTGGGCGCCTGGAGATAGTCAACAATCTGGTGCGGGGACGGATCCTGATCGAGGAGGAAGGGGCGGAGGCCAATATCCGAGGCAACGTAACCGGGACACTGGAGGGATACTTCTCAGACCCGGGCGCGTGCGACCTGAGACTGACGGCACAGGCGATCGACGCGATTGATGCCGGTGTGCCTGTGGCAGAGGTGACGGAGGACTTCGCGGGCGCGTCCCGTGGATCTGCG
>Ga0114996_10006133_pt1 | contig 13942 bp, 15 predicted proteins | sample ArcticOcean_MG_C_4_FD_87039 | JGI IMG/M metagenome (GOLD analysis project Ga0114996, IMG submission 87039) | Marine microbial communities from western Arctic Ocean - ArcticOcean_MG_CB4_134 | ecosystem: Environmental > Aquatic > Marine > Oceanic | place: Arctic Ocean: Canada Basin | collected... | reverse complement strand
GAGGCGGGCGTTCCCTTCTTCTCCATCAGCGGGTCGGAATTCGTCGAGATGTTCGTCGGCGTCGGCGCTTCGCGCGTCCGCGACCTATTTGAGCAGGCCAAGCGCAACTCGCCGGCCATCGTCTTCGTCGATGAGATTGACGCCGTCGGACGCCATCGTGGCGCGGGGCTCGGCGGGGGACACGATGAACGCGAGCAGACCCTCAACCAAATGTTGGTGGAGATGGACGGCTTCGACACCAACACCAACGTCATCATCATCGCCGCCACCAACCGCCCCGACATCCTAGACCCCGCCCTGCTCCGTCCGGGCCGTTTCGACAGGCGGGTGGTCCTCGACTCTCCGGACATCAAGGGCCGTGTCGCTATCCTGAATGTCCACACCAAGGGCAAGCCGCTGGCTGAAGGGGTGGACCTGGAGCACATCGCCCGGCAGACCTCCGGCTTCAGCGGCGCCGATTTGGCGAACCTAGTCAACGAGGCCGCAATCCTTGCTGCCCGTCGGAGCAGGAAAGAGATTGTGACAGCGGACTTTAGCGAGTCTGTCGACCGCGTCATCCTGGGGCCGGAGCGCCGCACCCGTGTTATAAGCGATCGAGAAAAAGAGATCGTGGCCTACCACGAAAGCGGCCATGCGCTGCTGGGGCACCTGCTCGAAGGGGCCGATCCGGTGCGAAAGGTCTCCATCATTTCCCGGGGCATGGCAGCGGGCTACACCCTCTCAACCCCCGACACCGAGCATATGTTCCATTCGCGGGACGAATTCATGGACAAGATGGCTATGGCCTTAGGTGGACGGGTTGCTGAGGAGCTCACCTTCGGTCATCTGACCACCGGTGCCAGCAACGACCTGGAGCAGGTCACCACCATGGCCCGGGCCATGGTGACTCGGTTCGGCATGAGCGAGAAGCTGGGCCCACGTACCTTCGGGAAGAAGGAGGAGATGATTTTCCTGGGCCGGGAGATTTCAGAGCAGCGAGACTATAGCGAACGCATCGCCCAGGACATTGACGACGAGGTCCAAGGCATCATCCTTCGGGCCTACAACAGGGCCAAGCAAACGCTGCACGAGCACTACGCCAAGCTGACGCAGATCGCCCGCTACGTCCTGACCCAGGAGACGGTGGAAGGCGACGAGTTGAACAAGCTTTTCGAATCGGAAGCACCGCCCTTAGAGCAGCTTCCCGTCGGGGCCGCCTAGCCGCCCGCTCCGTTGCTCTGGCCCCCTTCCGGCTCAAGAGCGCGCTCCCTTGTGTAGATGCCCCACTTCTGCATCAGTGCCTGAATCTTTGCATCCTCAAGCCGGGTCAGCTCGTTGAAGAAGCCCGCCATGGCGTGAGCGTGTATCAACTCTGCGCTGCACACCCAACTGGACTCCGCCGGGACGATGTACACCAGTGCGTTTTGATGCTCACACTGCACCTCCACTCGACTGCCGCCAGTGTCCTGCTTCACCGTAATACCGTAGGCCATGTCACCTCCCTTCCACGCAATAGCGTACACCTTCGGTTGTACAATTTGTGCAAAGCCCGTACACACTTCAATGGGTCAAGGAACCCTCTGCTGCAAAAGAGAAGCGGCCTCCTTTGCTCCAACGACGGTCCCCTTCCACCCGAAACTCCTCGACTACGCTTCCGTGTGGGGCATCATGTGCTTTGCCTCTCCACGGCTGTGTAAGGCGACCAGCCCCTTGGCACATGGAATCTCTGCGCTAGCACCTCCGCTTGGCAAAGGGACCTCTCCCTGTATAACCTGTTGCCTAGATAGCCTACATAAAAGCCCCACTCGAACATTCAAGGAGCACCACGTTGGAACTTCCCAAGCACTACGCCGATGCCATCATCGCCCATGCCCAAGAGGACGACCCCAACGAATGCTGCGGTATCCTGGCCGGAAAAGACAACCAGGTGCTGCGTCAGTACCGCATGACCAACGTGGAGCACAGCCCCTTCCGGTACAGCATGGACGGCAAGGAGATGTTGGTCGTACTAAACGAGATTGACGACAAGCACTGGGAGCTCATGGCCATCTACCATTCGCATACCCACAGCCCTGCCTATCCCTCCGCCACCGACGTCCGACTGGCCACCTGGCCCGACGCCTCCTACATCCTCGTTTCCCTCCAAGACAAGTCGGCTCCCAACCTCCGGAGCTTCGCCATCGACGATGGCGAAATTAGTGAGCATTCGGTGGCTATCATCTAGGGGCTCGACGCTTATGGCCGGTGCTGCTAAATATGCATCTACATCCCATGCAATAGTTCTGTAATTAAGCCGTAACACGGCTGCAACACGATCGTGCATCCAGCTGCCTTAGGCTGTCGCCAGCTTCAGAATCGGGGGGTCCCCTGTTAGGTCAAAGGAAGGGCCTCTCAGAGAGAGGCCCTTCCTTTTTTGCCTTTCTTCTTCATATCGTTGCTTTAAATCTGCCGGAACAGCGATTCCCTATGCTCTCATCCCATTTTAACGCCCAAAAGAGGCGAGCCCTGACAAACTCTCACCACTGTCGTTCTCCCTGTCAAATAACAGGTTGGTCGTCGTAAGGAGGCCTTGAGATGCAGCTACGGAAGTGTACCCTTCTTTTGACGGCGGTGATGCTCATGGTAGTGGGGGGATTTGGCGCAGTCCTAGCAGCCCCCCGGGCGCAGGAGGACAACGGCGCGGAGCAGAATACAGACGTTTCGCAAATGACGGCCCGCGTCACGCAGGCATACCTGGGTGTGAAGGTAGCACCGTTGACCGAAGCGATTCGCGATGCGTTGGAGCTGCCCGTCGACCTAGAGGGCGTAGTGGCGGCGGGAACTGCGGCAGGAAGTCCGGCCCAGAAATCCGGATTGCACCGCGGCGACGTCATCCTCGCCATCGATGGCCGGGAGATCACAAACCCCAATCAGCTTCGCGAAATCGTGGCCATGAAGCTGCCCGGCGACTCGCTGGCGCTGAGGGTATTCAGAGAAAACAGTGTGCATCAAATCACGGTTGTCCTCGCCAAACGCCCCTATCACCGGCCCAACCCACGTCTGGAGCAGGCTCCCGCATGGCTGAAGAAGGCCTACACCTTCGTCAACCAATTCCCCCACACTGTGGACGCCGAAATCCGAATGTTCAACGATAAGGAGCAGGTGGTGACTCGGAACCTCATACTGGGCACGGTGCAGGGAGTCGGTAAAGCCTCACTGGTTATCGAGCCCCGGATAGGTGAGTCTGCGAGATACGAGATTGTGGAAGGGACGCTGATGGTGAAGAAGTTCCGGAGGGTGCGGCTCCGCGACTTGGAGCCCGGGGACCGCGTGGTGGTCTTGGAGAAGGACGGTGTGGTGGAGGCGGTGGTGGCGGGGTCCCTTCAAGCGGCCCTACATGGGATCCAAACGACCCGAGATTCACGACCGTCCGGCTGACGGTCAGCTCCTTCCCGGAGGTCCACCAGCACATCGAGCAGCAGTTGGAACAGTTGCGCAACCCTATCTCCGAGGGTCTGGTTCCCCAGGTCGGCCTTCCCTTCGAGCGGATTGAGAAGTACATGCTCCATCTTCAGAATAGGCTGGACCGGCTGGAGCACGGTACGCCCCCCAGCGCCGTCGATGACATCCCCGATGCCACGAGCGCTCAGGTGCGCTAACCTCCTTGGCTCACCTCAGCGAAGAGGCCCCGGCGTATGTCGAGGCTTCTTCGCTTTTCCCATTTAACTCAAGGGCCGGTTTCCCCGCCGACGCAGATGGTCCACGAAGCCGCTGGAAGCCACGTCCCGCTCCACCACGTCGTGGACCGACGCAGTCATCAACACCTCCACTTCGTCGCTCAGCGGCTGCTCCAGTCTGAGCCGCAGCGCCTCCGCAAACCCCGAGCGCGCGAAAAAGCGCAGCACCTTAAGCGCATTCACCGATAGTGGAAACACCTGCCCTCGAGTTGGCACGCAGCTCTCGCAAGCCACACCGCCCATTGCTGGGGCGTAGAGGTGGTGATCAGGGGTAACTGCGGTGCCGCAGACCACGCAGTCGTGTAGCTCCGGCATGAAGCCGGCATCGTCCAGAAGACGAAGCTCGGCGTAGCGAGGCACCACTGGGTTCAGGCCGTGCTCGTTCAGCGTGCGGAAAGTGGCCAGCAGTAGCCCGTAGGTATTTGGGTGTGGCGCACCTTCCGGGACCAGCCTATCCGCGAGTTCAGCAAGATAGAGACCAGCCGCCACCCGGTCCAGGCCATCCTTTAAGGAACCAAAGCTCTCCAGGGACTCAGCGCCTATGACCACGTCGAAGGTCCGCCCCTGGGCCAGGGTAAGGCTCACCCGGTTGAAGGTATCCATGTGACCGCCCAAGCGGCTGGTGATGCGCCGGGCGCCCCGTACCGTGGCCCGCAGTTTGCCCATGCCTGGCGTCAGCAGCGTGACCAGCCGGTCGGCCTCTTGCACCGCTATGGATCGCAGCACGATGGCCTCCGTCTTGTAGGTCCGCGGCCGGTGTCCCGACGCGGGTGTCACTCCATCGCTGCGCGCATCCATATCCGTAGTTTACAATCATCCTCATTCCCGTGGTCAGCGGTTCGTAAGGATCCACAGCATGGAGCAACAACGGTGTCACTGGCCGGGCGACGATCCCATCATGGTGCGCTATCACGACGAGGAGTGGGGTACACCTGTCCACGACGACCGCGCTCTCTTCGAATTTCTGGTGCTGGAGGGCGCTCAGGCTGGCCTTTCCTGGCGCACCATCCTCCGCAAGCGTGACGCCTATCGCCGTGCCTTCGACAACTTCGAGCCAGTCAAGGTGGCAACCTTCGACGAGACCACGATACAAGCTCTGCTGGCCGACGCCGGCATCGTACGCAACCGGCTCAAAATACGGGGCGCTGTCAGCAACGCCCATCAATTCCTAGCGATTCAACGCGAGTTTGGCAGCTTCGACTCGTACATCTGGGGCTTCACCGGCGGTCAAACCCTACGCCGGGGCGAGCCGTTCACGCTGGAGGACATACCCGCAACGACCCCTGAGTCCGACGCCATGGCCAATGACCTCAATCGCCGGAGGTTCACCTTCGCTGGCTCCACCATCTGTTACGCCTTCATGCAGGCGGTGGGCATCGTCAACGACCACGTCACCGGCTGCATCAGAGGGGGCTCACTAGTGGGCTGATGAAATAGATAGTAGAGTTAATCTAACTCTCCACAGGCGGTGTCCACCACCATGCTCAGCTCTTTCGTCAAAGTAGCCAAGACCACCGATTTGCTCGACGGGCAGATGAAGATGGTCACGGTCCGCTATATGCCCATCCTGCTAGTCCGCATCGACGGGGAATTCTTCGCCATCGATGACCTCTGCAGTCACGCTGGCGGTTCCCTCCACTCAGGGGTCATGGCCGGCCAAGAGGTGGCCTGCCCCCTCCATGGCGCACGATTCGACATCAAGACAGGCCGTCAGAGCATCGGACCGTCGGGGACAGACCAGAAGGTCTATCATCTCCGCGTAGAGGGCGACGATATCTACCTCGGCCCTCCGGCCACGGCCCGTTGACACGTCCGGTCGTCCAGCTTCACAATAGCCCCATGCGTGAAATCGTCATCATCAGCGGAGCGCGCACCCCGATTGGCCGCTTCGGGGGCGTATTCAAAGATCTCTCTGCAGCAGCCTTAGGCGCCACGGCCATCAGCGCAGCGCTGGAACGCTCAGGCATGAACCCAGCCTCGGTAGACGAGGTCATCATGGGCAACGTTAACCAGGCAGCAGACTCAGGCTATATGGCCCGGAAGGCCATGCTTGCCGCCGGACTACCCGAGACGGTCCCCGCCATGACAGTGAATCGCGCCTGCTCGTCGGGGCTTGAGGCCATCAACATGGCCGCCCACGCCATCATGGTGGGCGAGGCCGATGTGGTGGTGGCCGGCGGCGCCGAGAGCATGAGCCAAGCTCCGTATCTCTTGCCTGCCAACGCCCGGTTCAACGCCCTGAAGATGGGCGACGCAACGCTGGTGGACACCATGCTCCTCAGCATTGGCTGTCCCATCAATGACTACCCCATGGGCACCACCGCCGAGAACATTGCTGCACGCTACGCGATTAGCCGTCATGACCAGGACGCTCTGGCGCTCCAGAGCCACCAACGGGCAGTCGCCGCCCAGCATGCTGGGCACTTCGATGCCCAAATCACACCTGTCAGCGTCCCTCAGTCTCGTGGAGAGGCTATCCAGGTGACCCAGGACGAGCAACCTCGCGCCGACACCTCCCTCAAAGCCCTAGCCAAGCTCAGGCCCATCTTCAAGGAGGATGGAACGGTGACGGCGGGCAACTCAGCAGGGGTCAACGACGCGGCAGCAGCCGTGGTGGTCATGTCGGCGGAGCGGGCCGAAGCCGAGGGTCTGACCCCTCGCCTTCGCTGGGTGGGACGCGGCATCGCGGGAGTGGACCCCGCGTTTATGGGCACCGGCCCGGTGCCGGCCACCCGCAAGGTCATGGAACGCACGGGCTTGACCGTGGAAGATATGGGCGTCATCGAACTAAACGAGGCCTTTGCCGCCCAGGCGCTGTACGTCATCCGAGAGCTTAACCTGGACATGGAGCGGACCAACCCCGACGGCAGCGGCATTTCCTTAGGCCACCCCCTAGGCGCCACGGGCGCGATTATGGTGGTGAAGCTGATGGAAGAACTTACCCGCACCGACGCCCAGTTCGCTCTCGCCACGTTGTGCGTTGGCGGCGGTCAGGGCGTCGCCACCATCTTCGAACGCCTCAGCTAATCCCCTCTCTCTCCGGTTATTCGTGCCGCAGGGCCTGGATGGGATCCAGACGCGAAGCGCGCACAGCCGGATAGAGGCCGAAGAAGAGGCCAATGGCGACAGCGACGCTCACGGCCAGAACTATGCTGCCGGGCGTAATCAAGGTCTCCACCGATTGGTTGTTGATGGTGAGGCGGCTAAACCCCTGGCCCATGACCCATCCCAGGCCCACGCCCAAGGCGCCTCCGGAGAAGCTGAGAGCGATGGCCTCCATCAAGAACTGCCGGAGAATGTCGCTACGCCGGGCGCCCACCGCCTTGCGGATGCCGATCTCCCGGGTCCGCTCCGTCACCGAGACCAGCATGATGTTCATGATGCCGATGCCGCCGACCAGCAGCGAGATTCCGGCAACGCTCGCCAGGAAAATGGTGAACACGTCGGTGACCGCGGTGACGGCCTCCAGCAGGTCCGCTTGACTGGTGACCGTGAAGTCGTCCTCACCGCCACCGATGCCATGGCGCTCTCGCAGGATGGCGCTAATCTGGTCTGAAGCCGCGTCCATGGCGTCTCCGTCCACCGCCTGGACGTTGATGCTCTGGAGACTAAACTCGCCCTGAGCCGTCCGCTGAGCTTGCAACCTGAATTGCACCGTGGTGAGCGGAATCACGACAAGATCGTCCAGGTTGCCCAACCCGGTGCCGCCCGCCTCTTCCAGCACGCCGACCACGGTGAAGGCCCGGTTGTTAATCCGCACCTTCTGGCCAACGGGATTGGTGAAGGAGAAAAGCGTTTCGGCAATGCTGGAGCCCAGAACGACCACCAACGCAGAGTTACTAACGTCCTGCTCGATGATGAACCGGCCCTCTGCGATGTCGGCATTGCGCATAGGCCCGTACTCCGGCGTAGTGCCGATGCCGCGAGCTCTGGTGTTGGCCGAACCTGCCACCAATTGGACATTCGCGCTGACTTCTGGGGCAATCAGGGCCACGGCAGGCGTCCTGGTTCGGTCCGTCAGCGCCGCGGCATCCTCCACCGTGAGAGTCTGAGCCGAGCCGAACCCCTGGTTGACGCCCTGGGTGGTCTGGGCGCCGGCCCGTACAAAGATAAGATTTGTGCCCAGCGATTCGATACGCTCTTCGATCTGGGCCTCCGCTCCCCGGCCGATGGACATAACGCCGATGACCGCTGCCACACCGATGATGATCCCCAGCACCGTCAGCGCAGCGCGGAGCTTATTGGCCGCGATGGCCCCAATGGCGGCATGGAGCGCCTGCAGGAGACTCACTCGCTCACCTTATTCGGCAGATGATACGCCCACAGCCTGTCCGCAACCGGCTCGTCGCTGATCACCAAACCATCGCGCAAGGTCAAGACCCGCTGGCAATGCTGGGCGATGTCCGCCTCGTGAGTCACGATAATCACCAGCACGCCGTCGGCCTGGTTCAGCCCTTGGAGCAGGGCCATGATCTCGTGGCTGGTCTGCGTGTCCAGGTTGCCCGTCGGCTCGTCGGCCAGAAGGATTCGCGGCTGCGTTACCAGTGCACGGGCGATGCTCACCCTCTGCTGCTCACCCCCCGAGAGCTCCGCGGGGCTATGACGGAGCCGGTGAGACAAGCCGACCCGCTCCAGGGCTGCTTCTGCCAGGTCGCGGCGGTTGCTGGCGTGCCGATAGAGCAGGGGAAGCTCCACATTTCGGAGAGCGGATGTGCGGGAGAGCAGGTTGAAGCTCTGGAACACAAAGCCAATCTTCTCATTTCTCACTTGGGCCAACTCCGCGTCGGTGAGGCTGCTTACGGGCACGTCGTCCAGCCGGTACTCTCCCGAGCTGGGTGTATCCAAACATCCGATAAGGTTCATCAGCGTGGACTTCCCGGAGCCCGAGGTCCCGATAATCGCCACCATCTCGCCCTCGGCAAACGATACGTCGACACCGCGAAGGGCGGGCACCACCACCTCACCCATGCGATATTCCTTGCTCACGCCGGTTAGGTGAATGACCGAAGGAATTTGCTCCATCACGGCCTCAGCCTTGTTGCGCCGCCTGCACCGCCACCCCGGAAGAAGTTGGTCTGGAAGGTCGTTGCTCCACCGCTCACCAACACCTGCTCCCCTTCGGCAAGCCCCTCGGTAATCTCTACTCGGACGCTGTCGGAAAGACCCACGGAAACGCTGCGGGTCTCACGGGTCACATCATCCACCACCACGGTGACGACCATTCCACCATCTTCCCGGCGCACCGCGCCGGTGGGCACCAGCAGCACATCCTCGCGCTGGTTCACAATGATACTGGTGGTCACCGTCATCCCATCACGGATGGTAAGAGCCCCTCCCCGCCCTCCGCCCAACTGGAGCGCAATGGTCACGGGATAGCTCACCACGCCGCCCTGCTGCCCGGCTGGGACCAGGCTTATACGGTCCACCTGTCCTCGGGCCTGCAACTGGGGCATGGCCGTCAGGGAGACCTGGGCCGCCATGCCGACCCTCACTTGGGCGATATCCACCTCGTCCACCAGACCCGTAACTTCGATGACGTTGGGGTCAGCAACGGTGATGGCAACCGCATTGGCGCCCATCTGGTCGCCCATCTCGATGTTCACGGTAATCACCACACCGGCAAACGGCGCGCGTATGGTCGCGGAGGAGAAGTTCCGTTCCGCCTTCACCAGGGCCAGTTGAGCAGATGCCAGATCCGCCATCGCCCGCAGCACCTTGGCCAGATCGGGGCCGTCCTCCAAGGCATCCAGGGCCTCCTGCGCTTTGGCCAGCACGCTCTTGGCCCGGGCAATGTCCATGAACTGCAGGCTGGCCTCGGCATGAGCCACCCCCACTCCGGCTTCGTGCAGTACCACTGTTGCCAGCTCCATCTCCACCGTGGAGGGTGGCTCATTGAGCGCATCGAGAACGTTCTGGGCGGCAGCCGCGTTCGCTTGTGCCTGGAGTAGCGCCACCTCCAAAGGGCTCACGTCCAGGCTTGCCAGAGCTTGGCCTTCGACGACCACATCGCCCTCCTCCACCAGCACGCTCACCACCTCGCCGGCAACCTCAAAGCGCAGCTCCGCCCTATTGGCCAGGGATGTGTTTCCCGCCGAACTCACACTCCTGGAGAGCGTGCCACGCTCCACCGCGACCATGCTTTCACCTTCGGTTTCGTCCGAATCACCTCCAGAACAGGCGGCGATGGCAAGAAGCGCCACCGACAGTCCCGCGAGGATGGTCGTACGCCGTAGTGATTGTATCGGCATGGATGTGTGTCCCTCCAATGGAATAAAGGCGCGCTTTGGCCGGACTACCTTTTTGGTTCGGTCGTCGCGCTCCAACGCTCTGCGCTACTAAACATAAAACGACGGGCCTGGTAAAATGTCAGGCCAAACGCGAGAATCGGGGAAAAGGCACACAACTCCGTGTATCCGGCTATCGCCCCCGCCGTATGATGCCTACTCCTTGGCCAGCTCCTCGAGAAAATCGAGCGTCCGCTCCCGGGAGACCGCCGCGTCGTTAATCGCCGGAACTATCGAGACCAAGGCCTCCCCGACGCCCCACTCGAATCGTTCGCGAAGCTGGTCCGCGACCTCCACCTTAGTGCCGGTGAGCGCTACGGCCTCGGTCATGGCGTCGGTCCACTCCCCCGTGGCCAGGGGCTCCGGAAAGCCCGCCGTCTCGAACATCATCGCGTAGAAGGGAATCGTCGCGTAGCGGCTGAAGGCGGCACGGACCGATTCCCGCGCCACTTCCGGGTCATCGTGCAAGCAGATGGGCGTGTGAGCAATCAGCGGTGGCGTGGGCCTGCCCGCTTTTTTCGCCCCCTTCTTCATGGCCGGGAGGGCGATCTCCCGCAGGTAGTTGCTGGGGCAAACCCAGCTTATGGCGCCGTCGGTAATCTCACCGCACATCTCAAATGAACCCGGACGCAATGCCGAGGCCATCACGGGTACGCCTGGGACGGGAGCCGCCAGCGAAGCGTTGGCGTGGTAGTGGCGCCCGTCGAACTCCACCTGGCCCGTGTCCAACAACGACTTCACGATAGTGATGTACTCACGGAGGTTGCTCAGCGGCGCTCGGAAGTCGAAGCCGTAGGTGCGCTCCATCGAGGGTTTGTGGCTGGGCCCGACCCCCAGGCGAAAGCGTCCTTCCGCCAGTTGCGCCAGTACCTGCACCTGCTGGACCGCCGTGATGGGGTGACGAGGCCAGGTGGGCACGATGCTGGTGCCCAGTTGGATACGTTCCGTCCGTACCGCCGCCGCGGCAAACAGCGTCAGCGTGTCGATTCCAGTGCCGCCTCCCGTGAGCCATGCAGCCTGGATCCCCCGTCGTTCCAGATCGCCGATGGAGTCCAGCATCTCGGTCGCGTTGCTTCCGGTCGGTACAACGCCGATAACACGCTCGCTCATGGGGTTCATCTCCTCTAAATAATCTTAAGGATTCCTAGACGGCATGCGCCCATGTTACCCCCGCCGGAAACGGATCGGGCCACGACCCTTGCTTGAGTCCAATCGGGTCAGTGGATTGGTGTTTCTTCGACAGGCACCTCGGTGCTGAGAAAGCGCCGACGAAGGAACGCGCCCGTCTCCACAAGGATGAGGATACCCACCGCGGTAAGCACAACGGACCCGCCGGGAGAGACATCCACGTAGAAGGCGAAAGTAAGCCCGGTCACCGCGCTCACAACTCCTAACAGCGACGCGACACCAAGAACGGGACGAAGCCCAGTCGCAAGCCGCAGACCCGCCAGCACCGGCACCACCAGGAGCGCTCCTACCAACAGCACCCCCACCACCCGCATGGAGAGGGTAATCGCCGCGCCCGTGAGCACGGCCAAGCCCAAATTCACCCAATCCGCACGCACGCCGGTCACCCGGGCCAGGTCGGCGTCGAAGGAGGTATGGGCTAGCTCCAGGAAGAAAACGGTCACGAAGAGCAGCACCGCAACGGCCAACCCCGCCAGGAGCCACAGGTCTGTGGGCGAAATGCTGAGCACCGAGCCGAAGAGAAAGCTGAAAAGGTCGACATTGAACCCGTCGGATGCGCTGATAACCACCACGGCGACGGCCAGCGATGCGTAGAGCACCACCGCCATAGCGGCGTCGGAGGGCATTTTCCCTCGAGAGCGGAGCTGCTCCACCACCACCGCTCCCGCTGAGGCGGCGGCCAAGGCGGTAGCGGTCGGAAAGGCGCTGGTTGCCATGCCGATAGCGACGCCCGCCAGCGCCACGTGGGAAAGGGTGTCGGCCATGAGCGAAAACCGGCGCAGCACCAAAAACATCCCCAATACGGGCGCAAGGAAGCCCACCAGCACGCCGCCGATGAGCGCTCGGACCATGAAGTCGTATTGCAGTATTTCAGGCATGGTTAGCGGTGCTCATGGAGCGCGTCATGAAGCAGAACATCCACCGGGTAGCCGTACAGCTTGGCTAACTCCTCCTTGGTTAGCGCGTGGGACGGCCCATGAAACACCAGGTCACGGTTGATGCAGGCCACCGTGTTGGCCTCGCGCATCACAGCGCCGATGTCGTGGGAGACCAGCAGCACGGTGAAACCCTGCTCGCGGTTCAGCCGGTGCAGCAACGTATAGATCTTCTCCTCGCCCTGCACGTCCATGCCCGCGGCAGGCTCGTCCAGCACCAGAAGCTCCGGTTTCCTCACCAGCGCTCGGGCGACCAGCACCCGTTGCTGCTGGCCTACCGACAGCGCCGCGATATGACGGTCCTTCAGGTGGGCCACGTCCACAGCGTCCAGGGCCTCCAGGACCTCGGTCCGGGCGCTCCGCCTCCAGAAGTTCAACGGATCGAAGCCGCGATACAGGCCGTGGGCGACAGTCTCCGCCACCGTGGCGGGGAAGCGGTTGTGGACTCCCGCTGAGACTTGGGGAACGTAGCCCACCCGTTCCCACTCCCGGAACTTCGATGGCGTCTCACCGAACAGCAACACGGTGCCCACATCGGGCTTCAGCAGGCCCAGGCCCAACTTAATGAGCGTGCTTTTCCCCGAGCCGTTGGGCCCGACAATGGCGATGAAATCGCCCCGGGGAACCTGGAGCGAGACCGCTCTCAACGCAGGTTGGCCACCGTAGCCGAAGGAGACATCACGAAACACAACCACCCCTGGGGGATGAAGGCCCGTATCCGGTTGATTCGTCATTCGCGGCACTCCAACCCTTGCGCCAACGCTCGGCGATTCGCATCCATCAGGCTCAGATAGTCCGCACCACCGGAGAGCTCATCCGTCGTCACGCTTCCCAACGGGTGCATGAGCAGCAACTCCGCTCCCGTTTCCCTGGCCAGGGATTCTTCCAGTCTATTGTTGGAGACCGGTTCGGTGAAAAGAAAGCCCAGACCTTGAGACTCCATCAGTGCCGCCACCTCCGCGAAATGTTGGGCCGAGGGCGCCGACTCCGGCGACAGCCCGGCCAGGGATACCTCAGTGAGATTGTACCGCGCCGCCAGGTGCCCGTACGCGGCATGGCCTGTCACAAACTGGTCGTGTCGGCAGCCGGTCAGCGTGGACTGGAACCCCGCGTGCAACTGGTTGAGCGCCTCGACCAGGGAATCGGCGTTGGCGGCGAACTCCGCTGACCGCGCTGGATAAACCTGAATGAGCGCATCGCGGATATGCTCAACCTGCCGAATGGCCAGGAGCGGATCCAACCAGAGGTGAGGGTTGATAGGGTCATCCGCCTCAGACACAACACCCTCTGACGCTACCACCACGAGGGACGGCCCCTGACCCCCCAGGCTCTCCAGCGCCCGGTCCAACCACGGCTCCAGGTCCAGCCCATTCATCACCACCAGGTCGGCAGCAGCCAGGGTCCGCATGTCGCTGGCGGTCAACTCGAAGGTGTGGGCCTCGGCACCAGGCGGAACCAAGGCCACTACTCCCACAACGCCGCCACCGATTTTCCGGACGAAATATTCCAGCGGGTAGATGGTGGTGACCACGGAGATCCCCCCCCTGGACTCGGGCTCCGGCACTTCCACAGCGTCTGCGCTTGAGCAACCGGCGAAGAGCATCGCCGCCGGCACCACCAGCATGGCTGCATAAACATAACGTCCCGATACGCGCAAGAGGCATTTCCTCAAATCACTGACCCGTTAGTTAACGAGACATCTCAAACCTTGATGGGCCTGCCCCATTCCTCTTCATAGGCGACCGTTTCCAAGGGCTTGCGGGTCTTCTTGCCGTGACGGATACCCTGGGCCTCGTCGGGATAACCTAGAGGCACCAGCGCCACGGTATCCAACTCCTCG
>Ga0114996_10006131_pt1 | contig 13944 bp, 11 predicted proteins | sample ArcticOcean_MG_C_4_FD_87039 | JGI IMG/M metagenome (GOLD analysis project Ga0114996, IMG submission 87039) | Marine microbial communities from western Arctic Ocean - ArcticOcean_MG_CB4_134 | ecosystem: Environmental > Aquatic > Marine > Oceanic | place: Arctic Ocean: Canada Basin | collected... | reverse complement strand
GTTTAAATCCTCCTCGCCGAGCATGTTGTTGAGCATAAATCCGCAATCAGTGGCGACGTGGCCGCAGCCTTCGCCGTTGGTGGTGGTCACGCTGGCGGCGTTGCCGCGGCGATCGAGCACGCTTACGTGTGTAGTGGCACCGCGGGCCATGGGCTCGGGCGCGCGGTGCGCCTCGGTGCGGGCAAAGGCACGCACGAGATTTTCCGGGCCAATCTCAGGTTCGCCATCGAGCAGTGACAGAGTGAAGGCCATCAGTTTGCCGCTGGCGGCGGGTGGCGGGTTGAGCAACACGGTGTGTTTTTTAAAATCCACGGCCAGCGGTTCGCGCTCGTGCACGGTGTAGTTGGCTAGATCCGCCGCGCGCAGCAGGCCACCTTCGTGGAGAGGCGCGGTCACTGCAGCCGCCATTTCATGGTAAAACAAATCCGGCCCCATTGACGTCAGCGCCTCGAGGAAGCTGGCGAACTCTGGCATGCGCAGCAGCTCGCCCGCGCTTACCAGCGTGCCGCTTGGAGCAAAGAGCGCGGCCGCGTTTGGCTCGCGGGTGAGGATGGGATCAAGCAGTGTGATGACATGCGCTTGTTGTTCGGTGATGCGCACGCCCTCGCGCGCGGCTTGGATGGCCGGGGCCAGCACGTCATCGAGTGTTGCGTGGCCGAGGCGCTCGTGAACGTGAAGCAGCCCGGCGAGATTGCCCGGCACCGCCGCCGCGCCACGACCGACATGGAATTGCTGGCGCGTAGTGCCGAAGTCCACCCACACGCCATCGAAATCCAGCGCGCCTTCCGGCCGGCCGCCGGGCATGTCGCAGAAAAAGTCGAAGCACACCGGCGCGTCATCAGCCGGGCAGGCCACAAGATGGCCTCCCCCGCCCGCGCTGGTGAGGGTTGGTTCGGCCACCATGGCGGTGAACATGGCCGCCACGGCGGCGTCGAAGGCATTGCCACCCGCCTCGAGCAGCACTCGCGCCGCCCGCGCGGTGGCCGGGTCGCCCGCCGCCACGTGATGTTTCATTTTAGCAAGTCAGGGTTTCGCGGGCGGCGGTTTGCCTTCCCTGCGATTCACCAGCTTGCCGGTGGGATCCCACAGCCGGAACGACTTCACCACACCGGCATCGTACGTGATCTCAAACTGTTTCTTACCGTCGGCATACCACTCCGTCCACGAGCCGTGTGGCCGTCCGTCGATGACATGCATCTCCTCGCGCAGTTTGCCATTGGGGAACTTGTCCACCACGCGGCCGGTGAACGGCTTGGCCTCCCCTTTTACGTAGACCATCGTGTCCGCCCCGAACGCGCCGGAGATCACCGATCCATTCGGGCCGCGAAAAACGACGTCGCCATAAAAAGCCTCGCGCAGTTTCAGCGGCTTGGCGGACGGCGGGGGCACGACCGGCGTAATGGCCACAGGCGGCGGCAGCACCGGCCGCGTGGCGTTTACGTCCGCGATCCTGCGCGGCAAGCCGTCGGACTCCCATTCCAGCAGCTTCTTTTGCGTGCCGTCGGCGTACCATTCCCTGAGCCCCTTGCGCTTGCCCTCGCTGTAAAAAGCCTCCCGGCGTTGGCGGCCGTTCTCGTACCATTCGCGCCCCACGCCGTGCATTAGTCCCTTGCTGAAAGTCACCTCCAGCCGTTTCTGTCCCGACTGGTGCCACAGCTCGTACGGGCCATCCCGCAAGCCGTCGTTCAAGGTCATCACCGCCGCCATTTGACCATCAATATATTTTTGTTCCACCCGCCCGCTGAAGGCGCGCGCGCCTTTCTTTAAATACCACAACCCGTCCTCGCGCTGCTCCACCTGTTCCAGCCCCACGGCGAAGGCATCACCCACTGACGTGACCGGAGTTTTTTCCGGCGGTTTTTTCAAGGGCAACCATGCGCAGCCAACAGCCAGCAGCAGAGCCGCCATCAATGCCGGATTCAAGTAAAACCTCACCAAGCCGAAAATGGGGCACTCTTTCGCCTGAGGCAACCCGAAACGATTCACCAGTCTGTCGTTATCCATTGATATTGGTAACGGCTGGTTTGTCCCGATGGTTACATTGTTTTTTGAACTGGCGGCTGTAAATCCGCCGATTCAATTCTGTTTAACAGGCGCGGGTTTCCTGGGTGAGCCGTCAAACTTCCAAGCGTCCAGCTTGATCTGCCCGCCTTCAACATCCCATTCGCGATGCTTCACCCGCTTGTCCTTGTGGAAAATCCCCTGCGCCGCTACCACCCCGTTGCGGTGGATAATCACATACGGCCCATGCCGTTGCCCCTTGAGATAATGCGTCTCGTGCACCCGCCCAAAAATCTTGTCCACCACCTGGCCCGTGAATGGCAGCTTCTCCCCGCGCACATGCCAGCGGTCATCCGAGCCGCGCACCAGCAACTCCACCACCGCGCCATCAGGAGTCACTTCCCGTGTCGGCACCACCCGCACCGGCTTGGGATTTCTCTTGGGCGCATCCGCCGCCGCCAAGCCCAGCGCCATCACGATCAAACAAACTGCTTCACGCATGGGAACACCTTGCCACAGACCTTGGATTTTGACAACCGGAACGGAAGCCGGAAATTATCTTTTAACAGGCAGCCCCGTGCTTGGGTCGACCCTCGGCGGTGGCGCGCGGCGGACAGGCAAGCCAGTGACTGGATCGATGATGAGCGCGCCCGCGTTGCCCCGCGGCCGGGCAGCCACCACGGGGACGGCAGCGGGTTTGTTGAATTTCACCTTCATCCACGCGTACCAGTCCTTTTCCAGCTTCATCAGGCCACCCGGGTAGTTGGCGTCCATTAGCCGGGCGAACTTGGCGGTGGTGTTCGCATCGCCCGCCGCGCCGTGCAGCGTCTGCACCAGGAACGCCGTGCGCTTGGCGTCGGCCATGAAATAATCCACCAACTGCTCGGCCAGTGTGTATCCCACCATGCGGTCTTTAAACTCCTTCTCCCAAGCCTCATAGCTGTTACAGTTCATGTAGGTTTTAATAAAATCTCCGTTGCTGCCATTGAGGTGAAATTTTGCCATGACTTGGGCTTGCCGGTTGCGCTTGTCTAGCAGCCCCCTTCCATTGGCGGCCAGCCTCAAGGAAATCCACTCAGCCACACCTTCCTCCATGCTGATCGGAAAATCGCCGTAGCAATGGTTGGAAAGACAGTGGAACATCTCGTGCAAAATTGTCGCCTCCAGTTCCTCCCAAGCATTGGGGTTGCGCCGGTCGGCATAAAAAACAAGCTCCCCATGGTCGCGCATGCGGGGGCTGACTAAAGCCATGCCCAAGGCACCCTTGGGCGCGCCCGTGTCCTTCCGGAACTCGTTCATGTCCGTGTACAGGAGAATGTTGTAGTAAAAAGTCGGCCGCACCCTCCAACCCCATTTGGTTTGAAAATATTGGACAATTTGCTCGCCCGAGTTACGGATGTATTCCAGTTCCTGCCAGCTAAGAGCATCGGCCCCGGGTTGCCCAATATAGGTGATACGAACACGCTTGCCCGGAAGATTGTAACGCTGAAACTTCTGTCGAAGACCTTGCCGAGCCACGCCATTGGAATCCGTCCAGCCATCCAGCATCCAAGCCGTTTCGCCCCGTTTCACCGGCCAACCGTAGCGTTGAATCCGGGCGCTTTTTCTTTCCACTTTCCACGGCCATCCCGCGCCATGGACAGGAAAGCTCAAAACCAAGCAGAAAAGGATGCACCAAAAAATCATCCGCCTAGAATCGCGGCGGCTGTCAGGAGAGGTGTTCATTATCAAATTCAATCAGAAACCTGACCCAACCTGCCCCAGAACCGTGAGTGTGTCCAATTTTTAATCCACTCCTCCCCGATTTTCTGTTGCACATTAAAGGATGAACTGACACCCGGAAGGAATGTAGCTGATTCAGGAGATTCTTATTTTTTATGGGGGCTTCCTTTTTGGGGAGGATGTCTTTAGGTTCGGCAGCTCTGCTTTATGGGAACGATTTTAAAAATACCATTTCTGTTGGGTTTGTGCGTTTTTTTTGGGCTGCATCTCACGAGCTGTGTGGGGCCGAGGCAGTTGGAGGCTTTGCCACAGCCGTCGCACCCGGACGATTACCAGTTGATGGTGCGCCCGGTGTCGGATCCTCTGGAGCCGTTGAACCGGCTGTCATTCGCGGTGAATGAATTGGCGTTTCGCGTAGTGCTAAACCCAGCGGCGAAGGGTTACAACCGGGTGGTGCCCGGGTCGGCGCGCAAGGGCATCAGGAATTTTCGCAGCAACCTTTTTTTCCCGTTGCGTTTTGTCAGCAGTTTGTTGCAGGGCAAACTGGCGGAGGTGGGCACGGAGACTAAGCGGTTTCTCATAAACTCTACGCTCGGCATCGGCGGGCTGGGTGATCCGGCGGCTAACCGATACGGCTTGAGGTCGGCGAATGAGGACGTGGGACAGATGCTCGGATCGTGGGGCTGGAAGCCGCGGGTGTATTTGTTTCTGCCTCTCATCGGCCCCAGCTCGGGCCGCGATGCGCTGGGCGAGGCGGGCAACACGTTTCTCGATCCCGCCAGCCTGTTGCCAGCTGGCAAGGCGGGGCTGGCTTTTAATCGTGTCTCCAGAGAGGCTCAGGCATTTGAGAAGTTGCTCCTGACTTATTACGATCCCTATGAAGTGGCGCGACTTTTGTACACGGTGAACCGTGGCATCTCCGTGCGTGACGCCGGGCCGGATGAAGCTCAGGAAGACACCGGTCAAACGCAAACGATGATGGCGGTTCACGCCAAGCCTGAGGATGAACGGTTTGGCAGCCGGTCACGGGTGCGCTGGGTGCAGCCGGATGGTTTCACCGGGGCACTGCCTTACTCGTTGTGGTTGCAAAATGGGCCCGCGCCGCTGATGTTCGTGCTGCCCGGCCTGGGGGCGCACCGAGAGGGCACCCGCACGTTGACGGTGGCCGAGCTGGCCTACAAGGAGGGCTATCACGTCGTTTGCCTCAGCAACAATTTCAACTGGGAATTTATTCGCCACGCGCCGGAGGGTTATCTGCCCGGCTACACGCCGAGGGACATCGAGCTCATCCAGCGGGCGCACCAGGCCATCGAGAAGGACTTTGCGGCGGCGCATGGCGCGGACCGCATCCTGGGCAAGTCGCACATCGGCTTCTCCATGGGCGCTTGGTACGCGCTCAATCTCGCCGCTCAAAATCCGCCCGGCACCTTCGATCATAGCGTGGCCATCAACCCGCCGCTGGATCTCGTGCACGGGCTCAAGGTGCTCGATCGCTTGTACCGCGCGCCGCAAAGCGAAGATCTCGCGCGTCTCGCGGCCATCCGCGAATCGGCGTTCATCAAGGTGCTGTACAACCGGAACTCCGATCCGAAGGAAGGCCCGACCAAGCCCTTCACCGACGCGGAAGCCTCCCATCTCATCGGCCTGAGCTACCGCGTGACCCTGCGCGAGGCGATCATCACGGGGAAATTTGACCGGCTTCTCACCCCCCTCACGCCGCGCCGCAAACTTTACGACCGCGTCAACGCCATCAGCTACGAGGATTATTATGAGAAACTAATCAAGCCCCACCTCGAGTCCCGGGGCATCTCCGCCACCCAGCTGGACACCGCAAGTGACTTGCGCAACCGGATGTCCGGGCTGGTCAAGGCGGGCAGCGTTCACCTGTTCCTGACCGGCAATGATTTTCTGCTCACCTCCGAGCATCTCGCGTGGTTCCGGGAACATTTCCCCGGCCACCACACCTACAATGAAAAAGGCGGCCACATGGGCAACCTCTGGGAGCCCAAGATACAGGACGCCCTGCGCGGGCAAATCCGGTCACCCTCCTCCACGCGCTAAACGCCTGCGCGCCGCAACACCGCGCCAAAGAAACCATCCGTCCCGTTGCGATGCGGCCACAACCGCAGGAACTTCTCCCCCTCCGCCACCGGCTCCACCGCGAACCCCGGCTGTTCCTTTAAAAGCCACTCCACCTGCCGCTCGTTTTCATCCATTAAAACCGAACAAGTCACGTACACCAGCCGCCCGTCAGGTTTCACGCAGGGCGTGGCGGCCGCTAGGATGGACCGTTGCCGCTCCACCGCCGCCGCCAAGTCCGTCGGTGACGTGCGCCATTTTAAATCCGGACTGCGCCGCCACGATCCCGTGCCCGTGCATGGCGCATCCACCAGCACCCAGTCCGCCGTGTCGTGATGCCGCTGCAGAAACGGATCCCGCGCCGACTTCAGCTTGTGCGCCAGCACCATCGCCACGCCCGCCCGTTTTAAACGCGCGCCCAGCTGCGACAACCGCGGCCGATTCACATCCCACGCCAGTATGCGCCCCTCATTCCCCATCGCCGCCGCCAGCGCCAGCGTCTTTCCGCCCGCGCCCGCGCAAAAATCAATTACCAATTCCCCCCCCCCCGCCCGCACCAACTGCGCCGCCAACTGCGACCCCTCATCCTGCACCTCCACCCAGCCCTCCTTAAACGCCCGCGTCGATTGCAACGGCCCGCGCTTCCCCAGGCGAACCCCCACCTCGCTCAAGGGCGTCGGCTCCACGGTCATGCCCGCTCCATGCAATTCCGCCAGCACATCCTCCCGCGTCGCCTTCAGGACATTCACCCGCAAATCCACCGGAGCCTCCGCGTTCAGCCCCCCCATCGCCGCCTCCAGCTCATCTCCAAAAGTCTCCGCCAACGCATCCCCCATCCAATCCGGAAACTCGCAGCGCACCGCCGTCGGCATCTCCTCGTGCAACAACTCCAACCCCGCGTGCCTTCGCACCCACTCCGATTCGGCATCCTCCAACGCTACCGGGCAATACTGCTCCCCATCAAAAAGCCTCTCAATCTGCGCCAGATCTAACCCATCCAAAAACACCAACCCACCCAGCACCAACCCACGCGACCCATGCTCACGTCCCGACCGATCCAGCCACCAACCAAGAGCCGACCCCCGCCGCAACACACCATACACCACCCGCGAAATCTCCGTCCGATCCTTCGAACCGATGAACCGCCGGGCGCGAAAATACTTCTGCAACATCCCATCCGCCGCCACCCGTTTCCCACGACCCCACACTCCGTCCAACTGCTCCAGCAGCTCAATCGAAGAAGCAACACGCGCACCCGGTTTCATCGGCACCCATTAATCAAACCGAACACCCCCGAGGAAAGACAAAAATGAATTCCTGGAAAAAACAACACCCCAATCCCGCCGCATCTCGGCTGCTCAAATAACCCACCACAATGAATGGGACGTCAGTGATTTAAAACCTTTACCCCTGATCCTGAAGTCTGGTCACGTTACTCTCGGGAATCACACTAGATCGACCGTCCCTATGTGTCGGCTCTGGTTTGCCGGGGCGGAAGTGTTCGAGATGGTCGAGGGTGGCGGTGAGGGTTTTGGGGGCGTTGGCGAGGGCGGTTTCGAGGGCGGTTTTTAATGTTTTGGGGTCAGCTTCGGCGCGGAGGTTTATGATGAGTTGGGCGCTGTCGATGGGGGCGTCGAGGTCGGCGGAGAGTTCGGGCACGAAATCGTTGCGGACAAGATTGATGATGGCGACTTGGCCGCCGAGGCTGTCCAATTCCGCATCGGGGCTGAGCGTAATTTTGAGGTGGGCGATTTCGGCGGATTGCTCGGTGAGCTGCGCTTGGATGTCGGTGGCGAATTGTTGAAGCACGGGCTGGGCTTCGAAGGGGTCGGCGGAGTTGAGTTGCACGGTGGCGTTGAGCCAACCGAGCAGGGCCTCGCCTTCGGCGTAGAGTTCGTAGTCCACTTCCATCACGGCGCGGGCGATTTGTTCGGCATCGGTGATGCGGGCGAACCAGTCTTTTAAGCCTTCGCCATTGCGGGCGGAGATTTGGAGGACTTCGGCGTTGGGGAATTCCGTGGTGAGTTTTTCGATGAGCGCGGCGAGTGTGTCGGCTTCGAGCAAATCGGTTTTGTTGATGACGATGAAGTCGGCTTCCTCGAGTTGTTTGCGGTAAATGTAAATGACTTTTTCGGAAAACTGTCCACCTTCGCTGAGGCCAAAAATGCGCGTGGCACGGATGGGGTCGACGAGCACACTAAGCGGCGCGATGCTGAATTCCCCGCCGTAAATTCGCCGCAACGGATACGTGACTGTCGCCACCAAATCGGTGCAACTGCCGACGGGCTCGGCGATGAAAACATTGGGCCGCGTGCTCTCGGTGAGTTTGCCAGCGGCATCGACGAGTGAATTAAACCGGCAGCAAAAACAGCCGCCGGGAATTTCCTCCGTCGCAAACCCCTTCGCGCGCAGCATGGCGGTATCGACCAACTCGCGTCCTTGGTCGTTGGTGATGAGGCCGACGGTGCGGCCGGCATCGGTCAAGTGTTGCGCCAACGCGGCGACGCAAGTGGTTTTCCCCGCGCCGAGGAAGCCGCCAATCATTATGTAGCGCGCGCGGCTCATTCCTGTGCTTTTTGTTGCTCGAGCATTTTGTCGATGGTTTGGTCGAGGATAGCGGCGTAGCCTTCGGCGTCCACGCATTTGTCATCGAGCGTGCCGCGGGTCTCATAGAGCCAGCCGGCGGCGTAGGGTTTTTTGTTAATGAGCGCGATGTTTGTTTGCAGCTTGGGGTTGGTGCCAACAAATTCCCCCGCACAAAAGCCGTACACATCCGAAATAGCTTTGAACCCCTCGACCCATCCGAGAATTTGCCCCGGCTTAATTTCCGTGCCGGCCTTCACTTCGAATCCATGGTCCACCATATCCCCCAACATCCTTGTGGCAAACTTTGTGAACCCCACACGCCACACGCCACCCTCGTTCCGCCGCGCCCAAAAATGCGAGGGGCTGTAAACGCAATCCACCGGCAAACGCGTCGCGAAATGGACGCGCTTGAAGAGGAGCGTTTTGTTTTCTGATGCCATCGGTGCCTGAAGGTTTCTGAAACCATCAAGCGAGGCAAGCCACAAAAGGCTCGAAAGCCAACTGCCGGTGCGTATCCTGCCCGTCCCTATGATTTACTTCGACCACAATGCCACCTCGCCGTTGAGTGCCACCGCGCGTGAGGCGTGGGTGGATGCGAGCGGGCGGTTGGTGGGGAATCCTTCAAGCCCGCATCGGTTGGGGGCGCGGGCGGATAAGGCGCTGGCGGATGCGCGGGAAGAGTTGGCTGGGTTTTTGGGGTGCGGGGCGTTGGATATTGTTTGGACTTCGGGTGCGACGGAATCCAGCAATTTGGTGATGCATCATTTTGCGGAAACGCTGGCGGGGGATGCGGAGGTTTGGGTCTCGGCGATTGAGCATCCGTGCGTGATTGAGGCCACGCGCTTTCATTTTTGCGAGCGAATGAAAACGATGCCGGTGACGTTAGGCGGTGTTTTGGATTTGGATGCATTGCGTGAGCGATTGGCGAGGCAGCAACCGGGGTTGATCGCGGTGATGGCAGCGAATAATGAAACCGGCGTGCTGCAGCCTTGGCGTGAGGTGCGCGCGCTTTGTGCGGAACACGGCATCCCTTTTTTTTGCGATGCGGCGCAGTGGATTGGAAAGTTACCAGCGGCGAGTTTAGGCGAGTGCGATTTTGTGAGCGGTTGCGCGCACAAGTTTGGAGGGCCAATGGGGGTTGGGTTTTTGAAATGTCCAACTAAAGGCGCCGTGCGTGCGCAGTTGGTGGGTGGCCCGCAGGAGGATGGGCGCCGCGCGGGCACGGAGAATGTCGCCGGCGTGCTCGCAATGATGGCAGCACTGGCGGAGCGCGAGACTGCTTTGGCGGGTGACACTATTATAGAGAGGGAGGCTTGGCGGAATGCGTTTGCGATGAGTCTCGGGGGCGCACGGGTTTTGGGCGCGGGCAAAGGGCGGTTGTGGAACACTGTTTCTGCTTTGCTGCCGGGTGATTGCCGGGCGCGTTGGGTGGTGAAGCTGGACAAGGCGGGCTTCGCCGTCTCCACCGGCAGCGCCTGCGCCAGCGGGAAGGCGGCCCCGAGCCATGTCTTGCAAGCGATGGGAATCGCGGAGGACGAAACCGACCGCGTGGTGCGTTTCAGCAGCGGTTGGGAAACGACGGCGGATGACTGGCAAGCGTTGGCGGTGGGGGTAAAACAGGTGGCTGCCGAGATGGTGTTCCGGGATTAAATTTCTATTTACCGGGTGGCAGCGTTAGGGGAGGCAGGTTCTTGGGGAAATTTTTTGGCAGTTCCTTGGGCAACACGGGGCCGTTTTTTCCTGGCGGTGGCGGGGGTTCTTTCCCCGGTGGCGATTTCACGTCAGGTGCGCTGGGCGGGGCTGGGTTTAAAGTGTCTTGCGCGGGGGAGACTTGGCCGAGCCAGAGCAGCAGGCATGGCACGATCACTCCAGCGCCGAGGGAGATCCAAACTGGCCACTTTTTTTTCATCGTGCGGATGGCCAGCACGACGCCGAGGATCATGGTCGCCAGCACGCCCAGTGACATGGCGTACACAAGCCATTTAAACGAGGTGGTGTTGTAGTGCGTCGCTGACTGGGTTCCGGCTGCAATCACTGGTTCGAAAAAAACCTGGTCGAAACTGAATTCCTGGAGGTCGACCGGGTCGGCGTTGTCGGCGGCATCGTGCAGGGTGAGCGTGCGGTCGTCCACGGATCGCGTGAAATAGCTGCGCAATCCGGCCAGCCCCGGCGGAAGGTCAATTCCGGACACATTGATTTCCAAGCCGTCGGGAAAGCCGTGCTGGGTTTCCGTGGTGACGGTGTTCGCCTCGGGATTAAATGCCGTGATCCGGGTGGCGTTGTGGTTGGCGGATTCCAGTGGGTTGAGCAGGATATTGTCGCCCAGTTTATTGAGAAGGTCCACTGGCGCGCTGTCTTCATCGGTGATGTGCAGCGTCATCGAAGTGTCGTTCACCGACCTGATGAAATAGGTGGTGCTGTTTTCGAGGCCGCCGGGGAGGTCAATGCCGGTCAACCTCACCGGCGTGCCTTCGGGGTATTGGTGCGGCTGGGCAGTGGTCAGGATATTCCCGTCCAGATCTACTGACCTCAGTTCGGCGGAGGCCAGGCTTTCGGCTCGGGTGGGGTACAGCTGGCTGGTGTGCACCCACCAAAGTTTCTGGATGAATGACTCCGCGTCGCCCGGTTCCTTTTGGCGTTCTGCGTCGCGAGTGAAAAGAAATCCGGAGAACAGATAAAGAAATAGCAGCGGCGTGAAGAAGCACCCGAGGTACAGGTGCACGCGGCGAATTTTCTTCATGGCCGATTGATGATAGTGGGCTATTTGCGCCGTGGAATCCTGATGATCTGCCCCACCAGAATGCGCTCGGGTTTCAGCCCAGGATTGGCGTTGAGAATGTCGCGTGTGGACACGGTTTTAAACCCGTTGCCTTTCAGGTGGTCGTTATAGGCTACAATGATGGCCGACAGGAACTCGCCTTTTTTAACGGGGTGCTCGATAAAATTTTCTGACGTCTCCGGCGGGTCCACCTGGGCGACGGGGGTTTGCCTGATGCTGGCAAGTTTGCCGAGCTTGCGATTTAGCTTGGTGAACTCCGCGAGGATCAAGTCGCGATCCTTCTTCCGGTTTTTGTCTACTTGCTCGATGCGAGTGTTGATCGCGTCGATGTCCTGCCGTGTTGCGTATTGCAGCTTGGCTTGCATGGCGAGTTGCTGGCTGGATTGGCGCAACAGCTTCAGCTCGGTGGTGAGCGCGTCAATTTTTTTGCGCTGCAATTCGTAGGCTTCCTTCATGGCTTCCACTTCGCCACTCATCAACTTGAAGCGGGCATCGAAATACCGCATCTCTGGGCTGGATGCCACCTTGTTGGCCAACTCACCTGGTTTGCCGGTTTCTGTTTTTTCCTTCGGCTCGCCCTTGTTCTCGGGCTTGGTTTTGTCCTTTGGCTCGCCTTTGTCCTCGGGCTTTTCCTTCGGCTCGGGCTCTTCTTTTTTTGGGGTGACTTTGGGTTTTTCCTCTGGCGGTTGGTTTGGCTTGTCGGGCTTGTCTTTGGGCTTCACCTTCGGCTTGGGCTCATCCGGCTGGGTCGGCTTCGGATCGCCTTCGGGTTTATCTTTTTCCTGCGCCAAGACAGAAGGGGTCAACGCGATTGTCATCGCGGCCAAGATTGGAAAAAAGCCAACGCTCCTCATGCGCCAAGAGTAGACTAGTCCCCGCGGCATTTCAAGTTTCAAACTTAGCCGATCCGGGGCACATTCGGGCCAGTGACCATTCGCGATGCCATCGACCGCCACGAGTCCGCTTTGCAGTCTGCTGGCATCGAGGCTCCGCGGGTGGATGTGGAGTGGATGCTCGTGCATCTGCTGGGCTTGACGCGCACCGGGCTGAAACTGGAAGCCGACCGTTTGCTGTCGCCGGATGAGGAGGAGCGACTGGAGGCGTTCGTTGCGCGGCGCGCCCGGCGCATCCCGTTGCAGCATCTGTTGGGCGAGGTGGATTTTTATGGGTTGCGGCTGCGAGTGGACGGACGCGTGTTGGTGCCCCGGCCCGAGACAGAACTGCTGGCTGAGTCGGCTATTGGTTTTCTGCGTGGCGTGTCGGATCCCATGGTGCTGGACGTCGGGACTGGCAGTGGTTGCCTCGCCATTGCCCTCGCTGTGAACTGTCCCGGCGCGCGCATCGATGCCTTGGATATTTCCCCCGACGCCCTCGCGTTGGCCATGGAGAATGCCGATCGCCACCAAGTTTCTGGCCGCATACTTTTCATGGAGGGCAATGGCCGGGTGTCGCTTCCCGCCGGGCCGTATGACTTGATTGTGTCCAATCCACCGTACATTCCCACTGGCGACTTGGCCGGGCTGCAACCCGAGGTGCGTGATCACGACCCGAGATTGGCGCTGGATGGTGGCCCCGACGGGATGGATTTTCCCCGGGCACTCGCGGTGCGCGGCTCGGCCAGTCTGCGGACGACTGGCCGGATGTTGCTGGAGATTGGCGATGGGCAGGCCCAGTTGGTGGAGAGCTTGCTGTTGTCTCGCGGCTGGGTGGTGGAACGTACCCTTGATGATTTGGCTGGCAGGCCCAGAATCGTGATTGCCTCCCCCGCGGTTTCGTGAACACACTACGCGACCGGAGGCCGTCGGTGGTGGCGGTCGGTTAAGATTAAATTCATGGACAGTTTATTGATCAGGGGCGGGGTTCCTTTAAATGGAGAAGTGCGGATTAGTGGCGCTAAAAACGCCGTGCTCCCCATCATGGCCGCCACGCTGCTCACGCCCGAGGAATGCGTCATCCACAACGTGCCCAACTTGGAGGACGTCCGCACCATGATGCAAATCCTGCAGTCGCTGGGCGTCAAGGGGCAGTTCGACGGCCAGTCGCTCACCTTGCGCGCCGAGCGGGTGAAGGACAAGGCCGACTACGATTTCGTGCGCAAGATGCGCGGCTCCATCTGCGTGCTCGGCCCGTTGCTGGGTCGGCTGCGCCGCGCCAAGGTATCGCTGCCCGGCGGCTGTGTCATTGGCACGCGGCCGATCGATCTGCATTTAAAAGGCATGGAGGCACTGGGCGCGCGGGTGAGGACGACCGGAGGCTACGTGCGCGCCACCGCCAAAAACTTCCGGGGCGCTGAAGTGTTCCTCGGAGGCCGCGCCGGCCCCACGGTGCTGGGCACGGCTAACTTGCTGATGGCTGCCGTATTGGCCCCGGGCCGGACGCTCATAGAGAGTGCCGCCTGTGAGCCCGAGGTGGTTGACCTCGCGAAATTCCTGAATGCCATGGGCGCTAAAATCACGGGCACGGGTAGCCCGACTATTTCCATCACGGGCGTCAAGAAACTTCACGGCGCGGAGCACACGGTCATCCCCGACCGCATCGAGGCGGCCACCTACGTCATTGCCGGCGTTGTGACCAAGGGCGAAGTGACACTGCGCGGCGCGCAGCCCGTTCATTTAAACGCCGTGTTTGACAAGCTGCGCGAGGCGGGGGTCAGGACCGAGATCAGCCGCGGTCGCATCACCTGCAAGCGAGGGCGCACGCTCAAGCCGGTGGACATCACCACCCTGCCCTATCCGGGTTTCCCGACCGACATGCAGGCGCAGATGATGGCGCTGCTC
>Ga0114996_10006128_pt1 | contig 13948 bp, 16 predicted proteins | sample ArcticOcean_MG_C_4_FD_87039 | JGI IMG/M metagenome (GOLD analysis project Ga0114996, IMG submission 87039) | Marine microbial communities from western Arctic Ocean - ArcticOcean_MG_CB4_134 | ecosystem: Environmental > Aquatic > Marine > Oceanic | place: Arctic Ocean: Canada Basin | collected... | reverse complement strand
TATGTATAGCATATCTATACTAGCAGTGGAGGCCCGCTTGGAGGCGGTCGCCGGGGCGGAGCCCCCACTGCTTCGTCCCGGCGAACTCCCTGACTAAGGAGGATAAATGGAAATCGAGATCACAGCAACTGTTCCGGTTGTCGAAATCGTTGAAGTCGACTCCATCGACCAGGCCGTACAGAACTTCATGCTCGCGCATGGCGGCCAGCTTCCAGATACCGTAGAGGGACGGCATGTTCTCGGGGTGTGTGGGAAATGCACGGCTACTATTCTAGACGGCGACATCTACGACTCCGGAGACGATGCTTGGACCTGCGAGGTTTGTGCGGAAACCGCGGCAGCTCAGGCCGAAAAACTCGAAGAGTCCTTAGTTTTGCCGGGCACTGTTGAGTTTGATACAGGCCCTGTTGACACAATAGAGGCTGACTTTGAGGACGTCGTGGATATCGAAGATCGTGTCCCTCCTATCTTTATTGTTGGCGAGGGTCTCGGCGGCGTTGTCGTCGGGGGTGACAACGGTAAGGTCGCGGGGCAGTTTATCCCGAGTGACGACGATGATGATGAAGATGATGAAGATGATGACGATGATGATGGCTTTACGTTGGCATGATGCTATTATCTAAGGAGGGTTCCTGATGTCTCTAGCAACTGATCTTACACAATTCGTAGCGGATATAACGGCGGACCCCGCGTACCCCGAGGTAGAGATACAGGAGATTTCGGGAATACATATTCAATTCCTCGATCCTACCCCCGGTGTCGTTCATCCCAAGCACCCGGACCATATCTACGAAGGAAGTGATATCATCACACAGACTTCGGATCGATTACAGGCCGTCATAAGGGTGCGGAGCTCGGGTAACCACCGCCATCTCTTCGATGATGAAATAAAGGAGGGGTGGAATGTGTTGGTTGTCGCTTACCCCTCGGTGGCCGAGGCGATTCGATGGACCATTATGAAGTTTGAGCCTATTCTAACATGAAAGATGAAGTCATAGAAAAAGAAGACAGGGATACAGAGGTCGGAATCGATAAACCCGTGGATCCTCAGGAACGTGCAACCAATCCGTTGGACGCCGTTGATGAGGATCTACATGCCAAAAAGGATTTCGATTTGAAATGAAATGCCTTGTGTGTTTGGAGGAAACAACCCGGGTACAAACTACAATCCCCTATGTGGATAATAATGTACCTAAGGTATTGAGGAAGCGGATCTGTCAGAGATGTGAACACAAGTTCACTACCTTGGAACAGGTAGCCGAATCCAGTTCAATATCAGAGCCCGACATCGATGATACAGCCCGGCTTCAGTAAACCTTTCGTTACAAGTGGAGATCTTCGTGTACATCTGGCAATGAAACCGCCGGATTCCGCGGAGTTCGAACGCTTCCAGACCCTTGCCAAGTACGACGATCTTGTTACGTCTACAGATGAGGGAGGGGGTCGTGACATTCTGGGGTATAGCCCCACGGCGTTGTCCAACCGAGAGACCTTTAAGACTCAGGCACTGTTGAACGCCGAACATTTCCCTAAGGAGACGGGCAGTCCCCACGGCCTTCGTAACCCGATGCAGTACGAAGACGGTGTCTGTGTTATAGTCGGTAGCGCGATAAATCTTAATATTGAGGAAGTACAGGAGTTACGTAAGATAGGGGTCGTTGTTGTCGCCCTGGGCAACTCTGTGCACGCCGGAGTCGAGCCCGATATTTGGATCGGTCACCAGGATGTCCTGGGGTATGTATCTCGAGGGATCGAAGATCAGTCCGTTTTAGCATTGCTTCCTCTTATTCACATGCGACAGAGGATGTGGGAGCACGCGACGAAAAGGGAGTCCCGCAAGATGCCGGCGGAGACTGTTAACACTTTTGGCTACACCTCTGACTCCCGTACGGTGGCGGAGTTCTTAGAGGATCCCCGGCGACCCAGTGACTTCGGGTACTCCAGCACGTTGACCGTGGCGATATCGCTGTTAGCTATGATGGGGTTCAGAGATATCCTTCTCAACGGTGTTCGTCTTGATGGAGACGTAGATGATTTCTTTGCCTTCGACGAGATTCCGCATAGAGAAGTATTCGAGACCAAGACGGAACGGTACAACAAGCTGCGGGAGGGTTTCAAGGACCTGTATAAAGAGTTGACGACATATTCCATCAGGGTGTCGGCGTGCGGTGTCGATACCGGGCTCCCCGTGCCCCATTTCGATATAGAGTATATTCGAACGGCTTTAGCAGGGATCATGTCGTTGTACCATCGGATCACGGACGACACCCAGGTAGTCCTTCCGGTATCTGCTGCTCGGAAACAGATCTCGACGCGGGTGAAGCACAAGGAATCCCTGGTGACGCCGGTTAGGATTTTGGAAAACGCAGATGACTTGATAAAACATCTTCCCCAGTTCTTTGATAAGCCGGACATCCACAAACGCCTACAGGAAGCCCGTGCCGCGTCTGCGGAAGCGGATTGCCCGTCATGTACTATGAATCGACTCGCTGCGCCGTTGTTTAGGGTATTTGAAGAGGCGGTCCTCACGCACTATGATGATGTTCAGGAGGCGTGGGAAACGGTTTTCCCCGATCACTACATTTTGCGGCCCCGGAGGCGGACAACAAAAGAGTACGTATTCCGTGCCGATCACGCTGAAGAAGAGCAAACCTATAACGAGGTATCGAGGTAACTATGTCGGATAACGAATCACAAGATTGGAAGGGCGCTCAACGCATGAGGGACACGCACTTGATTCATCGAGGGGGTGGACATAACAATAGCTGGGATGGAATGAAATCCCCGGTAACGGGAAGGGTGTGTGACCCTACGTTCAGGGATATAGGCCAGGCGTTCCCATTTCTTATGAAGGAGTCTCTGCAGGCGGTGACACAGTTATGTGACCTAACGGAGTCTGAGATTGACGATCTCGATCTCATCGGGCAAGCTCTTGCGCAGGTATGGAATACGTCGCTACGGGATAATCAAGGCGGGCTCGCTATTTTCAAAGAGCTCTATGATGAGCTGCAGAGTCAGGAAACCTCCCGGGTTTGGGCCATGTTTGCCACGTTTTTTGTCCAGACCTTTTTCTGCTACATGTTCACTGTACAGAAGATGGCTAATGGGCTTCCCGAGAACTGGAGCGAGGATGTTTCCGATTACCAGGCCATGTTGACCTGTGTTACCGGGCTCCCCGATGAAGTACGGAAGACGGTGATGAAGGAGTGGCGGGATAACGGGCTCTGGCCTTCTAACATGTCCTACGGCAAGTTAATTCAACGTCTGGATTCTTTTATCGATGTGGCTCGAGAGGGCCAGGAGCTACAGGAAAAACAACTACGAGAGGAGGCCAAAGAGGATCCCACCTCAGAGGATGTGCGGAGGAATCGTCTTAATGCTTGCGAAGTTAAAATGGTGATGGTGGGTCCCTGTTCTAACTGCGGAGAGGAAACTGACAACGAATGGGCTCTGTCTCCCCGGACCTATTACAGAGATCAGTCGTCCCCGGATTCTGTATACGACGTCCACATCTGCGAGACCTGTAGAGCCGAGAAAGCCAAGGAATTCGAACAGCCAGAGCTTTCGTTATGTTCACCCCCAGAAGGAGAAAAGTGAAATGGCCACGGAGAAGTCTCCGGCACATGACCTGATTGTTGAGGAATGCCACGCGGTCCGTGACATGTTGCTGGATAAAAATAAACGGTACGGCAATAGTGCCTTGGAACCTCTGAGGGTGTTTTCCTCGGCGTCTACGGATGAGCAGCTTCGTACCCGTATCGATGATAAGCTCAATCGTATCATGAATCAGCAGCTTGATGATGACGAGGATGCAGAATCCGATCTTATCGGATATCTCATTCTGCTTCGTATACACCGTCGACAGAAAGGAGATCAGTAATGGCAGAGCTGCCCGGTCCGGTTCCTTTGGATGATGAGGCCATTGCGATCATGTCGAAGAAAACAGGTCTCACCATTGAGGATCTTAAGTCTAGGAGTCTTACGGTCCCTCCCGATGTTCTTTCTAAGCTCAAGAAAGGGGATATACAGTTTCAGTCCCGTGCGGTAACAGGGGAAGAGGCCCAGGGGTTGCAGGAGCGTCAGGGTCCCCAGGTTCTCAGCCCAGGAGATGCCGGGTTGCAACAGGATATACGGGATAAGGCGTTTGAGACTCCTCAGGTTCGTGATGTCCTGGAGCAGCGCTATGCGTTATCGGTACGCCAAGCCGATCTCATGGCGCAAACCGCTAAGTTACCGGCAAGTGCTACGGGTCGTCCTGTTAATCCCGAGGACGCCATGGGGATTGATAATGAGCGGAAGCCTGTACATTCCGCGTTCCTGGAGGAACATGCCCGTCTTAAATGCCGGGTACTTGCGATACGGCCGCCGGGATCGCCGAGTATTCTGCAGGAATGCAAGACTCCTATCAAGCTTTTCATATCGCAACACCAGAGTCCCGGGGATATCGTTATGTTGACTCGGGCGATAGACGATCTTCATAAGACGTACCCAGGTAAGTTCGTTACCTGCATGCGGACCCCGGCGCCTGACCTCTGGGCCTCCAACCCTAACCACACCGCTTTGGATGCCAAGGATCCCGACGCTATGTGGATGGCCTGTGAGTACAAGCTGGTTAATACGTCGAACCGAGGAGCCCATCACTTTGTCCACGGTTTTCGTAAGGATCTAGAATCTAAGTTAGGTCTCCCCATCGATCAGAGTCATCCCTGGGGTGCCATCTATCTTAGCGACGAAGAGAAGACTTGGTTTAGCCATATCTACGAGCTTCTGGGTAAGAACGTTCCTTTCTGGATTGTTGACGCAGGGCGTAAGAACGATTACACGGCGAAGCATTGGGAATTCGCGCGTTTTCAGGAAGTTGTGAATAGAACCCCTCATATCACATGGGTGCAGATTGGGAGCACAGCCAAAGGTCACTTCCATCCCCAACTTACAGGGGAGAACGTGGTCAACCTGCTCGGTAAGACCACGATACGACAGCTCATCCGGTTAGTCTACCATTCAGCCGGAGTGCTTACCCCGGTATCGTTGCCTATGCATCTTGCAGCGGCTGTGGAGATGCATCCACGGTATCGTCGGCATAGCAGGCCTTGTATTGTTATTGCAGGGGGCCGAGAGCCTGCGATATGGGAGGCCTATACAACTCACGACTATATCCATAACTGCGGGCAGCTTCCGTGCTGTAGCCATGGCGGGTGTTGGAAGTCCCGAGTAGAACCTATCGGGGATGGGGATCGCAAGGACTACGAGAATCTATGCGAATACCCGGTGGCTACGGAATCCGGACAGGTGATACCGAAATGCCTGGAAATGATTACTGTGGACCGGGTGTTGGCGTCAATCGATTCATATATGATGCAGTACGATTACTCCGCTGATGACGACGCGGCGTGGACGGCTAAGTGGCCGGTAAAGAAACCCAAAGAGATCGAGGATGCCGTTGGAGTTGCTCGGCGTAAAGCGAATAAACAGGCGCCCGCTCCGGAGCAGAATCCGGAGAAACGTCCCATGGATGACAAACCCGCTCCCGTAGCGGAAAAGGAGGCTGAGAATGAACATGCGCCCTTGGAAGATGTGGTACCCGAACCAGAGGCGGAATCGGCGGAGACGCCGGAGATCACTGATACCCCTGCGCTTCCGACACCCCCGGAATCTACGGAGGTAGGGGAATGAAATTAGATTGGGATAAACTGGAAATTCAAGGCGGTAAATGCTACTGTCCATCTCAGTTCGCTGAGGATAGCGACCCCGTCTAAACCCTAAGCACAGAGGAAATAATCATGTTGCTTCCAACCCAGTACCAACAGATGATCCATCTCTCCCGATACGCGCGCTGGCTTCCCGAAGCTGGACGCCGTGAGACCTGGGAAGAGACTGTGGATAGGTACATTACATATATGTCCACGACTCAGGTCCCCGGTCTTGTCGACGACGACACCTGGGAAGAACTTCGAGAGGCGATCCTGGGTAATCAGATCTTGCCCAGTATGCGCGCCTTGATGACCGCGGGTCCCGCTCTGGAGCGCTGTAATGTCGGCGGCTATAATTGCGCCTATATCGCTATCGATGACCCCGTTGCTTTCAGTGAAGTCCTCTATGTATTGATGTGCGGTACCGGCGTCGGTTTCTCCGTTGAGCGTCAGTTCATAGCCGAGATGCCGATTGTCCCGGCTGAGTTTGAGGACACCGAGTACACGATTCGGGTTCGCGATAGTAAAGGCGGGTGGTGCGAGGCCTTTCGTTCGCTTATTCAACAGCTTTACCAGGGCAAGGTGCCTAACTGGGATATCTCGGATATCCGCGAGAAGGGTGCGCGTTTGAATACCTTCGGCGGCCGCGCCTCTGGTCCCGAGCCCCTGGAGGAGCTCTTCACCTTCACCGTGGAGATATTCCGTAAGGCTGCGGGGTCCCGGCTTAACAGTGAGGAGTGTCACGACATCTGCTGCAGGGTCGGAGACATCGTTGTCGTTGGCGGAGTTCGGCGGGCGGCTCTGAGTTCGCTGTCCAACCTTAGTGATGATCGTATGCGCCGCGCTAAGATGGGGGAGTGGTATGAGCTCACACCCTGGCGCCGTCTCGCTAACAACTCCTCAGCTTACACCGAAACCCCTAGCATGGCGGCGTTCTTTAACGAATGGCTGGCTATCTATGAGAGTAAGTCGGGGGAGCGTGGGATCTTCAATAGAGTGGCGGCGCAGACGCAGGCGGCGCGTTATGGTCGTCGGGATCCCAACCATGAATTCGGCACTAACCCCTGTTTCGAGATCATTCTCCGCAGCCTCCAGTTTTGCAATCTTTCCGAGGCCGTACTGCGTGTCGGAGATTCCAAGGAAGATATCCGCCGTAAGGTACGCCAGGCAACGATCCTAGGTACCGTACAGGCCACGATGACGAATTTCCGGTATCTCCGTGACAAGTGGCGTAAGAACGCAGAGGACGAGTATCTACTGGGTGTTTCCTTTACCGGGATATTTGACAACGCTTTGATGTCGGGGCGGGAGGATGTTGAGGAGCTCAAGTTGTTCCTTGGTGAACTCCGCGAACTCGCCGTTGTTACGAACAAGGAGTGGGCGGGGAAACTCGGTATCATGCCGGCAACGGCGATTACCTGTGTTAAGCCCTCGGGCAACGGTAGTCAGCTCACGAACTGTTCGTCAGGTATACATGCGCGCAGAGGCAGGCACTACATCCGCCGTGTTCGCGCCGATAAAAAGGACCCTCTTGCTATTTTCATGAATGTTAAGGGGTTTCCCTGTGAAGATGATGTACAGAAGCCGGAGCACGGCTGGATCTTTAGTTTTCCTATACAGGCTCCGGATACCGCGGTGATTCGCGAAGACATTACGGCGCTCGAGCATCTCGAGCTTTGGAAGATCTACCAGTTGTATTGGTGTGAACACAAGCCCAGCATAACCGTAGATATAGCGGAGAACGAATGGCTGGGAGTAGGCGACTGGGTGTTTAGGAACTTCGATATCGTCAGCGGTATCGCCTTCATGCCAAAGGACGATCATGTCTACAAGCAGATGCCGGAAGAGGTGTGTGATCGGGAGACCTATGAAGCTCTTTTGGAGGCGGTTCCAAAAGATGTCAACTGGGATGATCTCGTTGATTACGAGGATGATGACAACACTTTAGGCTCCCAGGAATTAGCTTGCTCCGGGGGTGCCTGTGAAATAGTAGATCTTGTGTCAGGGGTATGAGGCAATGCATATAGTTTTTCTTAGAGGTGCTGTTCCCCCATCCAGTGAGCATCCTGAGAAATTGTTGTATGACAGCATCGAGAGCTGTGAGGATATGTGGACTCAGTTGTTCCACAGGGTCCTGCAGCTTGCTGGTGCCACAGGAGAGTTGTTGTATCAGACGGGCACGAAGGACAGACGAACGGTTGTTTCAGGTCCGTTGGTAGAGCGATGGGTTCCTTCGATAAAGAAGTATACCCCCGAGCAGCTGCCCGATGTCATAATTGCGCGAGGGGGTTTTGATTATTACGATGGGTTTGTTCAGAGATTCCCCGGTGCAAAAAAGATCCACTACGGCGCCGGTAAACGCTTCTATCCCCAGGGTTACAACGACTACGATTTATTCCTAGTCGATACTGAGAAGCAGCTCAGGAAGGTATGTGGGAAGGGACGAAAAGCGGAGTATCTTCTGAAGCCCGCAGCTACGTTGTTTTCCCCTCAAGATGTTGACAAGATATACGACGTTTGTTTCATGGCCAATGCCACCCAGGCCGACATCAAGAGGCATAGATTTATGGTGAAGTCTATGTATCGCTCAGGTCTTCGAATTCTCAACATCGGCCTTACGGATAATAAGCTGATTGCGTTGGCGGAGCAGCGGGGTACTGATGTGGTCTGGCAGGGTTGGTGTCGCCGGCATGAGCTTCCCGCTCTTATTTCGCAGTGCCGAATCGGGATGTGCTGTTCCAACACCGTGGATTCCTGTCCTCGGGTGATTCCGGAATACCTGGCATGTGGGCTTCCCGTACTGGTGACTCCTGATGTTAGGTTCTGGAGAGAACGGTATCTTACAGAGGATACGGGGGTATCGGTTTCAGATGACGCCGTGGTCAGCGGGGCGTATTGGCTGATGGAGCGGGCGTTGACCCCGCATCCGTATTACGTCGCAAACCTTTCCATGGATGTCGCGTCGAAGCGGCTCGTGGATCAGGTAAAGGATATCCAAATGACTATCGTGGAGCCCCGGTGACAGATATACAGACTATTCTACGTGCCATGGGAAAACGATCTACTGTGTTCCGCGGTCGGTATACGAAGGCGGGGGGCAAACTATATCCGATGTATCATAAGGCGTTTTCAGAATTTCAGGGAATAGGGGTTTTGGACGTGGGGTGTCATATAGGGTTTTACTCCTTATTTTTATCGAATTACTCCCCCCTTGTTATTGGCCTTGACATCAGTACGGATCACATATCGGAAGCAGAGGATATACGGCGTAGGGCGGGGGTAGATAACGTTAAGTTTATGGCCGCGTCAGTGCTGGATCTCAACGCCGAGTTTTTTCGAGATAATTCTATTGAGGGTGTTTTTATTCATAAATCACTAGGTCATTTTTCAAAAGATGAGTGGCAGCGCATGATTACAGCCTTTATTGAGGGGGGTGTGCAGAGGATAGTCACTAACGTTAATCCTAAGGTGTTAAAAAAGGACAGTTTGATCACTAAACGCGTTAGTAAGCATTTCGGAAACTTCAAATGGAAAAGATTCTCCCCGTTGTTGATTTGCATCGACTTAACAGAGGGTTCTATCAAGTGCGCATAGCTTTTAACGGCATCGGGTGTGGATGGGGGAACACCGGGGGAACGCAGTCTGTATTCAGAATGGCAGACGCGTTGTTGGAGCTCGGTGTCGATGTTCAGCTCTGGGCCGACATGCCTAGTAAGTTTACGTGGTTCTCTCCTCAGACCCCTTTGATTACCACGGACATAGCATCAGCTCCGGAAACAGATGTTTTAATTTCCACGGGGGTAGTCACTGTCAAGGATACCTGGAATTTTTCTAGAAAGAGATTGGGGATACAGTGGGCGCGGGGGTACGAGTCCTGGGCGATGCCGGAGAACAAGTTAAAGACCAGGTACGCCTTGGATCTGCCGCTATGGGCAAACTCTACTTGTCTGGCGCAGCGTATCCAGAGAGTCTCCGGCAAGGACGTTGATGTTCAATATTGCGGGATACCTTTGGATGAGTTTTATCCCACTGAAAGCACTGATGAGTTTACAGTGGGGGCGCTGTGGTCGGATAAGCCGGCTAAAAAAGCGAAAACGGTATTTGACCTTATGGGGCGGCCTGAGTTATCGGATGTGCAGTGGCGGCTTTTTGGTGAATACACGCTGAAAAATAAAAGGGAGAATATGAGATTTCAGCATCGCCCCGGTATGGAGGCTAAACGTGGGATCTATAGCGCGTGTGACGTCTGGGTGGCGACTTCGGTAAACGAGGGGCTTCATATCCCTCCCATGGAGGCTGCACTATGTGGAGCCGCGGTGGTTTCTCGCTCCGGGCTCTCAGCGGGGACGGAGGATTATTGCGTAGACGGGATCAGCGGGTGTGCTTATGAGACCCTGGAGAAGGCCGCGGAGGCGATTCAGATGCTTCGGGATCCCGATATACGTCGGGAGTTTTCGCAGCGTGCGCAAGAGCGGATTATTCGTGATATCGGTAGCGTCGAGGAAAATGCGCGTCGGATGATGAAACGAATAGAGGGGCTGCTATGAGACCTCGAGTAAGCGTTATCGTGCCTGTGTATAACTACGAGAGGTATATCGGCGACTGTATCCAGTCGATAAAGAATCAGGACTTTGAGGACTGGGAACTCTATGTCATTGATGACTGTTCTACCGATTGTTCTTTCGACGCCGCGGAGGAGGCCGCAGGGGATGATTCCCGTATCCATATTAAGCGGTTGGGAATTAACGGTGGGTACTCTCATGCCAAGAACGAAGGCATTGTGCGCTCATGTGGAGATTTTATAACGTGTCTTGACGCTGATGACATGTTTACTCGGACCTCTCTGTCGGCACGTCTAGATTTCTTTGATCAGTACCCGGAGCTTGCTTTTGTGCACGGGCGTGCCCTAGATATTGGGCACAAGTATACATTGGACAGGTGCTACGCTATAGATCCTCGTAAGGCTAAGAGAACCAGAGTTCGTATTCATGCTCAGGGTGTGATGTTGAGAAGGTGGGTTCACATCCGGTACGGCCTTTATGACGAGGAGTTGAGATCCCGTTCCGATAAGGAGATGTGGTGGCGCTTGTTCAGTAATGGAGAGGAGCCTCCTAGACCGGACGTGGGGGTTATGAAGATTAAAGCCGATGTTGCCTATTATCGTAAGCACTCGGGCTCTATGTTGGAGTATAGGAAGCGACACCCTTCTTACAACGCAGATATGACGCGTAAGCTGAAGATAGCGTTTCGGATGAGGCAGACAGAAATAACACCTGATAACACAAGAATGCTGGGGCCCCTGAGATGACGGTATATATACCTCATAGTCCAACCGCTAGAACGGGTAAAGGGCATTTCATGAATCGCCTTGCGCGGGCCGTTATGGACCAGGGAGTCGAGGTTACCGGGGAGGAACGGGATACCCATGACATAGCTTTACATCTTGTCAAGATTAGAACGAAGTCCTCGGCTTCACACGTTGTTCGATTAGATGGTGTCTATCATAACGCCGCCCAGGATTATAAGAAGCGAAATGCGGAGATCAAAAAACACGTGCACCGGGCTCACGGTGTGGTGTATCAAGGCGAATTCTCTCAGCAAATCGCGACGCGGTATCTTGGGGAAGTAGGGGTTCCCACCTCTGCGATTCCTAATGGTGCCGACCCCTTGTTTTATGATGATCTCGATCCGTGGGAAACGGAGTTCACACATAATTTTGTAGCGGTTTCCAGATGGCGTCCGCATAAACGTCTGGGGGATATAGTGAAGTCCTTTCTCCTCGCCGATATCCCGGATTCATGCTTGTGGGTAGTCGGAGATCTCAAGGATTCTGGGTTTGGGTGGAAGCGTTATCGGGATAACTCGAAGCTGAGATTCCTGGGCTATCTTGATCAGAAATCTATAGGTTCTCTGTATCGGAGCTGCCGGGCCTCTCTTCACCTCTGCTGGATAGATTGTTGCCCTAATTCGGTTATCGAATCCTTGGCCGCGGGTACACCTGTTATCTGCAATAACATCGGGGGAACCCCGGCTTTGGTTAGAAAAGCCGGGGGTATCATTTGTGATATCGATGCGCCCTATGATCTCCGGCCTGTGAAGCTTTATAAACCCCCCGGTATCGACAGGGAGATCGTTGCTCAGGCCTTTCATACTGTTATAGAAGAGAAGATAGATGTGAATCGAAAAAGAGTTTCTATACACCACACTGCATCAGCATATATTGAGTTGTTTAACAAGGTTCTTCAGAGAGGTATGTAAGTCGTGACGCGAAAAACCATAGAAGGTTTCCCGATGTTTTTGGACCCTGCGGATGGAGGGATATCGAGAACGTTGATCAACAAAGGGTTGCGAGAGCCTTGTTTTATGTGGCTGCTTCGTAGAGAGGCGCAGGGAAGTTGTGGACTCGACGTAGGCGGTAACATCGGGTACACGACGTTGTCGATTTGTAATACCATGTCGTCGGTTACGGTATTTGAGCCCGACAGCCGGAGCCGAAAACTGTTGATCAGAAACATCGATGAGAACGGTTTTCAGGCACGTACGGAAGTGAGAGAAGAAGCCGTATCGGATAGGGAAGGCCCTATCAATATCTATTTGGATGCTCAGCCCAACCTGAGTTCTACGGTGCCGAGGAAAAAGGCAAAGGTGGTAGAGATTTCCGCGGTTACCTTGGATTCCTTAGGGGTGGAACCTGAGTTTATCAAAATGGATATAGAGGGTGCTGAGGTCAGTGCGTTGCGCGGAGGGATGGGATGCCTCGATGCGACATCTAGATGTCGCATTTTGATTGAAGTACACCCGCAGTTCTACGGACCCGATAATGATTTTAAGGCCGTTATTTCCGACCTGCTGGGGTTTGGGTATAGGTTTAAGTTTGTGGTATCCGCCGGGGTCCCGCGTCCCGGGTTGTTCAAACAGGCGGGGTATGAGGCCTTCCCTGGCGCTCCGGTGAGTCGTCGGGCGGTATACGCGGAGGTCTCCGAAGATCACGCCTTGGATTGGTGTTCCCGCCAGATAAAGCAACCTTGTGGGAAGGGCAGGGTGAGTAAAAAAATAGTTCGGGCTATTTTACTGGAGAAGGGAACATGGCAGTAAGGATTAAATAAAAGAATGAAAGCTATACTAAATGCTATAGGTGATTTTGATACCCTTCCATTAGATAAAAGGCGTTGTATTGATGTAGGTGCTTATCATGGGTCATGGTCTAAAGCTCTCTCAGACAGAGGCGCCGGGCCTGTGTATGCAATCGAGGCAGATTGTGATAACAACAAGGTCCTGCTTGCGGGGCTAAAGGGTAATATCATTCCCTGCCGATGCGCTATATCAAGTGAAAAGGGTAACAATAAGTTTTACTACGCTAAACACCCCGACGGTAGGGCAGGGTCGAGTCAGTCAAACAGCCTTGACCGTAAACAACTAGAACGCAAACCGTGGGCTGATATACAGTGGGATTGGGTCAAATGCCACACCATGGATTCTTTTTGTAAGAAACATGGTATTGATAAAGAGCGGCCTTTGCACTTCGTTAAACTTAATTGTGAGGGCGGAGAGTATGAAATATTCATCAACTCACCTACTCACAGCTGGTTGTCGTTTACACAGTCTATGTACGTCGCTTTTCACAATTTAGACGCTATGGGTCCTCAGATTCAACTTGTGCGGGAACTCGTTGAGGAGCATGGCTTTATTGAGCACGCTCTGACGTTAAAGGATCGTGGGCATTATCTATGGATTCAGAATGGAGACAAACCTCAGGAGGGCGGGAAATGAATGTCTATGCCCTGCAGACCGCTCGCGCTGGCAGTGTTAGTGTGCCCAATAAGAATGTGATGATGCATAAGAATGTTCCTTTGTATTTGCATAACATTAGGTATTCCCTTAGCTGCGATAGTATACAGGGCGTCTACTGTTCGACGGATTGCCCGGAGATATTGAAGCAGGCTGAGGAGGAGGGGTTTACGGCGTATTCTCGGGATCCCCCTTTATGTACCGCGGAGGCCTCGCATCATGATGTCATCATAGATGGGCTTCGGTATATCGAGGAGGATGTCGAAGCGGAGCTTGATGTGTTGGTGGTTCTGTTGGGTAACAGCGCGTCGGCGTTTACTGGGGATTTGACTAAGGCTATTCAGTTACTTATAAATAACCCAGACGCGGATTGTGTAGAGAGTGTTTCGCAGTTTAATATGTTTAACCCCTTCCGGGCATTGCGTATCGATACGCACGGTAGGATACAGAATTTTCTGGATGAGGATCAC
>Ga0114996_10006127_pt1 | contig 13948 bp, 14 predicted proteins | sample ArcticOcean_MG_C_4_FD_87039 | JGI IMG/M metagenome (GOLD analysis project Ga0114996, IMG submission 87039) | Marine microbial communities from western Arctic Ocean - ArcticOcean_MG_CB4_134 | ecosystem: Environmental > Aquatic > Marine > Oceanic | place: Arctic Ocean: Canada Basin | collected... | reverse complement strand
TAAAACTTCTATCGACAGGCTCAAACAGGACAATTAGTCTTGTTTGGTGGTGTCCAAAAAACGGCCCCATGGACTGTTTTTTACAATCGTTTAATTAACCTCTCCCTTTGATTCGATATCCAATGGCAAAAAGTAAAAAGAAAACGAGCGTCTACATCGTCGATGACGATCCCATCGTCCTCAAGCTGATGGTGGCTTTGCTGAAGGAAACAGGATATTCCGTCCTCAGCAGCACGGACAGCTCCGAGGTCATTACCGACATTGCACGCAAAAAACCCGATTGCGTGATCGGCGATTTGATGATGCCGGTAGTCGACGGCCTGATGCTGTGCAAGGAGGTTCTGGAGCACAAGGACCTGCAACACACAAAGTTCGTCGTAGTATCGGCCAAGGCTTACGAATTTGATTTAAAACGATCCTACGAATTCGGCGCGCACGGCTTTATCCGCAAACCCATAAATCCGGAAACCTTTACCGACAGGTTTACCAGAATTCTTGATGATCACATTGACATGACGTTTTGGGGGGTGCGCGGCACGCTTCCATGTTCAGGCAAGGATACTCTGAAATACGGCGGCAACACGTCGTGCATGACGCTGGAATTTCCACGCCAGCAATTTTTCATCTTCGACTGCGGCAGCGGAATCAAAAACCTGGGCGACTGGTTTTTGACCCAGAAATGCAAGGGCATAAACGCCAAGATTTTTATCTCGCACCCCCATTGGGATCATATCAACGCCATCCCATTCTTTGCGCCGCTGTATATGCAGGGCAATGAGTTCGAGGTCCTGGGCGCCAACCAGGGGGATATCACCATGCTCGAGATCTTCTCCGCGCAAATGGAAGGCGTATATTTCCCGATTACTTTTGCGCAATTCGCAGCCCGGGTCTATTTCCACGACCTGGAAGAAGAAAATCTCACCGTTTCCGATATTCACGTTCAGACCAAGCTGTTGAGCCATCCCGGCAAGTGCTTAGGCTATCGGATCAACTACAATGGACGGTCCATCTGCTACATTACCGACAATGAAATGTACGTGGAAACTAGCGACTTCTTCGATCCCCACTACGAAAAGCGTTTGATCGAATTCGTCGAAGGTGCCGATGTGCTGATTACCGACACCACCTATACGGACGAAGAATACATGACCAAGGAAGGCTGGGGCCATTCGTGCATTTCCAAGGTCGTTAACCTGGCCGATAAGGCCAAGGTCAAGCAGCTGTTCCTGTTCCATCACGACCCGGATCAAAACGACGACGCCATCGACGCGAAATTTGCGACCGCGAAAGCGATGCTGAAGGCGCGAAAATCAAAAACCAAATGTCTGGCGCCCCGCGAAGGTGAAACCTTCAAAGTCTAATGGCCGGACAGATCACCACCCGACTGGCGGAACTGGGCATTGATCTGCCTGAACCGTCCGCACCGGCGGCCAATTACGTTCCCTATGTGGTCAGCGGCAATCTGGTCTTCGTTTCCGGCCAGCTCCCCGTGTGGAACGGGGACTTTCGCTTTATCGGCAAAGTCGGCGCCGATTTCAGCCTCGAAGAAGGCATTGAGGCGGCCAGGCTGTGCGGTATCAACCTGATCGCCCAGGCACGCGACGCCGCGGGCGGCGACCTGGACAGGATCAAGCGTGTCGTCAAACTGGGCGGCTTCGTCAACGCCGGTCCTGACTTCACCGACCATCCGAAAGTCATCAATGGCGCCTCTGACCTGATGGCGGACGTCTTCGGCGAAGCCGGCAAACACGCCCGTTTCGCCGTCGGCGCAGTAAGCCTGCCCTTAGGCGTCGCGGTCGAGGTGGACGGGGTGTTTGAGTTGGGGTGAGGAGCAAGCCAGCTTATGGGCTCTCTACGGCAGTACATTCCAATTGTGATTTAAGCAGTTCCGCAACGCTTATGACATCTTTGCCTTTATCGGCGACCTTTTTAACATTTGCTTCAAGTACGGAAAATATACCCTGCTCCCCAAGCAGTTTCTGGGCTTCACTGTCTCCCATTACATCACCGGCAACCACCTCGGCTTCATCAGCTTTCTTTTTCGCAGCTTCAAGCTCAGCAACAATCTCCTTGGCCCGTTCCGAAATGAGATTGCGTTGATTTTTAAAAATCTGCCCTTTGTCTATTTTGTTTTTTCGAACCTGCCTCCTCACTGTGTATCGTATGGCCGTTACGGTTTTATCCAGAGCGCTTGCCGCTGCCATAGCCTTGGTCTCAGCATTTGTCATAGCCGTGGTTAAATTCTGTTGAGCATCACTTAATTTTCTGTTAGCGCGTTCACTGAGTTTTTTGACGCCAAAAAAAGATGCTACCGACTGTATTTCAGCCAAGGTGGCGCCTTGGGAACTTGCCAAAATACTGTTAGCGGACTTACCCACGAAACCCATAGTCAGGGTTGGCCTCAAAGTCTTAAAGGCTAATTGCGGGAACGTACTCTTTGCGCTTCGAAGTTTGTTTGATACGGCGTTCATTTCTAGGGCTGTATCGATGGAACATTGAATGGCTTTGTGGCCGTTGACGATAATCAAGCTTCTCTTGTCCAGATTGGCAATTTCACCAGCCCCAACAAAGCCGCAACGCCAATACCAAGCCCAACAATAACATCTTTCGGTGCACCGTATGCAGCTGCGGTACCGCTTGCCGTGCCCAGTGTAAATAAACTCCAAATTTCGACATTATTCAGAGACATGAGCTCACCTTGCCAGTCATCGAAATCTTCCTGTGTTTTCAAGGCGTATTCAATTGCTTTGTTAAGCTCATTGTTTCCGACAACGTGGTTGGGTGGGCTTGTATATTGAAACCGGCCCTGCGCACTCTTGAATTCCGGGTTCGTCAATACGCAACCAGACAACACCAGCCCCAAAATAAAGGCTGAAAATATACGAAACCCCATCATTTTTTCCTCCCCATTCTCTTACCCGACGCTTCCTGTATCGGTAGCTCCAATTTCTCAAGATGTTATTAAAAATGTTTGAGAAATACTACTTATAGATTTATTTTACTATACAATTTCTATTATTAATATTTCACACTACACTTCCCCCCTTGCCTCCACCCGCCAAAACCCTCACATCTATTCCATGCCTGACGGACGCGAACCGACGACGGTCAACGTGCTGGGCTCGATCAACGAGGTCGGGGCCGACGAATGGGATGCCTGCGCCGGTGTCGATCATCCGTTCTGCCGCCACGGCTTCCTGTCGGCGTTGGAAGATTCCGGCTCCGCCTCGGCGGACTCCGGCTGGCTGGCACGCCATCTGGCTGTGCGCGATGAAGGCGGCGAATTGGTGGCGTGTGCGCCGCTTTATCTGAAAAATCATTCCTACGGCGAATATATTTTCGACTGGGGCTGGGCCGACGCCTATCAGCGCGCCGGTCAGCAGTATTATCCGAAACTGCAATGCGCCGTGCCGTTCACGCCGGTGACGGGAAACCGGCTCCTGGTGCGCGGCGATCTGGCCCCCGGCTTGCACGACGAATTGTGCCACGCCCTGGCCGAGGCCATGGTCACCTTGGGTAGACAGATGGGTGTTTCATCGCTGCATGTGACCTTCCCGACGGAGGACGAATGGCGGCGTTTCGGCGAAATGGGGATGCTGTTGCGCCTGGGCCAACAATTCCACTGGGAGAACCGGGACTATGCGGATTTCGATGGTTTTTTGGCCGACCTGACATCGCGCAAACGCAAGGCTATCCGCAAGGAGCGGGCTGCCGTAGCCAAGCACGGGCTTGATTTCCGGTGTTTAAGCGGCGGCGACCTGAGCGAGGCCCATTGGGACGCGTTCTACGATTTTTACCGCGACACCACCGACAAGAAATGGGGACAGAATTACCTGAACCGGGATTTCTTTTCGCTGCTCGGCGAACGCATGGGCGATGACGTCGTCCTGGTGATGGCGGAAAACGCCGGGCGGCCCGTCGCCGGAGCCCTGAACCTCAAAGGCCACGACACGCTCTTTGGGCGCAACTGGGGATGCAATGCGGATTATAAGTTTTTGCATTTTGAGGCCTGCTATTACCAGGCCATCGATTACGCCATTGAACACAAACTGAAATGGGTCGAGGCCGGGGCCCAGGGCCCGCACAAGGTGCAACGGGGGTATCTGCCACGCTCCACTTATTCGGCCCACTGGATTGCCGACCCGGCTTTTCGCGACGCCATCGGGCGTTTCCTGGACGACGAACGCAAAAACCTTGAAGAGGAAATGAAATACCTCGCCGGCCACTCGCCGTTTCGAAAGGCGGATTAATCCGGGCCGCCGTTAAGGGGATTTAGCGTACCGCTCCAGACGCTGATCCAGCGTTCCGGTGTGGAGTTCGAACATATGGTTGTCATGGTCGTAAAAATAGATCGACTTCCCTTCCCCCTCGACTCGTGGCCGGTCTTCCCTAAGTTCCAGGCCAAGATCCTTGATGCGGCTGAGATATTTCTCGTAGTCGGCACCCTCGATTTTGAAGGCAACATGATTGTACGTTTTGGCCGGCAACGCCTCGCCCACCATTGTTGCTATCCAAAGGTCACCAATCAGAAAAATCTCTCCTCTGAAAGGGAGAACATATTTTCACCGCTGTCATAAACCTTCTTTGCATCCAACACGGTCGTCAAAATACCCTCCATTTTGTCCAAATCGGAAACGATGAAGGTCATGTGGCTAAGTCCTTGAATCATTAATATTATCCTCATTAAAAGCCAATGGTATCAATTCACTAACTTATTAATCGACATAGACATTCCTGTCGAGGCTATGACCTACAAGGTGATAGTGAGTCACTCTCCATTACCGATTTCAGGTCTAAAATGCCGCCTTATGACCGAGAACCTTTCATGGCTAAAAATGCTACTCCGCACCGGGCTGATGGCGGCCCTGGCGGGACTGATTATTGCTCCCGTGCCAAACACAGCCGAGGCCGCCGCCACCCGATGTACCCGCCTGCTTCCAACCGCCGGGCGCGAGATCATCATCAATCAGTGCAACAAATGCCGGGTCGTTAACATCACCCGCAAACGCCCGGGAAACACGGTTCCCGTCACGCGAACCTATAATGTACGGCCGAATTCGAAGATCGACCTTCCCTTCCGTGGACCGGGCCGGTCCCGGATCACTTCGGAGTTGCCATGCAAGGGCGACCCCGGCGCCCCCGAAAATCTGGTGGATCCTGATCGAGGAAAAAAGAAGGCAAAGAAAAAAAATTCAAGTCTGCATCACCATGACAGAATCACCGGGCGGCGGCGTACAGTTGATCAACAAATGCAAAGTCTGCAAAGCCGCCCTGATCGAACGCCAGAATAAATCCGGCGCCAACGGCAAACGGCAAGCCTACAGGGTTAATCCAAAAACGCCGGTGCCGGTGCCCTCCAACGGCGCGGCCCAGGTGGCCTTGCTGGCGGAGGTCGACTGTCCTTAATCCCACAGGGCCAGCGCCGTTGGCACATCGATATCCCGGACCGGCGCGCGGAGCGGCGGCGGGGCGTCGTCCACGGTAGCCGCGAACAAGACACCACCGTCAATCATTCCACGTTGCCTAACCTGTGGATCGGCGGCAGCCTCGGCATAATCCAGCACCGCGTGATAACAGCAATCCGTATCGGCCAAAACCGTTTCCCAATGATCCAGCGAATTGGCCGCGATAACGTCTCCGACCTCGTTGATCAAGGCCGTTTGCGGCAAAGGCTCGAATTGGCGCTGTTTCCAATCGGGCCGCTCCACGGCGTCGCAGAAATTGGCCCAGAAATGCGCTTCCACAGCGCCTAAGGAAATGAAACGCCTGTCTTTCGTGGCATAAAACTGGTAACACGCCGCACCGCCGTTCAGCAGGTTTTGCCCTCGCCCGAACGCGCCGGGCTCGATCATGCCCCAGGCCTGCCAGGCCAGCATTGATTCGGCGAGACTGATATCCAGATACGCCCCCTTGCCCTTCTCCACGCGGGCCAGCAAAGCCCCTAATATCGCCACCACCGATTGCTGGGCGCTGGCGTAATCGGCCGGCGGCGGCCAGGTCATGACCGGCCGCTCGGATGTACCCGACGCGCTGAAAGCCCCGGTGGAAGCAATATAGTTGATATCATGGCCGGAGCGCAGCCGTTTTGGGCCGGTCTGGCCGTAGCCAGACAATGCGCAATGGACCAATCCCCCGTTCAGGGACTGCAATGTTTTACGCCCGAAGCCCAAGCGGTCGAGAACGCCCGGCCGGTAGGATTCCAGCAACACATCGGCGGATCGGATCAGGGTTTCGAAAGCCTGTTTGCCGTCATCGGACTTCAAATCGATGGCGACCACGGCCTTGCCGGCGTTGATAGCGTCGTAATAGGGAGAACGGGACACATCATCATCACCGTCCTTACCGGAAAAAGGCTGTCCGGTAGACGGGTCAAGGCGGCGCATGGGATCGCCGGCAGGGGGTTCCACCTTGAGGACCGATGCGCCCATGTCGGTAAGCATTTGGGTCGCGAAGGGTCCCGGAAGAAACTGGCTGAGATCGATAACGCGAAGATCGTCCAGAAAATCCCCGATCACGCCCCTGCCTCCCGGCCTGGTAGGCCCCACACCTAGTGGACAAATTCTATGCCGGTACCTTGCCCTTGCGGGGCTTGGCGGGCGGCTTGCCACCCTTGGGCTTGGGATAATCAAAGATCAGCTTTTTGTCCTTGAGCTTGACCCGAACCAGGCCACCCTTCGCCAGCTTGCCGAACAGCAGTTCCTCGGCCAGCGCCTTCTTGATGTGCTCCTGGATCACTCGTCCTAGGGGCCGGGCGCCGAATTTCTGGTCATAACCCTTGCGCGCCAACCATTCGCGGACGGGATCGGTCAGTTCAATGACAACGTTTTGGTCCTCGAGCTGCAACTCCAGTTCCATGACGAATTTATCAACGACCAGAGCGACGATATCCGGCGGCAGGGAGACGAAGGGAATAGTGGCATCCAACCGGTTGCGGAATTCCGGCGTGAACATCTTCTCAATCGCTTCCATGTCTTCACCGATGCGATCCTCGCGCTCGAACCCGATAGCCGGTTTCGCAAGATCGGCGGAGCCTGCATTGGTGGTCATGATCAACACCACATTGCGGAAGTCGATGCTTTTACCGTTGTGGTCGGTCAATTTGCCGTGGTCCATCACCTGCAACAGGATGTTGAACAGATCCGGGTGGGCTTTTTCAATTTCGTCCAGCAACAGAACACTATGGGGTTGATGGTCAATGGAGTCGGTCAACAGACCGCCCTGATCGAAACCGACATACCCCGGCGGCGCGCCGATCAGCCGCGACACGGAATGCCGCTCCATGTATTCCGACATGTCGAAGCGAACCAGATCAATGCCCAGGGTTAACGCCAATTGCCGGGCAACCTCGGTCTTGCCGACGCCGGTGGGGCCGCAGAACAGGTAGGACCCGATGGGCTTTTCCGGATCGCGCAGGCCGGCCCGGGACAGCTTGATGGCGCTGGACAAAGCTTCGATGGCCTTGTTCTGGCCGAACACCATAGTCTTGAGATCGCGGCTCAACGTCTTCAAAGCCTTGCGATCGTCCACGGAAACGCTTTTCGGCGGAATCCGGGCGATCTTGGCGACGGTCTCTTCGACATCCTTGACGGTCACCGTCTTGCGGCGCTTGTGCTTGGGCAGCAGCATGCGCGACGCGCCGACCTCGTCGATCACATCCAGAGCCTTGTCGGGGAGTTTCCGGTCATTGATATATCGCGCCGAGAGGTCGACCGCGGATCGCAACGACTCCAAGGTGTAGCGGACCATGTGGTGTTTTTCGAAATAGGGTTTCAGGCCGCGCAGAATTTTGACCGTATCCTCGATACTGGGCTCGTAGATATCGATCTTCTGGAAGCGCCGCGCCAGGGCCCTGTCCTTCTCAAAATGGCTTCGGTATTCCTTGTAAGTCGTCGATCCCATGCACCTGAGGCCGCCATTGGCCAGCGATGGTTTGAGGATGTTGGACGCATCCATGGACCCGCCACTGGTGGCGCCGGCGCCGATGACTGTGTGAATTTCGTCGATAAACAGGATCGAGTGATCCATGTTCTCAAGTTCCGTCATCACGCTTTTCAGACGTTCCTCAAAATCACCCCGGTAGCGGGTACCGGCCAGCAAGGAACCCATATCGAGGGAAAAAATCACCGCTTCTGAAAGCACTTCCGGCACCTCGCCATCGACGATCCGTTTCGCCAGCCCTTCGGCCAGGGCGGTCTTGCCGACGCCGGAGTCACCTACATAGAGCGGGTTATTCTTGGTACGGCGGCACAAAATCTGAATGGTCCGGTCGATTTCATCCTGCCGGCCGATCAATGGATCGATGCGTCCATCCACGGCCTTCTGGTTCAGGTTAACGCAATAGGCTTCCAGCGCCTCGGCGCCCTGTTCGACGGTTTTTTCCTCCTCGCCGTCTTCATCGGCGCCGCGAACGGTCTTGGAGCGTGATTCTCCGGCCACTTTGGCGATGCCGTGGGATATGTAGTTGACGGCGTCAAGCCTCGTCATGTCATGCAGCTGCAGGAAATAGACGGCATGGGATTCCCGTTCCGAGAACAACGACACCAACACATTAGCGCCGGTGACTTCTTCGCGTCCGGAGGATTGGACATGGATAACGGCGCGTTGAACGACACGCTGGAAACCGGCCGTCGGTTTCGGTTCGTTACCGCGTGATCGGCCGATATCGGTCAGTTCGTTGTCGATGAAATCGGTCAGATCGTGTTGAAGCTGTTCAAGATCAACACCACAGGCACGCAACACGGCGATCGCATCCTGATCGTCGGTCAAAGATAAAAGAAGGTGTTCCAGGGTCGCGTATTCGTGATTGCGTTCCGTCGCCAGAGCCAATGCCCGGTGAAGCGTCTGTTCAAGATTGCGTGACAGCATGTTTTTATTCTCCGTTTGTTAACCGTTCCGCTAGAAAACCGTATCCGTCGTCGTCTTTTGTTTCAATCTTCGCCACCCTCATCGTCCTTTTCGATCGTGCATTGCAGGGGATGCTGGTGCTGACGGGCCATGTCCATAACTTGAGCGACTTTTGTCTCGGCGACTTCGTAGGTGTAGACCCCACACATGCCGACGCCCTTCTGGTGAACGTGCAACATGATCTGAACCGCATCTTCATTGCGCTTGTCGAAATACTGCTCTAGCACGTGCACCACGAATTCCATGGGCGTGTAGTCGTCGTTGAGCAACAAGACCTTGTACATGGACGGTTTTTTGGTCCGCGCCCGCGACTTGGTGACGACCCCCGTCGAGTTGTCGTCATCGACGTCAATAGGGGGATTCTTAGGATGCTTTGGAACACTCATGGATTTTCCGTCGTTTGTTCTGTCTTCAATCGTTAAAACACCGCCACCGGGCAGGGATGACCGCCCGAAATTCCGTGTCAGTAGTCTACATTATATGGGCCTGGATTTCTCCCATTGAAGCCTCAACAACACAAAATTTCCCTTTCAAGGCTTTAAATTTCAGTGATCACACACCTCCCAGACCACGGAAACAGAACATAAGACTTTGATTCTACGTTTTTAATTTTAGGGGCTGTCCCAGATAACCCCAATTTTCGGTTATCTGGGACAGCCCCAAATTAAATATGGCCGTTTTTTGCACCCGTTTAGGGCCCCCGAGTCGCTCTCTCAAACGCTACCCAAGTTCAGGGTTTCGGGAGCGAACAGTTCTTCCACCGTGAGTTCCCTGCCGGTCAGGAATTGTTCGCGGGCATACCTGACGGCGGTTTCCAGGTCGTTCAGGTTATCCATCACGCCATAAGGCCACGGCGATGGCCCCATGAGCGCCTTTGTCGCTTCCCATTCATCGGCGAACCACGGCAGGGTCAACCGGTTGGCGGATGCCCGGGCCGTGCGCTCCATCTCTTCGATTGCCAGCCCCCGGGCCTCCTTAAAGGCTTCGAAAATTTTCGCCGCAAGCCCCGGATTGGCTTCCGCCAATGTACGCCGGACCCCGATCACATGCATGATGGGGAACAGCCCGGTGCGAGCGAAGTAATCCTTTTCCTCGGCCACCGGATCGGCAAACAGGTGCCGCACTGGCCCGTTCGGGCCGGCGCTAAAGGCATCGGGTGGCGTCGGCGCAATAACGGCGTCCAGGTCTCCGGCCACAAGAAGGCCGTTAAGGGTTTGCCCTTCCGGCACCGGCTCAACATCCATGGTATCGGGAAGGTCCAGGGCCAGGCGTTCACGGCGTCCCGGTTTGTTGTTGCCGCCGGTGCGATAGCGAAGGGTGCGAAAATCGACGTCGTATTCGTCCTGTAATATTCCGCGCGCCCACAACGCCATGGTCATCTGGTATTCGGGCACCCCGACGAGGCGGCCTTCCAGATCCTTTGGCGTTTCTATCCCGGCCCCTTCGCGTACATAAATACCGCCATGGCGGAAGGCCCGGGACACGAAGGCGGGGATCGCCACATAGGCGCTTTCCCTCCGGTCCACCTGCATCAGGTAACTGGATAGCGACATTTCCGTAACATCAAAAGGCGCTTCGCCGACAACCAGGGGAAACAGCTCACCCGGCGTCGCGATGGTGGTGTCGATGCACCAGCCCGCCACCCCGGCCCGGCCGTCGAGGACGGCCCGGGTGCGGTCATAGTCCCAACAAGCAAGGGTAAAGCTAGGATCAGTCATGGTCTCGTTAATTTTTCCGATAGTCAAAATTTCATAAAAAATGTAACACAAACCGCGGCGCAACGTTGATAAGGTGACCCCATGACCGACCGGCCCCTGAATGTCCTGTTTTTGTGCACCGGCAATTCGTGCCGCAGCAGCTTAGCCGAACAACTTCTCAACCACCTAGGGCAGGGCCGCTTTGTCGGCTACAGCGCCGGCAGCACACCCACGGGACGGGTCAACCCGCACGCCGTCCTGGCGCTTCAAAGGCGCGGTGTCGATCCCGAAGAACTGACATCGAAAAGCTGGAATGAATTTGGCGCAACGGACGCAACGGTTATGGATATCGTCATTACCGTTTGCGATAACGCGCGTGGTGAAGTCTGCCCGATTTGGCCGGGCCATCCGGTCAGCGCCCATTGGGGACTTTCCGACCCCGCCGATTTCAAGGGCAATGATGCTGAGGTGGCTGCGGTCTTCGACGCCACCCTGAACCAACTGGAACGATTGATCGGCGGTCTTCTGGAATTACCGGAAGACAAGCGGATCAGGGAAGGTCTGGAACAGTTGCGGAAAGAATTAACGCCTGGCGAGGCGTAAAATAGAAAAACGGACAAAAAATACGCCCGACGGCGGGGGAGGATGCCGTCGGGCGCTTAACGATGCTGCCTTGAACTCTGGGGGAGGGTTAGGCAGCTATCGGCTTGGAGAACTTTTCAACTGTCGCGTAAACCTGGCTGGAAATCGGCTGGCTTGCGGCTTCGGCAACCTTGGCGGTCAGCTCGGAAATCTTTTGGCTGTCTTCAATGGCCTTGGCGTAGCCGGTTTTGGCGAGATCAGCCTGCGTATCCATCACGTCGGCGACGGTCTTGCAGCCAAAGAGCTTCTGCGTGGCGGCAACGCTGTCTTCCAAAGAAGTCTGGGCCAAGCCGAACAACACGGTGTTGATGTCCTGGAGGCCTTTGACGAAGATGGCGTTGGACTTCATAACCGCGTCAACGTTTTCCTTGCCGTAAGCGACGGCTTGCTCATAACCCTTGGTGGCGTCGGTGGCGGCTTTGTTTTTAGAATTGGTCATTTCGAATCTCCTTCGATTTAAATCTGGTTACTGATGAGAATTTCCTGCGCTAAGCAGGGTTGTTACTAAGTGTTCCTTCGTAGAATTCTTTTGCTGCACTGCAATATAATCCATCTTATACCCCCTTACAGATGCGCCTGCCAACAATTATTAGGCACTGCAGCAAAATAATTTATATCGATTAACCTATTGATTTTATGCAGGTTTATATATTTATCGCTATTCAGATAAAAAAATAATTTTGCATATGCGTAATTTTTCGGATTTCCCTCCCGCTTTCCCACTGGGTTTTTTTAAGAAATGGCTCCAGGCATTAACTTTTTTTTCACGGGCGCTGTCGTACAACCGATTGATTCACAAATGAAAAATCAGGCAACGAAAACTGGTTTATTGTTTATAATCGCGATTCTCTAGGCGGTTTATTAAGGGGACCTGTTAAGGTGAATGCACGTTTTCGAAATCCGGCGCGGGTTTTATCCAGACGCTTTATTGCCGCTTGTGTTGCCGCCCTGCTGATTTTCAGCGCCTCTCCCGCGTTCGCCAAATACGCATCCCTTGTCATCGATGCCGAAACCGGCCGCGTTATTCATGAAATCAACGCCGATACCCGCAATTATCCAGCCTCCCTGACCAAAATAATGACCCTTTATCTGGTTTTCGGGGCACTGGAATCCGAAATGTGGAGCTTGAAAACCAAATTGCGCGTTTCCGCCCGGGCGGCGCGCCAACCGGCGTCGAAACTCGACCTCCGCCGTGGCCAGACCATTACCGTCAAAGATGCAATCCTGGCCCTGGTCACCAAATCGGCCAACGATGTCGCCACCGTGATCGCCGAAAATTTGAGCGGATCCGAGCGCGGCTTCGCCCTTAAAATGACCGCCATGGCCCGCAGACTGGGCATGCACCGGACGACCTTCCGCAATGCCTCTGGCCTGCCCCATCGCGGCCAGCTCAGCACGGCGCGCGATATGGGGGTTTTGGCCCGCGCCTTTATTCGAAATTACCCGGTTTATTACCGGTATTTTTCAACCGAACGGTTTTCCTACCGCGGCTCCACTTTCTCAAACCACAACAAGCTGCTGAAATCCTATGACGGCGTGGACGGCATCAAAACAGGGTACATCCGGGCGTCGGGCTTCAATCTGGTGGCCTCGGCGTCGCGCCGTGGTCAACGGGTCATCGGTGTGATTTTCGGCGGAAATTCGTTACGTTCGCGCAATGCCCTGATGACCCGGCTTTTGAACCTAGGCTTCAAAGCGATCCGTAATGAAAGCAGGCCGGTCTACGCCTCCACTGAAAAGACATCCAAATCGGCTCAATACAGGGCGCGTATCAAAAAACCCGGCAAGGCGTCTAAAACCCGGACCGCCAAGGCCAAAACCAAGACCGCTCGACCGAATCTGTTGCCGAAAAACCGCCGCTGGGCTATCCAGGTCGGCGCCTTCGCCCGCTACGCCCAGGCCTATGAGGCCGCACGGCGGGCCGTGGAAATCGCCCCCAGCCTGTTGACCCAGGGCGCTATCAAGGTGGTGCCTCTGACAAAACGCAACGGGCGAACCCTGCACCGCGCCCGCATCCGGGGTATCACCAAGCATCAGGCCTACCGGGCTTGCCGCTTCATTGAAAAGCGCAAAGGGCAGTGCATGGAAATCCGCATGCGCAAGGGCTTCTCGGTCGCCTTCAACGAGCACTGACCTGGGCCCCTGCCGAAACAGGGGGAACGCCGCTATCAAACCGACACACCATGACGCCCTGATCGCCGTCGATATTCAGAATGATTTCTGTCCCGGTGGCGCGCTGGCCGTGCCCGGCGGCAATGAAGTCGTTCCCGTCGTCAATAGTTTAAGCACCGTCTTCAGCAATGTGATCCTGACCCAGGACTGGCATCCGCCGGGGCATTCTTCCTTTGCCTCATCGCACGACGCCAAGACGGTGATGGATGTCATCGATATGCCCTATGGACCACAGGTTCTGTGGCCCGATCACTGCGTGCAGGGAACCCCCGGCGCCGCTTTCCATGACGGGCTCGACACTGGCCACGTGGGCTTGATTATCCGCAAGGGCTTCCGCAGGCAAATCGATTCCTATTCCGCCTTCGCTGAAAACGACCACCGGACCCCGACCGGTCTGGACGGTTATCTCCGCGAACGGGAAATACCCAGGATTTTCCTGTGCGGGCTGGCGATAGATTTTTGCGTCCGCTACTCGGCCATGGACGCCCGGACCGAAGGTTTTGACGTCGTCGTCATAGAAGACGCCTGCCGCG
>Ga0114996_10006126_pt1 | contig 13950 bp, 10 predicted proteins | sample ArcticOcean_MG_C_4_FD_87039 | JGI IMG/M metagenome (GOLD analysis project Ga0114996, IMG submission 87039) | Marine microbial communities from western Arctic Ocean - ArcticOcean_MG_CB4_134 | ecosystem: Environmental > Aquatic > Marine > Oceanic | place: Arctic Ocean: Canada Basin | collected... | reverse complement strand
CCTCAATGCGTTCAGAAAAGCCATGGTCAAAATGTCTGAAATGGAAATCCGCGACTATATGATGGCTCTATTCAAACCAAACAATCCTCGAAAACCGTTGATAGAGTTGGTGTTTTGAAAAGAGTCGGGTACTGTGCCGGACGGCTGAGAACCTGGATGCTGCCTTAAAATATACAGAAGAAGAGGTAAATACACTTCGTAGTATTTTAGCTAATGAATTACCTTGGATTGAACTTGGATTGGTACAGACCTTAATTAAATTTTGTACACTTAATCGCGAATTAAATCCAGAATACAATTTAAACAGCCTTGTGAGCGAAATCCGTTCAATTCTCGATAGGGATAATACTCATATTTCTAAAGACCATACTGCCGAAATGAATGTTCAATTAGACGAATTACTCGATGAAAATTAATTATTTGAGATATTTTCCATGCCCAAACTTCTCGATCTTATCCCGCCCGGCGAAATCTTTCGCGTGGAATTCATGAAACCCGCCGGCGGTAGCCAGAACTAGCTGGCCCGGGATATCGACGTGCCGGTGACCCGGATCAATGATATTGTACGCGGGCGGCGTGCCATCACCGCCGATACATTCCTCCGCCTGAAACCCCACCGCATAATTATATTGAGCCACCGCGAACACAGAGAAATTATTCCACGCCTAGCGCACATTTCTTCCCCTTCCTCTGTGTCCTCTGTGTTGAAAAATCTTTTCTTGGCGGAGGCCTTTGTGCGGAAATACTGGCCCGAAGCGAAAGAAGGGTGCCTGGCAGCCGGGCTGTGCTTATCGTCTCGCCCATTGCACGTTTTTTCTCACCGCCTCACCGTCTCCGTGGTGAACACCTATTTAATAGCGGCAGGGGGAGCAAATCATGGGGGCGCCCGGCTGGCCGGCCCAGCCACCCCCAGCCGGGCTAGAGTCCGCCCGAACTTTTTCATATTACCCCTTGCGCCGAACGCCCAGCAGACTACTTAAGTAACAGCGCCTTCGAGCGCTCGTGCTCTTGAAAATTGTGAATACGCAGACTTGATCCCACGCCAGGAATTTCCCTGTGATCGTGGCCGTTACCGGTGCGCGCCCGATGGGTAAAAACCGTTAGGAACCGTAAGGAACCGTAAGGAAAGCTCATGAACCGGTATGGTCGAATTTCAGAAATATGTCGCAGCCATGTGTCCCACGAGGGGGCGGCATACCAGGGATGGTATAAACGGTCTGACGGTGCTCCGAGCACAGACCGGTGCCTCGACAGACGCCCACATGGCCGGCCGGGCCACGCCTTAGTGGGCTGGGCCGATTGTCCATAATTGGTGATGATGTCCATGGAATATCGGCTGTTGCATGTCGCACCCGAGGGAAAAACCGTCATAACCGTAAGGGGGGTCAGAAATGATGTCGCGCGAACTGTTGAAAGAAATGCTCGGTAACAAAGAAATTTCAACACAGAGATCACAGAGGACACAGAGGAGAAGACAATGCGCTGCGCGCGGAAACAAAATCTGCTTTCTCTGTGTCCTCTGTGATCTCTGTGTTGAAAAATCGGGCCTTCAAAATATACAAAAAAGATGGGGAATGATGATAAATGGGTATGAATGTACAGGATAGAATCCTTGAAAATATGTCGCACCTTTCAGCGAATCGGCGTTAACTCGCCCCATGGATTGGACCGATACCGGCATCGTCTTGGCGGCGCGGAAACATGGGGAGACCTCGGTGATTGTCTCCTTGCTCACCAATGAGCATGGCCGCCATCTGGGGCTCGTGCGCGGCGGCGCCGGGCGGCGGGCGCGGGGGGTCTATGAGACCGGCAACGTGGTTGCCGCTACCTGGAAGGCGCGGCTGGAGGAGCATTTGGGGAGCTATTCCTGTGAGTTGACCCACGCCGTGGCGGCCGAGCATCTGGACCATCCGTTGCGCCTGGCCGGGTTGTCGGCGCTGGCCGCCGTCACCGAGGCGGCCTTGCCCGAGCGTGAGCAGCACGGGTTGCTGTTCGGCCACTTCGCCCGGCTGATCGATGATCTGACCGGCGGCAACTGGATGCGCGATTATGTGGCGTTCGAAATGGCGTTGTTGACCGAGATGGGCTTCGGGCTGGATTTGAGCGCATGCGCGGCGACCGGCGAGACCGATGATCTGATCTATGTGTCGCCGAAATCGGGCCGCGCCGTCTCCCGGGCCGGCGGTGCGCCCTATAAGGAAAAGCTGCTGCCGTTGCCGGCCTTTCTGGCCGGGGCAGGGACGGAGGCGGGGGCCGAGGCGGAGGCGAAGCCCGGCGACGTGATGGATGGATTGTTGCTCACCGGATATTTCTTGGAGCGCCATGTCTTTGTTCACCGGCGTTCAGGCGCGCCGGCGGCGCGGCAACGATTTATTGACCGGCTGGCCAAATCAGATACTATATCTCGTGGGTGATATGAGCATAAACTACTACAATTTGAGGATTTCATGAGTACCAAGACCTTGCCGCCCGGTTCCGGGCCCGTCGGTGATGTGCGCGACACGCGCCTCGCCGACGCCATATCGACGCGTTATCTGTCCTACGCCCTGTCGATCATCATGTCGCGCTCGCTGCCCGACGTGCGCGATGGCATGAAGCCGGTGCACCGGCGAATTTTGTACGCCATGCGCCAGTTGAAGCTGGACCCGGCGGACGGCTACAAGAAATGCGCCCGGGTGGTCGGCGACGTGATCGGCAAATACCATCCGCACGGGGACGTGGCCGTCTATGACGCCATGGTGCGCCTGGCTCAGGATTTCGCGGTGCGCTATCCGCTGGTCGACGGCCAGGGCAATTTCGGCAATGTGGACGGCGATAACGCCGCCGCCATGCGCTACACCGAGGCGCGCCTGACGAACGTCGCCACGGCGCTGATGGACGGGCTCGACGAGGACGCGGTCGATTTCCGGCAAACCTATGACGGCGAGGAGCGCGAGCCGGTGGTCATGCCGGCGGCGTTTCCGAACCTGTTGGCCAACGGCGGAGCGGGCATCGCGGTCGGCATGGCCACCTCGATCCCGCCGCACAATGTGGGCGAGTTGTGCGCCGCATTGCTGCATCTGATCAAGTCCCCGAACGCCACCATAGGCAAACTGGTGGGCTTTATTCCTGGCCCCGATTTTCCCACCGGCGGCATTTTGGTCGAAGACCCGGCCGCCGTCACCGCCGCCTACAAGACCGGGCGCGGCGGTTTTCGGCTGCGCGCCAAATGGGCCAAGGAAAAGCTCGGCCGCGGCATGTACCAGATCGTCGTCACCGAGATTCCCTATCAGGTGCAGAAATCCCGCCTGATCGAAAAAATCGCCGAATTGATCAACACAAGGCGATTGCCGATCCTGGCCGATGTGGTCGATGAAAGCACCGATGATGTGCGCATTGTGCTGGAGCCCCGCAACCGCAGCGTCGATCCGGAATTGCTGATGGACCAGTTGTTCAAGCTGTCGGATCTGGAAACCCGCTTCAGCCTCAACATGAATGTGCTGGACGCGGACCATACGCCCCGGGTGATGAACCTGCGCGAAGTGCTGCAGGCATTTTTGGATCACCGGCACGAGGTTCTGGTCCGGCGTACGCGCTACCGTATCGAAAAAATCGACCAAAGGCTGGATACCCTGGCCGGCTACCTGGCGGCGTATCTCAATCTGGACGAGGTGATCCGCATCATCCGCGAGGACGACGATCCGAAGGTCGCGTTGATGCAGGCGTTTGATTTGAACGAAGCCCAGGCCGAGGCCATCCTCAACATGCGTCTGCGCAGTTTGCGCCGCCTGGAAGAGATCGAGATCAAGGCTGAGCATGGCGCGCTTAACGATGAGAAAAAATCGTTGAACACATTGCTGAAAGACAAGGGCTTGCGCTGGAAACGCATCGCCGGCGAGGTCACCGAGATCAAGAAAACCTTCGGCGGCAACGACGCCATCGGTGCGCGGCGCACCGTGATCGGCGCGCCGCCGGTTATTATGGACGTGCCGCTGGAAGCCTTGATCGAGAAGGAGCCGGTGACTGTGTTATGTTCCGAGAAAGGCTGGATCAAGGCGGCCAAGGGGCATTTGGAAGACTTCGGCGAGGTCAAATACAAAGAAGGCGACAAGCAGCGCTTCGCCATCCATGCGGAGACCACCGACAGGCTTTTGATGTTCGCCACCAACGGGCGTTTTTATACCATGTCCTGTGACAAGCTGCCCGGCGGGCGCGGCTTTGGCGAGCCGGTCCGCCTCATGATCGAGCTTGGCAACGAACATGATATTATCGCCTTGTTTTTGTGGCGGCCAGGGGAAGCGTTGCTGATCGCGTCCAGCGCCGGGCGCGGCTTCCGGGTCAAGACCGACGACGTGGTGGCGCAAACCAAAAGCGGCAAGCAGGTGCTCAATGTGGGCGCCGGTGATGACGAGGCGGTGGTCTGCGCACCCGTGGAGGGCGATTCCGTGGCGGTCATCGGCGACAATCGCAAGCTGCTGATATTCCCGCTGGACGAGGTGCCGGAAATGACGCGCGGGCGCGGCGTCATTTTGCAGCGCTACAAGGACGGCGGGCTGGCCGATGTGAAGACCTTTAGCATGGCCGGTGGGTTATCGTGGAAAACCGGCGAGCGCACCCGCACCGAGACCGATCTCATGGCCTGGCAAGGCAAGCGCGCCCAATCTGGCCGCCTGCCGCCCAAGGGATTTTCCAAGGCCAACAAGTTCAGCTAAAGCGCCGCCCGAAATTACTCGGCAGCCTCTTCGCCTTCCAGGCGCAGCGGCACGGCGGCCATCTGGTCCCGGTAGGCGTCCAGCCAGGCGACACTTTCTTTGGCCACGAAAAAGCCACCCCGCGCGGCGCCGAACAGAGCCGGATCGGCCGCCGAGGGCGGCAGTTTTCCGGTGCCTTCAAATTCGGCGGCGGCGCGCATCAACTGGCGGCGCACCCGGGTGATCATAATATCGGAAGGAGCGAGATGCTCACAACTGCGATCAACAATCGGCTCCATGCTTTCGGTGACCATCTGGTCCTGCAGCACGAAGCCGAGAATGCCGGAAAAATTCTGGGTGCGCTGCATTTCCCGGTCGATCAGGTAATCGTTGGCGCGGTTTTCCACCAAACGCCAGCGGCCATTCCAATCGGTTGTGTTGGGCAGATACGCCGATGGCAGGGCGGCGCCGGGATGGCCGGGATTGCGGGCGGCGCCCTTCTGCTCCTGTTCCGATATCACGCCCTTCTTTTCGATAATCACGATCATCGAATGGTCGTCGTCGATGGGCACGTAGGCGCGGGTCAGGATGTTGCGGTCGATGGCAGTAATCGACGGCATGGTCCAGAACGGAAACAGGAACTGACCGAACCGCCAATAGGTCTCGCCATCTTCCGCCGGACGGTAGGCGGCATAGGCGTGGCCGTAATCGGTTTCCGCGGTTTCGTATTCCGGCGCCCGGTTGGCGAGAGCAAAGCGGTTGGCGTCGCCTTCTTCAAATTCAGCTTTCTGCACGGAGCCGAAATGCAAAAAGCCGATATGGGAGGTGTCGAACTCGCCCTCGGCGCCTTGCAGCCAGTTGGCTTCACGCAGCACGAAACTGATCTCGGCCTCGTCCTCGGGCAGCATGGTCGATTCGATCTCGGGAAGGCCGGGTACGTTCTCCTGATCACCCATGAACACCCAAACAAGACCGTTGCGCTCGGCGGCCTTGTAAGCCTTGGCTTTGACTTTATGTTTGAAGTCTTGGGTAGGCGGCACGTTGGCCATGTCCAGGCAATTGCCGTCTACATCGAATTTCCAGCCGTGATAGACGCAGCGGATGCCGTTCTCTTCGTTGCGGCCAAAAAACAAAGAGGCACAGCGGTGCGGGCAGCGGTGATCCATAACGCCGACACGGCCAGACGAATCCCGAAAGGCGATCAGCTTTTCGGAAAGCAGCATGAGGCGCACCGGATCGCCGTCGGCCACCAGCTCCGAGGATTTGGCCGCCGGTATCCAGAATTGGCGCATCAATTCGCCCATGGTTGTGCCCGGCCCGGTTTGCGTCAGAATTTTGTTTTCGGCTTTCGTGGTCATGGGCCTTGTGACTCCCCCTCCGGTAACAGCAATGGGGCCAAGCTTACACTTCGGGGCCGGAATTTTCCAATCCCTGATCGCGGCCCGATGACCCCGGCATTAGAAATTGAGCGATATGTCCCGGTGAACGGACCGACAAAGGGCCACGTCGATGGCCACATCCTTGGGCAATTTTTCCTGCAGCCGGAGGCCGATGGTGGACTTTATGGCGTTGTCATAGGCCTTGAGCCCTGCCAGCAGCTGGCGCTTGGCGCGGGACCGCCAGGCCACTTCGGCAGCGAACGCCGCAAGGGCCTTGTCCAGTTCCTGGGCGGCTTTCTGGCGATCGGCGTTGCGCCCGCGCAATGCGCGGCGCGCCCGGGACAGGCGCGAGCGGATCGAATTGGCAGCCGGAACCTTGCCAACGGCGCGCATAACCTCGCGGATGGCGAGGGCGGCTTCCTTGGGCGGGCTTGTGGCGGCAATGGCATGCAGGCCGGTGATGGGTTTTTGCAGCGGCAACAGTTTATCCACACCGGCAATAATCTTCTGCGCCTCGGCAAGCGGCTCATAAGCGCCATCCACGGTGCGCCGGTATTTGAGGCGGGCGCTACGTTCGGCCTTGGCCACTTCGAGATATCTTTTACGGGCATCTTTCCACTCCGCCGGCACCTGGACGAGCAGTGCTTGGCTGTCCGCCTTCATGGCCGCGATATCCCGGCGCAGATCGTCGGCATCTTCATTGCCATTCTGATTGTCCCGCCCGGCGCGGCGAAGGTTTTGTTCCAGCTCCGCAATATCCTTGCCGATGCGGCGCGCCTTCCCCTCCAAGCTCCGTACACGGCGGTGCATTGGCCGATAGCCGGGGATATAGGTATCGAGCTTGCTCCCTGCGGCGCGCACGTTGGCTGCCATTTCGAAGGTCTGGCCGGCGGCAGCCAAGGCTTTGCTCAATGCGTCGCGCTGGCGCTTGGGCAAATAAGAGATATCAAGGCTGCGGGCCGCCGCAATATGACCGCGCAAGGCGTCCCCATGGGCATCATAATCGGCGAACAGGCGATGCTCGACGCAGGCCTGTATGCGTGGATTGCGCGGCGGCGGCGCTGTCTCCGCCGTCAGGTTGATGCGGTTCGGCAAGTAATTCACCAAGGGCGGATAGAGGCCGACGATAACCAGGCCGGCCAACTGCAAAAGAATAAACGGCACCACGCCCTTGTACATCTGGATGGTCTGGACGCTTTTGGGCGCGACGCCGCGCAAATAGAAAAGCGCAAATCCGAACGGCGGCGTCAGGAACGAGGTTTGGATGTTGACGCCGATCATGACGCCGAGCCAGACGGCGGTGATATTGGCGCTGGGATCGGCCAGCAGGATCGGCGCGATGATCGGTACAACAACGACCGCAATCTCGATGAAATCGAGAAAAAATCCGAGAACAAACATAACCGCCATGACGACGACAAATTTGATGATAAAACCGCCGGGCAAATCCAAAAGGAAGCCGCGCACCAGATCTTCACCGCCGAAGGCGCGAAACGCCGCCGTCAGCATGGCCGCTCCCAAAAGGATAATGAAAACCAGCGATGTGGTCTTGGCCGTTTCGACCATGACCTGGGAGAGCGTGTTCTCAACCCGGTAGACGCGAAGGCCGCTCCAGAATATCGACACCAGCAGGAAGAAAACGGCGACGGTGGCAGCCGCGATAACGGCGGCATCCTCGCCATCTTTGATCAATTTGACGTTGATATCGAAATTGCTGACCAGCCAAGCCAATGCGCCGAGCGAGGCGAAGCAAAGAAGAGCCGGATAGTAGGCGCCCTTTTTGCCATCCATGAGACGATAGCCGCCCATGATCATAGCGCCGACGGCGCCGATGGCGCCGGCCTGGTTGACGGTCGCAATGCCGAGCACGATCGAGCCGAGAACGGCCATGATCAAGGCCAGGGGCGGGATCAGCACCAGCCCCACGCGGCGGAAAAATTTGGCATCGTACTTGCCGTCGTAATTCACCGGCGGCGCCGAACCTTTTTTCAAGATCGCGACCGCGAGGATGTAGAGCATATACAATCCGACCAGCACCAGACCCGGCAGCAAGGCCCCCATGAACATTTCGCCGGCACTGGTCGATGTCAGATCGAACTCGGTCGGCAGGCTCGACAATCCCGTGGCATCCTTGAATTCGGCTTTGCGTATGGTGGCGGCCCGGTCGGTGGCGCTCGACAATTGATCGGCCAGGATGATCAGCACAATCGAAGGCGGGATGATCTGGCCGAGGGTTCCCGATGCCGAGATAATGCCGGTGGTCAGCGGCACATCATATTTGTTGCGCAGCATCACCGGCAGCGAAATCAGGCCCATGGCGATCACCGTCGCGCCAACGATGCCGGTGGTGGCGGCCAGCAATGCGCCGACGAAAACCACCGATATTCCGAGCCCGCCTGGGACCGGCCCGAACAGCTGGGCCATGGCGATCAGCAAATCCTCGGCGATCTTGGAGCGTTGCAGCATGATGCCCATAAAGACAAACAGCGGAATGGCGATCAGGGTGTCGCGCTCCACCTCGAAATAGATGCCGCGGAAATTGGTGACGGCGGCGTTCAACCATTGGACCGGATTGCCCTGGGCGAAATAGGCGCCGGTGTCGCCGGCGAACAGGTAGCCGGCGGTGGCCGCCGTCAGGATGGTGATGATGGCCGAGCCGGGCAATGCGAAGGCCACCGGATAGCCGGAACCAAGGGCGGCCATCAGGGTGAGGATCAGAAGGGCGAGGAAAAAGAGTTCCATGGGTTTGTGTCTTTCCGGGCCTCAGCGCTACACGGAATGATGTCCGCTGGGCTCGGCGTTGTGCTCCGGCTCGCCCTCGAGCAAAACGCCGACATTGCCGAGAAAATATCCACAGAACTGGATCAGCATGCTCAAGGCATAAACCAGAAGGAAGCCGGCCATCAGGTATTTGACGTACATGCCGAAACCCGCCTGGGTCACCTCGTAAGAAAGGAGCGGCGCGTTGATGGAGCTGGTTTTGTCCCACATGCCACGGGTCAGGATTATCCAGCAAACCGGGATTCCAAAAAGCAGCGTGCCGACGATATTGGACCAGGCTTTGCCGCGCGGCGAAAAATTCGTGAACAGGATATCGACGCGGACATGCTCTTCTTGAATAAGGGTGTAGGCGCTGGCGAACAGGAACAGCCCGGCATACCAAAAACGCACCAGATCGCCGAGGAAAGCCTGCTCGTAGGAATAAATGAAACGCAGGATGACGATCAGCAACTCGGCAACAACGATCAGCAGTGCCAACCAGGTGAAGCCCAGGGAGCGGACGAACAATCCGACAAATATGGCCACGCCGATCAAGGGGTAATGAACATAGGCGCCGCGAAATACGGCGCGGCCAAGATCCTTGGCAAGCGCAGGCCCGACCACGCCGGGCAACAGATTTTCCACTCGGAGGAACGATATGGCGGCGTCGATGACGCCGATAAACAGAACCGCCCAGAAGGCCACCCGGATAATATAGGCGGCCAGCCGGGTCATACGCTCGGCATCGGCTTTCAGGCTGGGGGCGGCGGAGCGCACCACCAAATAGGCAATGATCGCTACGGGAAGAATATAAAATACCAGCTGAACCCATCCGCGCGTGGCGGCGCTGCCCGCCAACGGATTGCGGAGCGGCTCCAGCGCAAACCAGCCCAAATCGGCGAACAAATTGCTGGGACCGGGCCAGCCGAACCAGAAGATCAGGATATTATTGGCGATGAAGACGATGCCGAGGATAGCGCTGGACAGGGCGCAAATTCGCAACGCCTGAATAAATTGGAGCCTGCCTATGCCGACGGTCTCAGCGGTCATCAATTTTCCTGTACTTGGCCACCGTTGGCGGCTGGCGGCAATCCAAAAAAATTCGCGGTCAATGTGGAAAACGGAGCCCGAAGGCTCCGTTTAACCATAAACCGAAAGACGGTGTGCTTAGACGCCGAGAACGCGGTTACGCTGGGCCACGTAGGCCTGATCGGAAATCTTCGACCATGCGCCGAGAGCGGCCCGGGATTTCAAGAAGCTCTGATGGATTTTGTTGGCCAGAGGCGAATGCGCGCGGACCGTTTCGAAAACCTCGTTCGCGGCTTCGCCGAAGCTGTCGTAGATATCGTCATTGAACTGGCGCAGCTTGACGCCCTGATTTTTGACCAGATCGGCGAGGGCTTCACCATTTTTGGCGTTATACTCGGCCATCATCACGTCATTTTCCATGGCGGCGGCTGCTTCGATCGTCGCCTGATCGGACTTCGAAAGTTTGCCCCAGAAGCTGGCATTCATGCCAAAGGACAGCATCGAGCCCGGCTCGTGCATGCCCGGGAAATAGTAGAACTTGGCGGCTTCATAGAACTTCATGAAGCGGTCGTTCCAGGGGCCCACCCATTCGGTGGCGTCGATGGCGCCGGACACCAGATTTTCATAAATCTGACCGCCGGGAAGCGAGACAGGAGAGGCGCCCAACTTGGCCATGACGTCACCGCCAAGGCCCGGAATGCGCATCTTCAAACCTTTAAGATCGTCGGCCGAATTGATCTCCTTGCGGAACCAGCCGCCCATTTGGACACCGGTGTTGCCGGCCATGATCGCTTTGATGCCGAATTTACCGCCCAGTTCATCCCACAATTGCTGGCCACCGCCGAAGCGGATCCAGGCGTTCATTTCCGTATAAGTGAGACCGAACGGAACCGAGGTGAAGTAACCCCAGCCGGGATGCTTGCCTTTCCAATAGTAGTCGGCGGCGTGATAGGCGTGGGAATTACCGGAGGCCACTTCGTCAAAGGAATCGAACGCGCCGACCCGCTCGCCGGCGGCAAAATAATTTACCTTGATGCGCCCATCGGACATTGTGTCCAGGCGCTTGGCCAGACGCTGGGCGCCGGTGCCGAGGCCCGGGAAATCACGCGGCCACGTTGTGACCATGTTCATCTCGATACGGCTCTGAGCAATTGCGGGCTTCGGGAAAGACGACGCCGCGGCGGCGGTCACCAAACCGGCCACGCCGGCGCTTTTGACAAATTCTCGACGTTTCATGAGTTCACTCCCTTGTCTAAAATTATAATTTTTGCGGACAGCCAGCAAATACGCGAGCCAACCTATGGATTACAGCGAATAATCAACCAAGTATATGAACTTTTTGACGGCGCGCAACACAAAGTGGTGTGCCGGGCGCCAAGCCCAGGTGCGCCACTCCGTAGCGCCGCCCCGGCTTTATTCGGCGTTTTCGAGCGCCTCCGGGTGCGGCGACGACAACCAGCCGTCAGCGGTATAATATTCCAGCGGATTGAAGCGCTGTTTGTAAGACATTTTGGGACTGCCCTCGATCCAATAGCCGAGGTAGACGTACGGCAAATCCATGCTATGAGCGCGCTCGATCAGCCAGAGAATCATATAGGTTCCAAGGCTGCGGCGCGGCTGGCCGGGATCGAAGAAGCTATAGACCGCCGACAACCCGTCATGCATCTTGTCAACCAGACAGGTGCCAACCAGCGCGCCGTCCGGGCCGCGAAATTCGACCACCATGGAATCCACCGGCGTTTCCTCGATCAGTGCCTGGTAGTCATAATAATCCATGGTCGCCATATCACCGCCGGTATGGCGAACGTCCTGGTAGCTGGAGAAAAGCTGGAACTGGTCGGTGGTCGCCTTGGCAGCCATCATTTTGACCTGGATATCCTTGTTGGCGCGCATCACCCGCTTTTGCGACGCGGTCGCCTGAAATTCGTCGACCACGCTGCGCACCGCCTTGCAGGCCGAGCAATTCTGGCAGATGGGCGCATAAATCAGCCCGTGACTGCGGCGAAACCCCACCCGCGACAAGGTGTCGTGCAGGGCCGCGGAGCCCGGCCCGATCAACTCGGCCACCATGCGCCGCTCGGTCTCGCCCGGAAGATATGGGCAGGGCAGGGGCGCGGTAACAAAGAACGGCGTCGGGCGGCTGGTCAGGTTATGCTTCATGATATTCCGATTGTCCGATATGCCGGCTCACTTGGGCTCGGCCGCGGGGTCGCCTGCTGGTTCGCCCGTTGGTTCACCCGCTGCTTCGCCGGCCGGGCCTTCCGCCGGCTCGGCCGCCGCTTTCGGCGCCGTGCCGCGCAACAACACAATGCTCAACCTTCGGTTACGGGCGTTGTTCGGATCGGCCGTCAAGAGCGGCTCGGTATCAGCCTTGCCGACAACCCGCGACAAACGATCGAGGGGCAAGCCAAGATCCCGAAGCACGCGCCTGGCTGCATTGGCCCGGTCCACCGACAATTCCCAGTTGGTATATTCGGAGCCGCTGCCGAACTTGGTGCCATCGGTGTGCCCGCTGATGGCAATTTTCTGCGGCATTTTTTCCACCACTTTTTTGACCATTTCGAGCATGCGCCGGGCGCGCCCCAAAGGCTCGGCACCGCCGCTTGGGAACATGGCGAGGCCTTCCTGATCGACGATCTGGATGCGCAGGCCCTCGGGCGTATTGTCGACCATGAGGCTTTTTTGCAGCTCGGCGGCGCCCGGAATATTTTGCAATGCCTGCTTCAATTCAGATTCGGCTTTTTCGAATTGTTTCTGCTCGGCCTGTTCAATGGCTTCCTGTTTGACTTCTTCGGCTTCCTTTTTGGCTTCTTCCGCCGCTTCTTCAGGCTTTTGCGTTTCGGTGGACTCGTCGCCCCCAAGACCGGTCTTGGGCGGCGGCAACTCCAAGCTCACCGTCGGCTTGGCGCGGGCCGAAACCTCGGAGCCTTCGGCAGCGATGGTCTGTCCGCCAAGCACGCCGCCGGCGCCCGACGTGGTCGGCGCGATACTGGCCGGCGCAAAATAGTTGGAGATGCCTTCAAGCTGTTCCTGGGTGACCGAATTCAACAGCCACAAGAGCAAAAAGAAGGCCATCATGGCGGTTACAAAATCGGCGTAGGCGATCTTCCAGGCGCCGCCATGGGCGCCGGCTTCGACTTTCTTCACCCTTTTGATGAAGACGGCGCCCGCGCCGCCTGCTGTTCCGCCGTTTTCGGCCATGCTTATCCTCGTAAATCCGCCGCCTAGTCAGCGGGGATGTTTTGTATCTGCTCTTCAAGTTCGGCAAAGCTGGGACGCACATCGGAGCCTAGGATTTTGCGCGCAAACTCGATCGAAACCTGCGGCGCGTAGCCCTGCATGTGGGCGACGATGCCAGTCTTGATACATTCCAAATACTTGGAATCGGCGGCAAAGACGGCTTCCAGAGACTTCGCCATCGGCCCAACCAGACCATAGGAGATTAGAATTCCAAAGAATGTCCCGACCAGAGCGCCGCCGATGAGGTGACCCAAAACTTCCGGCGGCTCGGTGATCGAGCCCATGGTATGGATCACACCCAGCACCGCCGCGACGATGCCAAGGGCCGGAAACGCTTCGCCCATATTGCCCATGGCGTGGGCGATGTCGTGGTCTTCGTTGTGGTGGGTTTCCAGTTCCTGTTCCATCACCGCTTCAACCTCGTGCGAGGTCGAGGCGCCAAGGGTCAGAAGGCGCAGGTAATCGCAAAGAAATTCGACCGCGTGGTGGTCCGACGAGAAATCCGGAAATTTCGCGAATATGGTACTTTCTTCCGGTTTTTCCACATGGGTTTCGAGGGCCAGATCGCCCTTGCTTTTGGCCAGGCGAAATACTGAATAGAGCACGTTCAACAGCTCGAGATAGTTGTCTTTATTATATCTGGCGCCTTTTAAAATTTTGCCGAACGAGCCGGCCAGCCCGCCGATAACCTTCTTAGGACTGGCTATCAGCAATTGCCCAATTGCGGCGCCGCCGATAATTACAAATTCGAATGGCTGCCATAACACATCAAGATGCCCGCCAAGCGCAACATATCCGCCGGCGACACTTCCGAACACGACAATAAAACCAATAATAAAAAACATTCGTCAACCTCGGGTGATGTCACCCGT
>Ga0114996_10006125_pt1 | contig 13950 bp, 21 predicted proteins | sample ArcticOcean_MG_C_4_FD_87039 | JGI IMG/M metagenome (GOLD analysis project Ga0114996, IMG submission 87039) | Marine microbial communities from western Arctic Ocean - ArcticOcean_MG_CB4_134 | ecosystem: Environmental > Aquatic > Marine > Oceanic | place: Arctic Ocean: Canada Basin | collected... | reverse complement strand
TAGCAAAGATTTTAAAGACTTAGATAGAAACTATGAAAAATCTTTAATTTCTGGTTGGGAAGGTTTAGTACTTACTCACAAAGATCATCCTTACAAGTTTGGTAGAAGTACACTTAAGAGTGGGACTATACTTAAACTTAAAGATGATAAGCAGGAGTATGATGGGATTATACTTGAAGTTGAAGAAGCTACCAAAGCTAAAGAAGGAACAGAAAGAACTACTAATGAATTAGGAAGGTCTGTAACATCTAAGAAAAAAGATGATAGAGAACCTAGTGGATTAGCTAAAGGTTTTGTTGTTCAATATGAAGATGTAGGAGAGTTTACAGTATCCTTGAGAGGGTTTGACAATGAAGCTAAGAGAGAATTATTGGAAAATGCTAGTAAGTATATTGGTAAGCACTTCAAGTACACAGGATCCATTCCTGTGAAAGATTTCCCTAGACATGCTTTCTTTGATTGTTGGAGGGATGAGAAATAATGAACTTCATAGGTGAATACAACAAAGGACAGAAAGGAGAAAATAAAGGTATCCCACTAGGACCAGGGCTTATGGCAATTACTAAAGCTATAAATGGTTTACAACAAAGGAAGATTTATGTTTGTGCAGCAGGACCAAAAGTTGGCAAAAGTACGCTAGTTGACAATGGGTGGGTAATACACCCCTGCTTGTATGCTCTAAAACATAAAATTCCTATTGAAATTATTTACTTGTCTTATGAAATAGATAGAGTATCTAAAGAGTTTGACTTTTGTGCCTTCTTCTTGGCATATGACTTCAAAATAAAAACTATAGTACTGCCTGAAGGTGTTCTTGTAAAAGGGAAAAAAGAAATAGAACTTAATTCAGACTACTTAAGAGGAAGGCTTCAAGACGACAAAGAAGAGATAATCTTAATGGACCCTGAAATTAAAAAGTTAGTAATTACTATCTACGAAAAAAGGTTAAAAGCTCTCTTTGGAAGTTACTCAACAAAAGGTGTAAAAATTAAGAGTGGTCTAATAACATTTATTGAAGAAAGAAGTAATCCTACTGGTATTAACATATATCTTCTAGCACATGCTGAATTGAATGGAAAATTAGAAAAGGAGGAGTACGCACCAAAACAATATAGAATAACAGGGTACACACCTAAGAACCCTAAGAAAATTACTTTGGTAGTTTGTGATCACTTAAGAAAGATAAAAACAGAAAAAGGATTCTCATTAAAACAAGTTATAGATAAATATTCTGAATATAGTGTAGGAATAAGAAACTTAACAGGTTATTCTTTTATGCATATTATACACTTAAGTAGAGCACTAGGAGAAACTGAGAATAAGAAGTTTATGAGTACTCAAATACATCCTAATGCAGATCACATAAAAGACTCAGGTAATCTATCAGAGGATGCTGACTATGTGTTTACAATGTTTAACCCTAATGATCCTAAGTATAATTTAACAAAGCATTTTAATTTAGATATAAGAGATTCAAAAAATAATCTAGTGTACCCTAAGTTAAGAACTATACATCTAGTGGAATCCAGACATTGCTTCTTTCCTCAACACTTTCAAGTAAATATGCTTGGTAATATTAAACAATTTGAAAACATAATAAAAAAGTAAGTATGTCAACCATAGAAGAAGGTGAAGAAAGGACAAAAAGAGAAAAAATAATAAGGTTCTTATTTGGAATAACAATATTAATAGCATGGGTTCTAAATGCTATTCAAATTATAAATGAGGTATCAAAGTACAACATTGATATTGAAGTCTTAACAATAAAAATGATAGGTATAATACCTGGATTATCCTTAATAACAGTTTTATTATAAATAAATAAAAGTAATGGAAGAAAAAGTAAAAAAGAAGAAAATTAGAACTATTTGTATTGACACATTAACAGCTATACAAGAAAATCAATATGCTTCTGATAAGAAGAAACCAGGGCATGATAAATGGTTTGATTATGGAATAACAATATTTGATTTCATCACTAGGCTTCAAGAATTAGGTTTTGAAACAGTACTTATATTAGGACCTCCTGGGACAGGTAAAAGCACGGGGATGAAAATGCTAACACCAGGAACAAATATATGGTTTAATGCAGACAATAAGAATCCAACTTGGAAAGGTGGTAAATTAGAGTATGGTAAAAAAGATACCCCTAAAGCACCGTATCATGTTGTCCCTAAAGACTATAATACTATAATCAATCATATTAAAGACCTAAAAAAGAAAGGTGCTTTTGAAGAGGAAAAGATAGCTTTCATTACAGGTCACACAGAAACTTTTAAAGAAGGTTTTGAATCTAGAGTGAGACTCAAAACACTAGGTAATTTATCCAATAAAATGCAAATTGAGGGTAAATTAGAGATGGTTCTTTATACTAAAGTTAGTAAAAATGAGAGCACAGGAGATACTGAATTCTCACTAGAAACTCAAAATAGTGGTACTAATACAGCCAGAAGTAATGAAGGTATGTTAGAAGGTATAATTAAGAATGATTACCAACACATTGTAGATCAAATTTTAAAGTATTAGTATGAAACTAAAGATTAAAGTGTACCAGTTAGTAATAATTTCTTATTGTTTAGCCGACTTAGTACTTGCTGGAGTCTACCACGGGCAACCAATTGTTACTACGTATAACTTTTGGATTACACTTGCAGCTAATGCCCTTATTATCACTTTCTTCATTGGAAGTGGAATATTTAAAGGTCTCCTAAAGAAGGAGGACTAAAATTAATTAAAATAAAATAAATAGAATTATGGAAAACACAGTAGAATCACAAGTAGTAGTAACACCTAACATGATATTGAAAATGTTAGAAGAAGGTAAAGATAGAGATGTAATTGGAAAAGAATTAGGACTATCTAAAGCTGATGTAAAATTAATGTTCCAACATTCTGACTTGAAAAGTAGAAAAGTTAAAAAAGTTAAGGTTGTTAAGTTACCTGGTTTTAGATTTGCAACTGAAGTTGAAACACCAACTGAAGCAGTAAAAGAATCACCAGAGCCGCAAGAGGAGGTTTCAGAATGGGGAGAGGAACCAGAAGATTCAGAAGAACAAAAAGAGAGAGATATTGAGATAATGGCAGCTCAAGATAAAGAAGAAGAAGAAAAAAGAAATGAAAGTATAGTATAATACTTTCATATTTACCTGAGTTTTATAAAATAGTAATAATAAAGATTTTAGAATATGAGTGATGTAAATATGATGTTTGGAGCTGAAAGTAGTGATGATAACAACAAAGCTTTAAAAGGTGGAGGGGGATTTGGTAAGTTTGGTTTGAACCAAAATGCTAGAATAACTAAACTTGAAATAAACAATTCAAACAGTTGGAAAGCATTAGATATTAATGTGCAAGCGGGAGGTAAAAAGATAATGGGAAGATTCTTTGTCCCTACTACAGTTTGGTGTAATGAGGCAAAAGCTAGAGTTCCTGTGACAACTAAAGATCATGAAGCTTTGTTTGTTAAAGACATGAATCAATTTACTGGGCATGTAACACACATTGTAAAAGCTTTAGGTGTTAAACAAGAACAAATTGTTGCCGCCTTGAAGAACCCTCCTACAAATGTTTTAGATTGGATGGGGATTATGTTATCTTTAGTTCCTGCTAATTCAAGTGAAATACCTGTTGATGTTTTCTTGCAATGGCAATATAAAATAGGAAAGGATTCTACAATAACTTTCTTAGAGTTACCTGGAAATATGAAAACTGGGAAATGGATTACACCTGCTAGACCAGGAACATTTGTTGAACTCATAACTACTGAATCATTAACTTATGTAAATGACAGTGACAAAACCCATGATATTGAAAGAGATTCTAAATTCTTTGAATCACCTTGCTACGAACAGCAAAAAGAGGGGGGAGAGGATAACTCTACTTCACCTTTTACTGCTAGTACTTCTAATGACTCTTCATTAGAAGGTAATGCAACAGATGAAGAATGGGTGTAGTATGTTCATTTCCAACGATAATGAAAAAAGTCTAAGGGAAAAAGATATACAAGTAAAATCTTTAGACGAGGGGGAAATTTTCTCTCTCGTCTTTGGTTTTATACCTAAAGAGTATGATATATGCACCTCACCATTCAGAGTTGATGCTTCTGCTGGCTGTGAATTTAGGTACGGAAGGAATGGAAAACTTATGTTCTTTGATCCTGGTAATAGTAGACACCCTTACATGGATTGTTACCAAGCTGTTAAAGTCTATAAAAATATGTCAGATTTTAGAGATGTATTAAAATTCATAAATGATTCTGACTTAAAAGAAGTACCAAAAGGAACTGTAACAAGGTTAATTGTAGACACTTTACCACCTGAAATATTATTCTATCCTAGACCTTTCTCTATTAAAGATAAAGAATATTGGAGTAAGTATAATATTACTAAGTCTCAACTTATAGAAGATAAAGTATTCCCTATTAAAGTGTTTAAATTAAAAAATACAAGAAGAGGAGATTTCACTGTCAAACCTAAATATATTGGTTATGCTTATACAGAATTTATAAAAGGGAGGAAAAAGATTTACCTTCCAAAAGATAAAAATAAATTCTATACGAACTGCAAACAAAATGATATAGGAGGGTACAGTTTCTTACCGATTAAAATTGAAAAACTAATTATTGCTAAATCTTACAAGGATTACAGAGTACTTAAAAATCTTGGTTACAAATCTATATGGTTCATGAATGAAGGTATGATACCAAAAGATTGGATACTGATAAAATTAGGTACTATAGCTGAGATTCTTATTGTCTTTTTTGATAACGACAGAGCAGGAATAGAAGCTGCAATTAAAGTTAGTTCAGAACTAACAAGATTAAAAATTAGAAATAAGTACATTCATTTACCTGAATTTATGTTAACAGAAGGTATATCTGATCCATCTGATTTATTAGACATTAGATCCGAGAGTGAACTTAAAGAATGGTTAAAAATTAACATTTAGTATGGAAAGTATAAAAAAAGAGTTAATAGAGATAGAACAAAAAATGGCTGTCCTTGAGGAAAGAAAAGCTAAACTAAGTATAGTTATAGAGTATATGGAGGAGCCGCCTGTCGGGGACTTCGTTGATTATCCCAGTTTTTTAGACGTCCAAAAAACGAACCTTGAAATTCAGGTATTAGGTGGTAACTCTGCTCACGGAAAGCATAAAAAACAAATAGATACTACTCTAGTTTGCAAGGGTTCTACAACAAGTGACTGGGAATCGGAAGACCTTACTGCTTCACCTACTACTATAGAAAAAATATCCCATTCTATGCCTAGTGGAGAACAATTTAAAATACTTAGAGTAAAAACTAAACTAACTCAAAAAGGAGTGGCAAATAAAGTAGAAAAAGTTTCAGCCACTACTATATCTGATATTGAAAGTTGTAAAAAGTATGTAACAATAGATAGGAAATTAGAGCTACTAAAGTTTTATACTGACATAATGAAAGTATGCCTTTAGTACAATTAACAAAAAAAGATATCTCAACATTAAGAGATAAATGGTACAAAGAGCAAGGTGGTAAATGTCCTATCCTAGGGATAAAGATAGACCCTAAAAATGCTACTTTAGATCACTTACATAAACTTAAAAAAGAACTTCCTGATGAAACAGGTAAAGGTTGTTGCAGAGGTGTCTTACATTTCCAAGCTAATTCCTGGGAAGGGAGAGTAACTAGTTCCTATAAAAGATCTGGGCTAGAGAAACATTTAACTTTACCTGAGGCACTAAAGAACTTAGCTCAGTATCTAGAGAAGAATAGGATTCATGAAGATATTAAGTATATACATCCTAATGAAAAACCTAAGAGTGTGGTAGTTACACTATCTTCATACAATAAGTTAAAAAGAGTTTGTACTGTAACTTTACCTCCTTATGGTAAAGGGTTCAATAGTTTAAAACTCCAAGCCCTGTTTAAAAAATATGATGTAACACCTAAATACTACAAGAATGGTAAGAGCAAGTAGTGCTGGTAAAATATGCAGCACAAGATTAAAAAGTAATACAATAGAATTTTCTAATGCTGTAGAAGATCTAGATGCAGCAGCAGAAAAGAAGAAGGTTAAAATAGAGTACACAACCTCAGGGCTTAAAACTGCTTTATTAGTCCCTGGACTAAAAACAAAATTACAAGCAGTAATAAAACAAAAGGAGGCAAAAGATAAATTTATACTTGATCCTTTGCCTCCAGGAGCTATGAGTTATATGAAAGAAGTCTGGCTTGAAAAAGAAGGATTTATTAATATCACTAATAGGATTGGAAATAATGCAACAAAAAAAGGAAACCTTTGTGAGGATTCAGCTATACTTCTACTGTCCGTGATAGACAACTTTGTATATACTAAAGAAATAGACAGGGTAAAATCAGGTTTTATAGGAGGAACAGCAGATATAATAATTCAAAGTCAAAGTAAAGTTATTGATATTAAATGTCCAGAGAATTGGAACTCATTTAAAAGTAAAAAAGAACTTCCAAGTGAGTACTACTGGCAATTAATAGCTTATTGTATGTTGTATAAGGTAACTAAAGCAGAAATAGTTTATGTGTTGATGCCAGATCCAATAGAGATACAAGAAACTTACGCAAAGAAGTTATCCGAAGTAAATTTTAAGAAGTACTTAGATATGAATGAAAAAATATCTAACCTTCCACACCTAAAAAGAGTAAAAAGATTTTCTATTCCTGAAAGTAATATACCAGAAGATATAGAATTCCTTAAAAAACGTATTAAAAAATGTGAGAAGTACTTTAACTCATTAAACTATAAAATTTGTATGAACTTATAATGAATATATTAGAAAATATACCAATAACTAACAAGACTTGGAAATATTTGTACTTGTCCCTAAAAGGTTGGGGGCCAGAATTAGTAGCAACAATAAATACTTCAACGAAAGTACAAGTAGTTGTAAAAGATTGCTTATCAGAAGTACAATTTGAACCAGCTATTTACATAGTATTTGAGCCTGACTTATATCATAAGGTGTTTTATAATACTTCATTGACTTTCTTAAGGGAACATGAGGCATATATAGCAGATTATCCAATATATAAAGAAGAAGGAAAGAAAAATCATGTTGTAGCCCTAAAGATTCCACCTAAGTTTGAAAAAGCTTATAAGGAATTTTTAAAGGGAAGATACAGTCAAATGTATACTCGAGATGAGATACTAGAACTCTATTCTTCTCCTGTGTTTGATGAGTACAGAGATGTACTACTTAAGACTGATAAAGCTAAAAAAAGGTTTATAGTACAATTAAACAAGGAATTCAACACTGAATTTGATACTGACTTCAAACAAGACGAAAGAACTGGTGTAGAGTATGACCTTCCACTGAAGACTAAGGAGGAGTACTTAAACAATAATTGTCCCACTGTATATGTAGTCAATGAAGGAGATTAAATTAGCTGGATCAGTACCACAGAAGAAGATAATAAATGCTTGGGAAAATCAGTCTGAAGATATATTAATTGATGCTATAGCAGGGTCTGGTAAAACTACCCTGCTAATGTATTTAATTAGTATTTGTAAATACAGGGTGTTATACTTAGCATTTAATAAGTCTATACAAATAGAAACTACTGTTAAATTAAAAGAAAATGGGCTAAAGCAAGGATTAGCTAAGACTATTCACTCTTTAGGATTATTAGCTTTAAAGAAATCAGGAAATAAAATAGTCACTAAAAACTCTGTAAAATGGGACTTAATTAAAATTCTTAAGACTAAGAATAAAAAATTTCTTAAAAAGTACACTTGGAAAGAACAACAAGCTATTTCATATACCTTAATAGATTTACATGATGTATCAAGATTATATTTAACAGAAGACTTTAAAGAGTTGAAGAAGATACTCCTTGACATGGATAAATTCTGCAATAAGAGTAAAGATATGGAACTTATATGGAAGAAGTTCATAGAAGTTAGAGATGAACATTATAGTAAAAAGATTCTAGTTATAGACTTTACGGATATGATATACCTTCCTGTGAGACTAAATCTTAGAATACCTATTTCACCATATTATTTATTTGTAGATGAGTGTCAAGACCTTTCTAAAGTGCAACACAAAATAGTAGAGATGTTAATATCACAAGGAGAAGTACAAAGAACAATATTCTGTGGGGATAAAAGACAAACTATTTACGGGTTTAGTGGAGCTTACTCTAAATCTATATCTGATATTGAAGAAAGAGTAAACACTAAAAGCTTCCCTTTAAATATATGTTATAGGTGTCCAAAAGCAGTGATAGGAGCTGCTAATGAAGTTTATGATGTAATGTTAGGAAATAAAGAAGAAGTAGGGTTAGTAGATGTTGTAAATGATATAAGAGATATAAAAGAGAATTCATTAGTAATATGTAGAAATACAGACCCACTTATTGATTTATACTTAGAACTTATAAGTTTAGATGTACCATGTGTACTAAAAGGGGAAGACATCCTAAATGGGATCACAAACTTCCTAAAACCATATTCTAACTCTACTGTGTACATGGCTTCAAAGGAAATCGGCTATCAAATTGAAGACTTAGAAGATGATACATCAGAAGAAGGGGGAAAGAAGTTACACATCCTAAAAAATAACCTTAAGATTTTTAATAAAATCATTAAGATCTTTTCAGATGAAGTAGGAGAAATTTCCCATCTTATAGTTAGGTTAAAAAGTTTATTCGTAGTTAAAGAAAATGCTGTAACATTATGTACTATTCACAAATCTAAAGGGTTAGAAGCTGATATAGTTTACATTCTTAATGAAAGTAAAACAATACCTTCTAAATTTGCTAAGTCTAAGCAACAACTAGAACAAGAACAAAATTTGAAGTACGTTGCTAGAACAAGAGCTAAAAAAGAAATGTATTATTTAGATGTAAAATTATGATGAGATTGATAATTATAGGTTGTAGTAGTATAGGTACAGGTACAGGTAGAATCTGTACAGAACGTCTTTTAAAGAAGGAAGTTTCAACACAAATTGTGACTTTAACAGGAGATACTATCCCTGAGAGAGGGTTAAAGATTACTAATAAAACTAACAATTTTAAAATAGAATCAGGTTATTTAGAAGATCAACCATTTATAGAAGCTCCTAAGAAAGTTTATAGAGCGGACTTAAGACTTAGGTATAACAAGAATAGTTGGAGAGGTAAAGACAAATCAAGAAAGAATTTCAAAGGTGGTAGAGCCTTAAACAGAATGAAATGACAAAATATGAAGAGCTAAAAGAGTTCAATAAAACTTTAAAGTTCCCTTGGAATATTGGAGCTCACTACATCTATTCTATATTAATGACTAAGGATAGTGGGCATATAATAAGGGGTAATACTTTTGAGGAGTTATTTAAAGATGATCTGAAAGTATTTAATGAGATTAAGACACAAATGATTGACTTTGACAACACAGTTAAAGCAGGGGATTTAAACTATAAAATGAAAATAGGTAAAATAACATTAAAATTTGAGCTATGAATAAAATGAAAGAGATACTTGAAAAAGTATACAATGTCCCAGAATTAAGAAAAAGTATAGTACCTTTATTTATTGGTAATCCAGGATTAGGAAAAACTGTTATAATTGAAGAATTTGCAAAAGAGAAAGGAGTAAATATAGTAGAATTTATAACATCTCAAAGAAATCCATTTGAAATTTCAGGCATGGCTATGCCAGATAGGGACGCTAAGAAGATGGCTATTTGGGATTTTGATGGAATGTTAAATATGAAAGATGGAGATATTCTATTCTTTGATGAAATACTAAATGGTAACCCATCAGTCCTAAATGCTTGCTTAACATTAATAGAACAAAGAGTTATGATTTCTGGGAAGAAGTTGCCAGACATAATGATTGTAGCAGCAGCTAACCCTCAAGGTATGGTACCAATTACCCCTCAAATTAAAGAAAGGTTTGTATGGTACAGAGTAACATATCAAGCTAGTATGTGGAAAGAATATATGAGAGTTAAGTTCAACATGCCACCAGAGATATGTGCAGGACTTTCTCTATTAATACAAGTAGAGGATTTTAAAGGGGATAATAATTATCATACACCAAGAAGTGTTGTGAAAGCTGTAAATTTAGCTATACATGATGTGCCATCCCCTTATAAAGCAAGTGTAGAAATTGAACTAAGTAAATTAGTTATGAACATCTTACCTGAGCCTGTTACCTTAGAAGAAGGGACAACTATGGAACCTAATGAACTGGTACCTTATCTATCACTATTAAAACTAAATACTAATGGAAATACTACAAAGTAAAAAGATAACACTCCCTGATGTTTATTTTATACAAGACAGGAAAGATATAAAAGATATTCCAATTGGAGTACCTTTTATATATGGAGATTCAACTACCAAAGATAAAGTGGTGAAGCTACTAGAATATGAAGTGTTGTATAAAGCAGCTTTAAAATCTGGGTACCCATTCAACTTCAAAAAGATACTTAGTGAGCATGGGTATGATGATTTATTATATTTAGGTTATGGAGAATCTATTTTCATGGAGTACTCATCAGAGGAAAGCTTTAATGGGGATCATGAGATTGAACTTGTATCTATTAAAGACTCTAGGGGGATGTTTGAGGCTTTCACAAAAGATTGTTCAGCTTACGTTAATATGGATAAACTTAAAGACTTAAATGTGTTTCCTGTATGGCTGGAAAAAATTGAAGATGCTGTTAGTACTAACGTACATAATTTTGCAGTGTTTAACCCAAATATGTATAATAAAAAATTAGATGGAATGTACGGAGGAGTGGATATGGTCTCCCCTGGTAAAAACCTAATAATAATTGATATTTCAGGTAGTATACCTAGGGCAGTATCAAGTACTTGTTTAACACTAGCAAAGTCTTTAGCTGAGACTTTCTACTCTGATTTGATTATTACAGGGTCAATATCAACTTTATACAACTATGAGGAACTTCATACTTTAGATGTTAATTCTATTTATGAAACAAATGGGGAGAACAATGATCAAGTTTATTTCAAGGAGCTTGTATCAAAGGACTCTAGAGAATATAAGACTGCTATTGTCTTTGGAGATAATGATAGCCCATGCTCCTCCTGGGGGAAGAAGGGAGAGAGGACAATAAGTATTAAAGACGGTAGAGAATTGTGTAATTGGAAAATAGATAAGTTGATATCTTTCCATACAAAAGGGGTAAAAAATACAGCTGCTTATGCAGATTGGTTCAGTCCCCTTGAAACAGAAAGAATAGATGATTGGGTGAAGTACCTAAGATAATAATAGGAGTACGAATAATTGAGTTTTATAAAATAATAAAAAAAGAAAAGTTATGAAAACATTTGTAAAAGCAACAGACTTAAAATTAGTTAATGGTGGTTATTTAACAGTAGGAAGTGATGAAAAACCTGTAAATAATAAAGAATTTATTATAGCTCAAAAGAAGGCAGAGTATATAGTTACTTTTGCTAAGTTAGCTAAAGGTAAAAAGTTTAATGTTGAGACTCCAGATAGTATAGCTGAACTTAGAATGGAAGTAGCTAAAGCACTAGAGACCTCAAACAGTAAAAAGTTTGTATCTGGACCTGAAAAACCTTCCTCAAAAATTAATGACAAACTTAAAAATGAAGCTTTAGCTTTCATGTCTTTTGGTAAAGAGTCAGTAAAAACTAATAGAATTAATGACTTCTTATCTGAATTATCTATTATAGATGAATGTGAAGAGTTTGGTTTGTACTTCGATGAAGATATTGTTAAATTGAATAAAATTTACACTATGGAAGAAGTTACAGAAGCAGTAAAAGAAACTATTGATTTACTGTAGTTAAAAATAGAAGTTGAACAAAAGCCATGCACAGTTAATTCAGTGCATGGCTTTTTAATGAAAAATTATGAAAGAAAATATTGAAAAGGCGATAGCCTGGATAAAAGAACAACCTATTAAAGGTTGTATTACAGGTAGTAGTCTAATAGGATATTTTGAAGGTGAAAATCAAGATGTTGATTTATTTGCGTATGATGAGAAATCATTTACTAAAATCTTATTTGCCATGTACCATAATAATTTATTTCAAATTATTGATCCAATTGAAAAATGGAAATTTGAGCAGTACATAAATAAGAACCAAGACAACTTTTACAAATTTGGACTAGTGACTATTAAGTTTACTTACAATACTTGTATCCCAGTAAACATAATACTAAAGAAAAAGAGTACTGATATATTCTCTGTTCTTTCTACTTTTGATATGAATATCATAGCTAAAGGGTATGATATTGAAACAAAACAAATGTTGGACCTATCTGGTATTGAAGAAGACTGTAAAACAGTGTCATGGAACACCTGGAACACTTCTTACTACAGTAATGAAGTATGGGAGATATCAAGAATATTAAGGCAACTAGAGAGGTGTTTTAAGTACCACAAAAGAGGTTATAATACTGATGCTGTTGTACACAAGTATATTGATCTAATAAGTATAATTCAAAAGCAGGATGATATATTCAGCTCAAGTAATTATTCTGAAAAACTTGAACTAAAGAAAAAAAATACAAAAGTTATTAAGAAGTTGTGTGAACTTTGGTTAAAAACACATGAAATAAGCCCAGAACAAAGAGAAGTTTTAAAAGAAAAAATAAAAGAAATCTAATATGAGTGTAACAATAGATGATTTACTAAAAGCCTTATCCCCTGCCCCTGGACAAGGAGGAAATAAACTGGAGAACAGTAAAATTACTTGGTCTAGAATAGGGGCTAAAGATCAATTCTTAGAATTAGGATTAGAAGAGACAGAGAAAGATGCTTTCTTAAAAGAGTGGACAGAAGAAAATCCGTATTCAAACATTTAAGGTACAATTATGAAAGATAAAATAGACAAATTTATAAAAGAAAATGAATTAGATTTCACTGGAGAAGAAAGTGGATTAAACTCTAATTGTACAATAATCTCTGGATATGCTTTACACTTAGGTATTAATTCTTCAGGTCAACTATTAAGGTATTTACCTGCATTAGGGCAAAAAGGCTCCCAAGAGTTGATAAGAGTATTTAATTTTGCTCAAGCTAATAACTATGAGGCTTATTGGAAAACAGAAGAGGCTAAGAAACTTTATAACTTCTAATGAAATCATTCTTAGTAAAGAATAAAGTACCTATTATTAAATGGTCTTTAATACCAGATGAGATATTCTATGAGGGGGAAGCCCCTCTAGGATATTCTATAGCTGTTTGCCCTTCTAAGGGGACAGTAATAATAGATGTTGATCGGCATGGTACAATAGATGGTTTTGATAATATTCCAGGACATTTAGTTAGAGAATTAGCAGGAACACTTAATTACCCCACTAAAAACAATGGAAGACACTTCTGGTTTAATTACACTGGTAATATACCTTTAGCTAATAAACACAGTAAATATGGTATTGACTTAAGAACTCATAAAGGTTATGTAGTGTACTATAAAGAAGGTGATATTAGAGACCATAAAGACCAGATTAAAGAAACTTCTCCTGAATTGAATAAGTGGATTGAAGAGTTATTTGGGGCAAAAACTAAATTAAAATAGATGTCAGATAAACAAGAGTTAGCAAGAAAGAGGAATCACTTTCTGTGGAGGCTTAAAGGTACTTATATGGAAACAGGTAGTTTCCTCACAGAAAGAGAGAATAGTATAGCTTCTGAGATTAACAAACTTAGAATGTTAATACAAGATGACTTTACAAGTAGTATTGAGAAAGGTCTCAACGCTAAAAAGAGATGCCTATGGTGTAATAACACTGTAGTTGAAGGGGAGTTACACTGTAAGAAACATTTATTAGAGATAAAAGAGGTTTTAGATGAATAATTTAATAGGAATATCAGGAAAAATAGGTTCAGGTAAAGATACTGTAGGCAGAATATTACAAGAAATACAAGCAGAAAGGGATAATCCTGACTGGGAGAAAACTTGTAAAAGAATAGATTTACATGCTTATTCTGGTTACCAAATCAAAAAGT
>Ga0114996_10006124_pt1 | contig 13950 bp, 11 predicted proteins | sample ArcticOcean_MG_C_4_FD_87039 | JGI IMG/M metagenome (GOLD analysis project Ga0114996, IMG submission 87039) | Marine microbial communities from western Arctic Ocean - ArcticOcean_MG_CB4_134 | ecosystem: Environmental > Aquatic > Marine > Oceanic | place: Arctic Ocean: Canada Basin | collected... | reverse complement strand
GCCATTTTACTCCACGCCTTAGTAGATATAGTTATGGGGAACGCACGCTTAGAAGAAAACTGTCTCAAGTACATATTTATATATAAGTCCTATATGTTTATTGCAATTAATCTAAAGATATTATTTCAATTTTTGGTAGTATGTATACTTGGATAATCATAGTCGGCGGTTGTTTCGCTTTTTTTACAGCAATGGGTATTGGGGCAAATGACGCGGCGAACGCTTTTGCTACTTCGGTAGGGTCAAAAGCTTTAACTATTAAACAAGCTGTTGTTTTAGCTGCAATTTTTGAAACTGCCGGTGCAATTTTGATGGGAAATCATGTAACAGATACTATAAGAAAAGGCATTGCGGATTATAGATGTTTTGAGGATAATCCTACTGTTCTAATGTATGGGTGTATGTGGGTTATCTTGGCTGTGGGCCTCTGGTTATTTCTAGCAAGCTATCTAGAAATGCCTGTTTCTACCACGCATTCTTGCGTAGGAGGAATGATCGGAATGACCCTTGTGTTGGGAGGCGCAGATTGTGTGATTTGGTATAAACCACTTGAAACATTCCCATATGTGGGCGGTGTAGGTGGAATTGTAATGTCATGGTTTATATCGCCTATATTTTCAGGATTAATTGCAATGTTCGTATTTTTCTCAACCCGAGCATTGGTTCTAAGGCACAAATTTACTTCCAAAAGAATAAACTGGATTTATCCCATTCTAATCGGATCTACTATAACGATTAATACATTTTTCATTATTTATAAAGGAGCAAAAGGTTTGGGATTAGATAAAACACCAATAGGTATTGCTTTTGGTGTGGCTTTTGGTGCAGGTGGTATATGTGCTTTAATTACAATCCCACTTGTACCAAAAATAAAAACATATGTAACAAACAAATTTGCTGATAAAACTCAACCTAGAACGATTGAGTTAAAGACTTTAGAGAATGAAATTATAGAAAATAAAATAACTTTAAATATTCAAAATGATGAAGAGTTAAACAGGATAATATCTTTGCACACAAACGCCGAAAAGTTCGATGTCAAAACTGAAGAAGTTTTTAAATATCTACAAGTCTTTACTGCTGTGTGTGACGCTTTTAGTCATGGTGCAAACGATGTTGCGAATGCAATCGGTCCATTTGCGGCAATATATGCTATATATACATCTGGAGGAGATCTTGCCAAACAAACAAGTATGGGTGACAATGCCTATTGGATTCTTGGAATGGGGGGTATTGGAATAGCTGTTGGGTTATTTGTATATGGCAAGAAAATTACCTATGCAATTGGAGAGAAATTATGTAAAATCACGCCATCTCGTGGTGTCGCCATTGAACTTAGTTCTGCTCTTGTTATAATCACGGGAAGTAGATTAAAAATACCATTATCAACCACACATTGTCAGGTTGGGGCAACTGTTGGGGTGGGATTATTGGAAAATACGAGAACTTGTTCTGGGATTAATTGTCAAGTGCTTCTAAAAACAGCGGTGGGTTGGATTGTCACGTGTATAATTGTTGGGTCCACTACTGCATTGCTAGTATCCCAAGGTGTGTATTCACCAACTGTTTTAGGTTGGGGATCGTGTATAGCAAGAAATATCACGGTTTAAAGTACGACATTTTTCTTTAATTCTTGATCGTTCTTGATTAATTCTTTAACTGTAACATTTTCAGAAATATTTTTTTTGATGTTCGTGTGTGTTTTGTTTTCATTTTCACCACACCCCATATTTTTAACCATGGTTTGCCAAATTTTGCATTTTTCATCATTTGATAAATAGTCAGGATTTTCCTTTTCCCATTCCTTTATATGGGAAAACTGTTTTCTGGTGATATCATCTATTGTTTTATCTATTTTTTTGTGCGTTATATCTTTTTCCCATTTATCTGAATCTTTTATATAAAATTGTAATCGTTTTGTATCTGAACAATGGATCGGACGTTCTGTGGCAGCCATATCGGTAAGATGTTTTGTAAATATATTACTGATTCCTTTTTCATAACCATGCTGATTTGTATATTCTAAATCTTGTATGGACACCTTGATATTATCTACAAAATCTGTCAAATTCATGGCATTTTTACAATGTTCGTTCAAAAACACATTAATGGAAATTTTGTTATTATTATTATTGCCCATTTTTGGAATCATCTCATTTTGTTGATCAATTAATTTCTCTATCAAATCACCTTGTTTGCTTAGAGCCTGAGCCAATAAATTTATAGCAACCGCATCGTTTCCCTCCATTGCTGCTTTTGCAACTTTTACATTTGTTGTTTTCAACACAATGGACTCATTCTTTCCTACACATAATTTTTTGTGTCTAGATAACCCGCTCTTATACTTGTATATCCTTCCACAAGTTTCACAACTAACACATGTTACCATTTTGTTACCATTTAAATTACCATTTGTTACCATTTTGTGTTTTGTAGTGGATAAATGTTTAGTAAAATTATATTTATTGCTACAAGAATAGTTACATTTTTTGCATGTATATTTTCTTGACAACTTTTGGCAACTTTTCATCTATATATAATGGTAACATAAAAGTTGCCTAAATCCTTTTTCTCTTTTTATTAAATTTATTTTGCGAGTGATTTTTTTCACCTTTGTCATAAATTAAATTTGATTTTTATGCAGTGCGGAAAAGTAGATTGTATATTTACTTATCTTACAATCATCAAGTGACAGTTACCATTGAGTTACCATTGTTACCATTGGTATTTTTGTAGGGGATAAATGTTTTTATAAATCTTGGTTGCCCTTAGAAGCCTTACCATAATTTTATTTTGCCTTTGTTCATTTTGCAACTTTTGCAACTTTTGGCAACTTTTCAATGGTAACTCAAAAGTTGCAATTGTCACCACCAGTTTTGCCCGTTTTTTTTTATGGGATACAGAAAAAAGAGAACCATATATTTTTTCTCTTACAACATTATAGAGAATTCGAAAATGTGTTAAAAAAAAGTTTAAAATAAAGAGCGCATTTCCCATTCTGGACATTTTAAAATGTCCAAAACTCAAAATGGCCACCGACTTTTAACCCTCAAAACGTGAGTTCCTTTTTTTTAGTGCCTTTTTTTCAGTTGACAACCACTAAATGGGGTAAAGTGTATATTTACTAATGCGGACATAGTATATTTTCCATTCGTTGTGCATAGCCTATAATTATCATAGATCCAAGGAGGATATTCTTGATATTCCCCATAAATATATTTTCCTTTGGAATTGGACCCAGCCAAGAACCGCCGAGGTATTTCGGTTTTTTTTTCAATATACGCAAATATTCCTTCCCAAGTTACAGAAGTTGGATCTGGAACGCGCATAATAATACTAGTATATCTCCCGCGAGGAAAAGGTACTTTGGAGAGAACAATATCTGTAAGCATGTTTATTGATGATTTATTATGTAATAAATTACATTCAATTTATTTTCATTTAAATACTTATCGTTTGAATGTAATTAGTTATGGATAAAGAAATAATAGATTTTTTGAAAAAGTGCAAACTTCAATTAGAAGATGAAACTCAATTAGAGGGACAGTTGATTCCGAGAGATATGTTATTATCAAGAACAACGTATGAACAAGTAAAAATGGACATTGTGGAATTAAAGAAAAAATTTAGTAGTTCTGCGCTTACTTCTCTCCAAAGTTGCGCTGAAAAAGAGCAAAAATGGCCTTTATTAAACCTAGTTCGCCAAATATTAAGAGTATGTAATTATAAAATGGATCCGGTTCGCCGAAGCAATGGTTATGACGATGAGGGAAAAAAGAAGTATAAGAGATTTTTCTTAGTGAAAAAGTTTAAAACTGTACAAACTCAAGTAGTATAATTCGTATTTAGGAAGGAATATTTTAAAATATGAATTATATATATATATATGAGTCAACACAGACAATTAGAACATTTAATGGGAACAGCTTGTAGTACTGGTGGTCCAGATTCAGCCACGAAGATCGTGACAAGCAATGTAATATTACAGAATAATGTAGTTCATCCTCCAGTGGGGGTATCATTCCAACCAAGTCCCGGCACCACAATTTATTCAAATGTTTCTGCGTGTAGAGTAATCACTGGTAATAAAGAAGGAAAACATAATATAACATTTTGCGGAAGTATGCCTGAGCAAAAAAACAGCAATGCAGAACTTCAACATGAAGCATTAAGTGATGTTTTTTTGATGCAGGCTACTACGAATCATTCTGAAGCCCGGGAATATATAAAAAACACAGCAAGTCAGGCGTTAAATACAGCGAGGGAGATTAATAAAATTATAACTCAAAACTTTGAGGCTACCGATAATGCAACAACCACTATATATAAAACAGAGAATTTTCAACAATGGTTATCTAGTGCAATAGATCGATTACACGATATAAGAGAATTTTTACCTGCTTCTGTAGTAAGAGCTACACTATACCATAATTTTATGCAGGATTTTATACAAGAAACACCTACCAAAGCAAACAAATTTATTAGTCATCTTTCAGATTTTTTTCGACTAGCTTTTGAAGATGGTTTTTGGGGAACACATAAAGGCGAACCCTTGTCTTTTTTTGAATACGTGAAGAAGGGAGGACCTTTTATTGAAATTGATTCGGAATATATATTTCCAACCCGTAGTCCCGGTTCGATGAATGATATTAAACACCATTTAATGAAAACACAGATTGGTCAGTTAAAAACTTTAGGAATCCCTTTGGTTAAAATTGTTGATAATGATGCAAGCAGGGGGTCGAACAAGTTACCCCTCTCAGTGCAATCTATAGATACAGTAGATATACCAGATGAAACAAGTGATTTAGATAGTGGATCCATATCGATATTATCACACATAAAACCAGAAAAACTAAAGGTATTGTGGAGCGAGGCTGAGTCGATGAAAGCGAATGATCAAAAATTTATAGATATAGATGGTATAACTTTATTTCTTTTTGTAGATGCTTTTAAAAGACCAATGATTACCCAGGCAGGAGCATTTGTGACTTCTTCCAAAACATTTATTGCGCAGGTGGACAGAGCCAACTCCAAAATATGGAGGGGGGACGCAGATCAAACTATGAATATGATGCGCACTGAAACACGAAGGTACTTATTTCCAAAAGCAGGCGGTACAAGGAATTTCGGTTTTAATAGAGTCAGTGGAAATGAATTGGAAACCACACAGAATGCAACAATTACTTACAAATCGTCGACAAAAGTGGAAATAATTATACCTATTATCGAAGATAGCTTGAAAAATCAAAAAAATCTACTGGATGCTGAGGTAATGACAGCAGCAGGAAATGCAGGAAGTGATGCGGTTGACATAATGCAGTCCGTAGTGAATGTTGTATTAAGAGACAAGCCAACGGTACAAGGAACATATGATCCTTTGTGTCACTCTTTAAATGATATATATAATATTCGTATGACACTAGTGGGGGTGGGAAGTGGAATACATAACATGGATAAGAATGAACATGTAACAAGATCAAATAAGGTCACTGGTCCCTGGAAGACGGACCTCAATAGAGATAAATCAAGATTGCAATCAATGGCCACGGCTTTAGGGATTGAAATACCAGAGGTGGGTACGGTTAACAGTGTTAGCGGTGATCTGAACCAAAAAAGAGAACAGATATTGAATCCTTTGGTTCAAGACATATTGCAAAAATCTACAGATGTGCAAAAAATAACAAAAAAATCCGTACAAAATAAAAAAATACAATCTGGGCCAGTGACACTACAAGCATTTCAAAATATCACAACATGTGAAAATTTTTATTTTGTAGAAGTAATGACAGAAAGCGATGGCAAACTTTATGTTAAATTACCAAACGGTGAAAAATATTATGCTTTTAGTTTTTTAACTAGTTGGGATGAAAATTTTGAAGAGGCCAGTACTGTCCAAAATTTATTTTCGAGTGCTTTGACATTAAATGGAAGCCAAATCAATCAAATGAATAGTAATGGTTCAGCGAAACAGGGAAGTACATATATTGCACTTGCAACAGTTATGCAATTAGAAGATAAAATTTTAAATATAATTGCGGAAAAATCTTTTGTTGAGATGACGAGTGTTGCGGACAACCTACCATTTTTGGAGACCATTGCGAATTATGTGAAAGCACAAAGTCATTCTTTAAAATTTTTAGATAAATTTAAAGGTGTATTTCTGGCCACAACGGCACATCATGAAACACATACCTTTAGTGGTATCAACCCACCAACAGGGAGACTCGTTGGATTTTCTCGTCATCCAAACTTTCTGACTGACAAACAAAGCAGGGCTACTGCCGCAGCACGTATTTTCGAACCTGCGATTCATCCGCCTGGTTTATTGGAATGGTCGGCGGACCCCGAGGCACCGTCCGAGAAGGAGAGAATTGACAGAATAGGGGGAAACGGTTCTCCATCATTGGGAGATAGAATTAAACAGATGGATCCAAGGCGTATCATAGTATCATTGTTAGTAGCATCAATGACAGCTAATAGTGAAGTTGATAAAGCATACAAAATGGAAGAAGACGATATGGAACAACATTCATCTTCAGCCGCAACAACAATCGCTGAATCGTATGTCGCGCCTCTAGGTTATACAACTGGAGAAACCATATTTATAAGATTAAGTAAAACGATAAGAATTGTTCTGCAATGGATTATGCAAATTGAAAAACCAGCAGTGAATGTGTCCGTTGTCGTTTTTGATAAACAATTTTCCTTGATGGAGCATCGACAACTATATTCGATAAAAAGTTGGTTATGGCAACAGCTAACCTCCTACCAATCCGCAACTGGGATGATGCAGATTCTCTGGCATGTTTGCAGAAACTTGAAAGATGAAGACAACTTTATAACAGATGGAAATTTTCTAGCAACTGCCATAAGTCATTCGATCATTTCATCATTTCATAATTTTCCAAATAATAGTATTGAAATTCCCGACCCTCTGCCATTGATTATAAAGGCATTGGGGGAAAAAGGAGTAGATAAATTACAAAAGCACGTTGTTTGCAATCAAGAGGAAATAAACAGATCGTGGCTTGACTGGACAAATGTGGAATTTGGAAGCCTTAGTACTGAAGATGAACCAGATGAAAAAAGTCAGGACAGCAAATATGACTTTGCGCGTGGTGGGTTGGATAATGACGAGAGTTTGCCATTATTAAGGTCGATTTTAACTTCCATGGGAAGTTATATGGACAAGCCGGATGTGGTATTAACTTCAACTATTAGACTTCCGCAATCATTGCGCGCCTTTGTCCAGAATCTCCCACCTGCTACATCAGACCATGCGGTATCTGTCACTGATGTTCACAAAAAAAAATATTATTTATATACCGATTTATTTAATAGTTTACTTGTCGAAAGAACAAGTAAGACTAATAAAAACCTAGTAAAATACATACAAAATCTAGAAAAAAAAGTGCAAACCGACGGACGTGAAGCCGTGAGTAGCCTTTTAATCTGGATTTTCGAACTGTGGCAAAAGCGGATGCGACATGATGAAGGAGTAACTGACGATAAAGTAAAAAACTGGGAGGAGCTGTTTGTGATAACAGTTGCACACGCGGTAGCAAGGAGGGGGAAAACGGATGCTACTGGTACAAATGATGATGATGATGTGCAGAGCGGAGGAGTCAACGCCACGAAAATTGATCCTTTCACCAATGATGAGATGATAGGATTTTCTAGAAGTTTAGATGGTATTTCCGACATTCGAAAAGACAAAGATAAATGTCAGAGATGTTTACAATTTTGTTTAAAATCTATAGCATATGGTGTAACCACTTATCATGTGTTCAATGGGCAAGTTAATAGTGATTCCACACAATTATTTTTAAGCAATTTGAGTCACGATCAGCAGGTTGCCTGTATTACTTACTGCTCACAAGTAAGAGAAGAGGAGGGATTAAAAAGTTTTGGTGATCGAGGTCCGTTGGAATGCTCTGATGTCACGAATACTTGCTATGGTAATAGCCGGCTAAATGGTATTCCAAAATCGATAATTTGTGGGGTCGTTTCTTTTGATAAACAACTCACCGTAGTAGGTCATCTTCAGGGAATCACCTCTATTATGTTAAGCATTAAGGGTGAAATACTTTGTCTGGGCGGATTTCGAGGGGATACATCCCCCACCCACAATACGGTAAATTTAACAACCGATCTTTCATTAGTAGAAAACTTGAGTATTGGTTTAGCGTGCACTGATACATATTGGATAGGAAAGGTGGACATAGAAGCTACGGCGTGGGGTGTGACCGAACAGCAGTATAAAAATATTAAATTACTAATTCTATTAATTGGAGGGATTATTAACCAACTATCACAAACTCAGTTTGTAGAGTTTTTTAATTTGGTAAAAGCGGAAGAAACAAACCACAAGGATGGTGCTCTAAATGTTATCATACGCTCTATAACCATGATCATTTCACATGTTACTACCTCGGATGCGATATCATTATTAAAAAATCTGGATGTTGAAATTGATAAAAGAGTCAAGGCACAAATCCAAACTGTAATAAGCGCTGAATGCGAATTTCATGAGTCTGGAAATATTTGGAGAAAAGTGGGGGAACAAAAGCCTTTTCGACAGGCATGTATTATGTTTTTGAGAGCATGTTGTGGAGAGGCAGGGGCTGTGAATAATATTGAAGATTTTCTCCAAAAATTTATCAATAACACTAATAATCCACGGTGGATTTTACAAGTGATGAATCAATCACAATCGCTTCCTACAACGCTCGTTTCAGGAAGTTCTTTAGTACCATCTGGAAACCCGATGCAACAGCAGCAGTACCATATCGCAGAATTGGCACGAATGTATGGGACCACATCAGACAATTTGTTGCAAGCCTTGCAACAACACCAACTGCACCAACTGCACCAACAAGGCCCAACTATTCAAGTGCTTAGCGACCAACAGCAAGACCAAACGCCGCAGTTGACGGATAGTGATTTTGTGGATGACACGGACATGGGTGGTAGGGGGCTATTTGCGTTAGAAGATAGCGGTGGTAGTGGTGGTAGTGGTGGTAATGTGCAGCCACAACATCAAATAGCTTCACCGAAAAAGCAAGCGAGAGATCAAGCGAAAAAGCAAGCACGAATGCAGTTACAGACTGCAATTGACACACTTAATCAATATCTCAATGGGGGTGGAGAGTGGAGTCAGAATACGGAGACATCGATATTGGGACAATGGAAAACTATTAAAGAGGCATACGCTGCGGCCACTAAACTTGCTGCAGTGAACCATATACTTCTCGAGGCGTATTATGCAATAAATCGTAGGTTATTGGAATGGGGGAAAACTCACTCTGTTAATTACTGGGGTGATAAATTAAGTAAGGGTGGGGGAGCACGCATGGGTACTAGAAAACGTCATCATAAAAGAAAGAAAACCAGGAGAAAAAAGAAAAGACGTAAAAAGAAAACAATAAGAAAACGCCGAAAAAGAGGAAGAAAAACAAGAAGGAAATAAAGTAAATTAAAGAAATTTTAGTATTTAGCTATATAAAATGAGTAATTCAACAACTGTCGCGGCCACTATCGGTGTTAGCGCTTTAGGCGTTTTAGCGTATTACGGATATCAAAACATGAATGGGACGAGTGGAGATGTTGATGAAGCAAAACTTTATAATGAATTGGATGGTAATAACAACAATTCAGCAGAAACAACTAATTTTCAAGACGAAGCAAAAAAAGAAGTTGCTAGTGCAGTGGCAAAGGCAAGAAATGCGTGGGGTTCTTTTTGGAAAGCTGAATATGCTTCACAAGAGGAAACTGATAATGTAAAAGTATCTCTACAAGAACCTAAAACGGAATAAATAAATATATGAACAATTTATTTTTTCAATAATTTCATGGTCCAAGCTAGACCCATAAAATACACAGGAGTAACAAATAAAAGAGGAAATTTACTCGGGGCTTTATGCCATATGGTCATTGTTAACCATGTCAGAACAGGTACTCGTATACCACCATATACAATTTTTTGCACTTTTTGCCACCATTGTAATTTTTGGGATGTTGGTGCAGAATGCAAATAATGATATACAAAATAGGAGGGAATATTTGATAATTCTCCCCAAAATAACATTTGGTCTGTATAATATAAATTGGGTGGATATCGGAGGATAAAACAAGTGGCTAAATGATGATATAAATATCCCAATCTTATTTTGTTAAGTTTTTCATACATAAGTATAAAATGGATATCATACAAAAAGTACCCTGTGGACCATACAATACAAGTATTAAATAACGCAGTATTTGGCCATAAAATATGCATTGCATTCAAAGCAATAGCTCCGGAAGCGTGAGTTAATGAGACAGCATTTCTAGATAATTTTCTATCTTTTAAAAATGAATAAAATCCCCATTCAAATATATTAAATTTAAAAAATGAATTTAAGTTGTTATAGAAAATTGACATTATATATTACTTTAATAATATTATACTTAAATAATTTATATTGTTTTAAAAATTGAATTAAAAGTAGAAACCAGTATTAAAAATAATATGAGTAATAACGACCTTATCCTTAAGATGACGACTCCAGGTGTATCTAAACTAGCATTTAGAACTTGTTTTAGTAGTGTAAGTTTTAATGGTTATAAATTGGATATTTTGAAGAGTGCTGTGCAAAAATATTTGAGGAGACGAGAATTTGATAAAATGGTTTGGTGTGTTGCAGAGATTTATTTGTTCCAAGTATATGCTAAGACTGATGCGGAAAAACGGGCTACGAAGGGCATTATAAGTAATTTATTAAATAGATTAATTATTATGTTGGATGAAGAGATGTTGTTCGTTGAGTGTGAAAAATATTTGGTGGTAAGGCGATATATGGAGGAATTTGAAAAAAGTGGTCGTGGAAATTTTGATTATTTATATAAAATCTGTGATGTGATGTGTGGTGCAAGAATGATTAGAAGAAATAGTGATATTAGGGGTTATTGGAGCCCAAGAAATGTGAAAGTAGACAATGGTGATGGGAGTGATGAATATTATTTTGAGAAATTTAAGGAGAAATTTGAGGCAGATGATCCGGAGTGTTTCTTGTGGATGTTAAAAATATTTAATAAAGGAGAAGAAGGTGATATTGTGCGATATAGAAGAAAAGAGAATATTTATATGATTTGGGAGTATTTGTTTGACAGAAAAAATATTAAAAATGATCCGGTTTTGAGAAAATGTTTGGAATATAGGTTTGAAGAATTTAAAAAGAAAAGACATGAAAGGTTTATATTCTTGTCTGCATCCATTGATATTGCAATGTATAGAGGTAGGGAACAGAAAGAGGATTGGTTTGATTGTAAAAAGAAAAAGAAATTTGATGTTGAAGATTTGGTAAAAGAGCATGGTACAAAGTTTGCAAATCGGAAGTTGATTCCGGAAGTTTATTTTGAGTGGAAAAAAATGGAAATAGACGATTATGCTATTGATATGCATACGAGTGCTGGTAGAAAAATGGGTAAAAATAAAATAGATTTTATAGCAAGTGGCGCGGTTGTTGTCAATGAAGATAAGGAATATTTTGTACAAGAATGGCGAGATTGTTATAATAAGGCGAAAAAGGCGAGTTTTACTGCGGCAGTGGCGCTTAGAAAGAAAAAGGACGCAAAATTAGAAAAAGCAAAGAAAAAAGAAAATAAAGAAGAACAAAAAGAAGCCGAGCCGAAAAAGGGCAAAACAGATAGAGCAATTGCTCGTGACGCGAAATATAAAAGGATAAAAAAGTTGAGAGGAAAGCCAAATTTTGATGATTTGGAAAAGGATTTGGAATTTATAGATGGGCAAAATATTGATGTTAATTATATTAAATTATGTTCTGATAGAACTTGTGGAAATAAAGTTATGTGTTTTGAATTTGTTACAGCTAGTTGGGGTGAACCGAATACTGTTTGGAAAGAAAGTAGAAAAAGTATGAATTATAATAGAGATTATGCTTGTACAGATGAATGTAAAGAATTATTTGGATTAGAAAAGATTGGTATGAAAAGGGTGCTATCTGATTTTAGAATCGAAAAAATAGATAAAAATGAAAATAGTTGGATCAATAATTGGAAAAAAGTTTATACCGGAGATGAAAAAGTAGTTTATTGTGTGATGGATAAGATTGAGCCTGGAATTGAAGTCGGAAAAATGAAGGCGGATCTTTTGAAAAGTAGAAAGTTGTTAAAGGAATTTGCAAAAATTGGCGTGTTTAGAGGTATATTTCGAGTGAGTGATTTTAATGGTAGAAATGTTTTGTTGAAAAATAATGATGAATTGGTAAGTATTGACGAAGGGGATATTGGAAAAAGATTGGATATTATTGGTGGCAGAGAAAAGTGGTTGATCAAGGCATTGAATAAGGATAAGACGATTATTAATGAGATATTGGATGAATTAAAAGGTCTAGATGATGCGTTTGATGCTGATGCATTGGGTACTGTGCATAAAATAATGGAAAAATATAAATTTAGTTTCGGTTTATCTACAGAAATAGAAGAAAATTGGGAAAATTTGAAGAGTGATTTGGCAAAAGAGGGTGTTTTGTTTGATTAGATATATTTTAATATAAAACTAAAAAAATATAATGGAATATAATGTTTAAAAAGATTTTTTATATTTTGACTACCTTCTTTTTACTTACAGTAACAGATGCCAAAGGATATAATACAAGGGGACGCAAACCAGTGGTGCAAAAGGCCCAACCAACATATACCCAAAACCAAATAGATAATGCTTGGATACAAGTTCCTTGGAGTCATGGAGGACATTATTATCACAATACATTGACGCGCGAAGATGTAGATGCAGCACCTAGATGTTTTAACAAATAGAAATTGAATTAAAAACATAATATTTTTAATTCAATTATGGATTGTAAATTCAAAGAAGTAAAAAATATAATTGTTAATAAAAAATTGAATTAATTTTTGTTATTTAAATTACAGTTAAATCCAGACATCAATATGAAGCTTATATTCTTCACCCTCACAATGTTCACTCTATTTGTCGGTACTTGCACCGCCGATTCATTACAAAGCGGTTTTATTACTGGAATGATGATTGAAAAAGTTTCTCCTGCCAAAAAAGCAAATCCAATTAAATACAATACAATGATAATCGATACAAGCCTGTTTGAATTTCCTCTCCAAAAATCGCCAATATGTCGCCCCATCTTAGTTAGGGAACGTAAATATAAAAGACTTACCTTCGGCGACAAATGCGTCTTCTCTGTTATTGCTATTTTAATGTGGATAGTTCTGATACATACTTGTTGTCACGGCACTCATAAAGAACATGAATTCTTGATAGGGTGTATTATAGGTGGCATGGTAGAACGTCTTTTCAACGACGATTAAGTTATATAAAAATAGTTAAATCAAATAATTATATATTTTGTAAAATATCAATTAGATTTTTATCAATTCTATTTTTTTTTTGACGGGTTCTGGTGGCGGAACATAGTCATACTGATATGGACCTCTTTTAGACATTAAACCCATAGCTGTAGCAGTGTCTCCATGTTTGTCTTGTGGATAAATTCTTTGAACCCATTCATCATTCCCAGATTTTGCTGTTGATACCCATCTATATCCAGTAACTGGTTTTGGTTTATTATCATACCAAACAATATAATTTTGAATGGGATGTTTCCAGCCCATTACTATTTCTTTTTTTCCATTTTTCGCTCCTTGACTATAGGTATGTTTAATCCAATTTAATTTAACGGCTTCTTTTTTATATCCATAAAATCCTTTGGGTATTCCTCTGAAATTTCTACGATCTTTTCTTTTTCTCCATTTTGATTTATACTGAGGAGTATCTCTTTTATATTTTTCATTTTTCCAATAGGTGTGAGTATAGGTGGCGTATAAAGACCGTTTAGAAGCACTGCCAGACGAACATTCGTCGCCTTGCGCTAAATACCAATTATCTCTTGGTGATGGGCTCATAGTTGTATT
>Ga0114996_10006122_pt1 | contig 13953 bp, 15 predicted proteins | sample ArcticOcean_MG_C_4_FD_87039 | JGI IMG/M metagenome (GOLD analysis project Ga0114996, IMG submission 87039) | Marine microbial communities from western Arctic Ocean - ArcticOcean_MG_CB4_134 | ecosystem: Environmental > Aquatic > Marine > Oceanic | place: Arctic Ocean: Canada Basin | collected... | reverse complement strand
TTAGATGATCTCGTTCTTCTTTAGTTTCAGGTGTCTAGGTCAGCAATTTCCCGTTGGATCTCCGAATGATACTTTTCATTGATCGGGCTTGTTGTTGGGGTAACAACGTTTGCACCGTCGTCACCCTTAAGGTAACGGTACCCAACTATCACTCCACACCCTCCCAGCGCCAGCACCAAAAAAGGGAAAAACCAACCAACTATATTGAAACCCTCCATTCTAGGGGCTCCCAGGACTTCTAATCCAAACTGAGCTACGTAATGATCGTAAATCTCCCGGTTTGTAGACCCTTCCGTCAACAGGGTCTCCACTTCTCGGTTCATCTCCTCTGCTCGGTGACAGGAACACGCGCTCACTAAGGTTGTGGGACATCCACACGTACACACAATGTTCTCCGTGACACTCAAGACATCTTCCCACTCCACAGCTGATTCAGCCGGCAGAAATTCAACGGAGCCCACCAAAAGCAGTAAAAAAATATGCTTAGGCGTTCGCATCCGCCTCCTCTTTTTCAAGTCTACGCAGTGGTGCCCGGGCCTTCTTTTGGTCAGGGATCAGAACGAACAATCCTCCCAGCACCATTATCGCAACACCAATCCAGATCAGCATGACGAGAGGATTAAGATACACATGAAATGTTGCTGAATCCTCTGTCCATGTTGAAAGAACAATGTAGAGATCATCCTGCAAAGTCGATCGTATTGCTACTTCACTTTGGGGTTGACCCTGAGCGGTATGGTGAACATGTTTTTCTGGTAGTAGCGTCCCTATAATCTCTCCATTCCTGGAAACCTCAAGTGGAGCTCCAACCACATCTTTCTCCGGATCTTGCCGTTTCGATAAGCCCCTGTAGACCATCGAATACGGACCTAGTGAAAAACTTTCATTGTTTTGCACAGTAAAAAACCGATCCACACCAAAGAAGCTGCTCACAGTTATCCCGACAAAGACTAGAACTACTCCAGCATGAATCGCAAAACCTCCATATCGACGTTTATTCATGGTCACCAGATCGATCACGGCCGGAACAAAGGCGCTCGGACGGATTGCTTGCCTGGCCTGAGCTCCCTTATAGAATTCGAAAAAAATCGTGAGCCCAACAAATCCAGCAGAGGAGAGCAGCATAAGGGGCAACAATTCCCGTACTCCCAAGATCAAACAAATCGAAGCCCCTCCGAGGCCACCTACGATGGGGAAGATAAAGTTCCTCTTGAAATTCTTAAAGGTAGCCTTTCTCCAAGCGATCAGAGGGCAGACACCCGTCAAAATCAGAAGAGCCAACCACAATGGAGCGGTCACTTGATTAAAGAAAGGGGGGCCTACCGTGATTTTCTCCCCCGTTACCCATTCCGAAAGAACGGGGAAAATACTTCCCCAAAAAATAGTAAAACATATGGACACAAACAACCAGTTGTTCAGAAGAAATGTGAATTCACGAGACAAAAACGACCGCATTTCCCCCTTACGTTGCAGTTCAGCCGACCGATAAGTAACCAGGTACAAACCCATCAGAGTAGTAATCACCATCCAGGCCACAAAAAATGGCCCGATGTTCGATAACGCAAACGAGTGAACTGATTCAATCACTCCACTACGAGTTAGAAACGTACCGAACAGAGTCAACTCAAAAGCCAAAATAATCAAAATGAAATTCCATGCCTTCAGCATTCCCTTTTTTTCCGTAATCATAATGGAATGCAAAAAGGCCGTGGCTATCAGCCAGGGCATGAAAGAGGCGTTCTCTACAGGATCCCATGCCCAGTAACCACCCCACCCTAATTCCTCGTACGCCCACATCCCGCCCAGGGTGACCCCGAATGTGAGGAAGCACCAGGCAACGACACCCCACTTTCGAGTAGCCGTCACCCAAGCTGTGCTGAGATCTCCGCTGAAAAGCGCCCCAAGGGCAATAGCAAAGGGCACATTAAGGCAAATCAACCCAAGGTAGAGAGACGGTGGGTGAATGATCATATAGGGGTTCTGCAATAAGGGATTCAGGCCGGCTCCGTCTGAGGGAACAGAAGAACCTAGAGCGAAGGGTGGTGCAACAAAGTTGAGCAATAGCAGAAAGAAAAAGCAACTGGCAAGCAAAATCCCATTGGCATACGGCATGAGGGACCGGTTTCTAGTTCGATTTTGGAAAACGAAAATGGCGCTAAAGGCTGCTAAAATTAATGTCCAGAAAAGCAGGCTCCCACTTTGGCTCCCCCACAATGAGGCGAATTTGTATATTGCTGGCTGATTACGTGAGCTTACTAGGGCCACGTAACGCACCTGGAACTGATTTTGAAAGATTAGGCCCCATAGGCAACAACTCGAAACTAGACATAGCCCCAGGGTGGCAATTGTCGCGTTTTCAGAAGAACGGACAAGGGGTAGATGTTTACGATATCCTCCCCAAAACGCCGCCAGAATTCCGTACCCACAGAGCAAAAGGGCAGCGATTAGGGAGTGCCGCCCTAGTTCGATCATGGCTCACTCATTAGAGGGGGTGCACTGGAAGCAACCACGGCTTCTAATTCTTCGTCACTCTCATACTTAGATGGACATTTGGCAAGCAGCATAGTGGCCCAGAACTGCTTATCATCTTCGTGGTATCGGCCTTCAATTACGACCTCCGCTCGCTCTTGAAAGGTATCGGGTATGTCCCCCTCATAAGTGACCGGCAGACTGAGTTTCGAGGCCTGATCGTATATTTCGAAATCGACCTTGGACTGCCTTTTGTAAAGATGAACTGTTCCTGGCTTAACCTGTCCTTTAAGACGAATCCCTGATCCAGTAAAAGCGGCAGGATGGGCCAATACCTCAGGCACTTCGTGGTAGCGTACCATGGCATCGTTGATACCGTTGTACATCAGAAATACCAGAGAACCCAGTATCAATCCGCCAGCAACAAGAAATTTTGGTCGAATCATCTTTCTCTCCGAGGGGTACGCGAATCGTCGCGCACCCAACCACCCTCCTAGGGCTTCCAATCCCTTCCGGGCAGTGTGTCCATTCTAACAGGACATTCGTCTCTCGGGAACGAAAAACACCAGCACAGAAGCTGCCTATAAAAGGTATGCTCGGGCGCTCAGCTGAGGGAAGGCCGGTTTTCGGAGGCCAGCCTTCCTCCAATTCTGGATTTTATTGTCTGCGTCTGATTTTAAATAAATGCGACGTAGACAAAAGTCAGCAGGGCCAAAAACTCAATAAAAGCGAGGCCCAGGATAATGAAAAATCGGATGGTATCAACGGCTCCCGGATTACGGGCCACACCTTCACAGCCCGCCCTTAAAGCCTTCGCTTGCGCCAGTCCGCACCCAGCCGCTGCTATAGCCATTGCCAGGGGATTCATTAGAGCTGACGCGCTACTGGCATCATCACTCTGAGCAAGAACAGGCATCGTAAAAAGGCTCAGCAGGAAAAGCAACACTATTAGATAGAAAAATTTCGTCATTTCCGAATCTCTCCTGTTTGAGGTAGCGGGGGCATCTCGCCTTTCTCCTCTTTGGTTATGTAGGTTGCCCCACCGATTTTTGGTGCGAATGCCCCTCGTGCTCATCTTCGTGAGCATGTTCCACCGCACCACCGATATAGACCATCGTAAGGACCACAAAGATAAAAGCCTGAATCGTGCTGGCAAAAAGAGCCAATCCCATCACTGGTAGTGACACCAAGAAAGGAAACAGTCCATTCAAGCTAGTTATAATAAGTTCTTCAGCAAAAATGTTCCCGAAAAGACGCACAGAAAGGGAAAATGGCCGTGCTAGGTGACCGATGATCTCGATCACGAACAAGAGTGGCGCAATTGCCAACGACGGACCCGCAAAGTGAGCCATGTACTTCCAGAATCCGTGAGTCTTAAAGCCGTGGAAATTGTAATAGAAAAATACGATTATCGCGCAGCCTGTAGTGACATTGATATTACTGGTTGGAGACATAAACCCAGGGACCAGGCCAAGAATGTTTCCGGCCAGTATGTAGAGAAAAAGCGACCCAATAATTGGAAAAAAATGCTTGTAATTCGGGCCAACAAGATTCTTCATGAAATCCATAAGAGCCTCTGAACCAAGTTCCAGAGACTGTTGTACCGCTCCCGGACTATCGACACTCAAATACCGACGTAGACCCAAGGCAAACAAAATCAGGCCTAGACTAATCAATATGATCATCACCAGATGGGCAGGTAGGACATCATGGCCCGTATGAAACCCGAATACCTCAGCAATAGGATTTGCTATGTACCTATTGAATATGATCGAGACAAAAAACTCGTGATGCATAATTTTACCGGCTAGCCTTAAGCTGTCTCACCAACAAAAGGAAGGCTTCCAGCATGCCCGCCAGAACCAGAATCGAAAGCCCCCCAACAGCGCCACCGAGGCTCAAAAAAGAAAATCGGATCATAGCAAACAAGATACCCAATATCAACACAAGTCGGAGCAGATATTTAGCCATAACCCCTACGGCCGGGACCTCTTCCCCTCCCTCTAGTGCCCGCCCTACTACTGTGGACATCCAAGCGTGGTTGATGAGGGCTACCAGTCCTCCCACAAGAACTGAAGTAGCGACCCCCCAGTCCCCCCATACGAAGGAGGAAACTACCAAAACGCAAAGGATTCTGATGGCATTGCGGTTCAAACTCCTCATGGCTTCTCTCGCAGTATCTTAAACACTTGAATCAGCCCGGCGAAAGATCCGAATAGGGCCCCCACAATCGATACAGTTGGGCTCATCTCCAAATACCGACCAAGCCATCCACCAATCCCATATCCAATGAGCATACAAGCGGGCAACAGTAGAATAATACCGCTATAACGAGCGACCATTCCCGCTACACTGGATTTTTTCATCTTATTAATGAGAGAGGGCCGCTGAATTGCATCACATTAAAGGCAGGGCCGCTGACTCCGCCAGTTCGATAAAAGGTTGGGGGTATATTCCCATAATTAGCGTCAGTAAACCTGCTACAACTAGAGTAATCGTGGTCCCAGTAGAAAGTGCCAGGGGAACCGGTACAAAATCGCGCTCAAAAAACATCAGCACTACTATACGCAGGTAGTAGTAGAGGGCCACAACAGCGTTTAGTGCACCTACAATTGCTACACTGAACATAAGAAAAGCCAAGTTCCCACTACTGTTAAGGCCGACATCCATTACAGAAGCAAACACAAAATACTTGGCAATGAACCCGCCCATGGGAGGAATACCCGCCAACGAAAGGAGAAAAAACAACATCAATATTGCTACGGCAGGGTACTGACTGAACAAACCCTTAAGGGAGTCCATATCCTCTCCTTTAATGTCTTCGCGCCGCAGAACTATGACCACTGCCCACACCCCTAAATTTGCGACGGTGTATATGAGTAGATATATAGCAGCAGCCCTAACTCCAAAGGCAGTCCCCGCCACTAACCCCATGAGAATATAACCCGCGTGAGATATACTCGAATATGCAAGCAGTCGTTTGATATTTGTTTGGGTCACTGCCGCCACATTACCCCATGTCATTGTCAGCATGGAGATGAGAGCTAGTATCCCGACATACAGATCTCGGATATCACCGAAAGCGACCAGGCAGATCCGGAAAAAGAGGGCAAATCCCGCGGCCTTTACCGCCACTGACATGAACGCCGTTACCGAGGTCGGGGCTCCCTCGTAGGCATCCGGAGCCCACATATGGAAGGGCACTGCAGCGACTTTAAAACACAGACCAACAATTGTAAGTATGACTGCGAGTGCTACTAGCGGGCCAACCTCATTGGCCCCCAGGACCTCTCCGATTTCAGAAAGGTTGGTCGAACCAACAATTCCGTAAAGTAACGACATGCCGTAAAGGATTACTCCCGTCGAAAAAGCACCCAAAAGAAAATACTTCATCGATGCTTCATTAGACCGACGCTGGCGAGATGTAAACCCGACGAGAATGTACGTACTAACGGACATTAGCTCGAGGCCCACAACCACCGTGATGAGTTCCATGGCTCCGGCCATGAACATCATACCTGCCGTCGCAAAAAGAATTAGGGCGTAGTATTCGCCATGATGACTACCTTCAATCTCCAGATACCTATAAGAGAGCAATACCGACAAAAATGCTGCTACTAGAAAAAGCAGGTGGAAGAACCGGGTGAAAAAATCGAAAACAATGGCTCCCCCGAAAGCTGGACCCGCATCACTGCCCCAGATCACATAAAAAGCCGCGACGGCCAAACCGGCGAGAGTGTAGAAAAGTGGGTAGCGAGTGCTGTTCTTTCCAAGGAAAGGAACAACACACAAAATGGCTATACCCCAAATGACCAAAACTATCTGAGGCCGTATCACTAGTGAGTTTTGGATCAGATAAGAAAAAGCGTCTTGGCCCCCAAGAAGATCCATATGATTTACTCCTTAGCGGCGTTTTGTTCACTGATGGCGGGAAACTCGCCCGGACGTACAATCTCAACGATTTCGTTAACCGGATCGTGCAGGTACTGGAGAAATGTTTTTGGATAGAGCCCTATCCAAAAAGCAAGAACAATGAGGGGCACGAACGTGGCCAGCTCCCGAGAGGTTAAGTCAGTTAGCCCTTGATTCTTGGGGTTATCATTTTCTCCGAACATGACCCTTTGATAGAGCCACAACATATAGGCTGCTCCCAGAACGATACCGGCCACACCGGCGACAGCCCAAAATCGGTTGGCGGGATCTGCGAAGACCCCCATTAGAATCATCACCTCACCCACAAATCCATTAAGCGTGGGTAATCCGATAGAGGACATCGTCATTATTAGGAAAACAGTAGCATAGACAGGCATGTTCTGTGAGATTCCACCGTAGTCTGAAATTAACCTAGTGTGGCGCCGCTCATAGAGTATTCCGACGATCAAAAATAGCGCGCCGGTTGAGATCCCATGATTGATCATCTGAAGGATTCCTCCTTCCAGGGCTACAGGCGTTACAACGAACACACCCAGCATGCAAAAACCTAGATGACTGACGGAAGAATACGCCACCAACTTCTTCATGTCTTTTTGCATCATGGCCGTTAACGCCCCGTAAATAATACCTATTACCGCCAGGAGCATCATCCAGGGCATAAATTGCATGGTGGCTTCAGGTAAAATCGGCAAGCTAAAGCGAACGAACCCATAGGTGCCCATTTTGAGCAACACCGCAGCTAGGATAACCGAGCCTGCAGTAGGTGCCTCAACATGGGCATCCGGAAGCCATGTGTGAAATGGGAACATGGGGACCTTGATAGCGAAACCGATGAAAAACGCCAGGAAAATCCACCATTGCAGGTCGAGAGGCAGATCTAAACTGCGCATACCCAAGACATCAAAAGACCACACACCTGTTTGCTGATACTGGAAGAAATAGAGAGCCAGGATCCCCAGTAGCAGCAGCACCGACCCGGCCAAAGTATAGAGGAAGAATTTGATGGCGGCATAAAGTTTCCGGGAACCACCCCAGACACCAATGATGAAATACATTGGGACCAGCATTACTTCCCAAAAAACGTAAAAAAGCACAAAATCGAGGGCTATGAAAACGCCCAGCATTCCTGCCTGCAAAATCAAGAAATAGCAATAATACTCGGGCACGCGCTCGGTGATAGCGGTCCAGGAAGAAAGAATTGCTATGAACCCCATTAGAGTGGTGAGCAGGATCAAAAGCAGACTAATGCCGTCAATCCCGACGTGAAATTCAGCGCCAATAGCAGGTATCCATTGCTTTTTGACAACAAACCGCATGCCGTTTGCAGCGTTGATGTACTGTGGGCTGTTGAACCATATGATCAAAGGCAACGAAACAACAAACCCAAGAAAGGCAACGATATTGGCAATCCATTTCACCTTCATATCCTGTCCCTTGTCTCGGGCCACCAGCAGTACAATCAAGGCAACGCCCAACAACGGGAAAAGACAGACAATGATAAGAATGTTCTGCATGAAGAAATCCATCTTCTAGACTCCCACGAGATAAAAAGTGAGCAACGCGACGACCCCAAATACAAAAAATAATGCGTATCGCTGCATCAGTCCTGTTTGCAATTTTCGGAACACCAAACTGAAGGAGTTCACGACTTCCGCGACCATGTTTACCATCCGATCCACCACTTCCCGATCGAACATTCCCGAAATCCAGGCCGCTACTCTGGTCAGAGTCGCCGTACCATTTACGATCCCATCAACAACATTTGTATCAAACCTGGAAAGGAAGTTCCCTAAGCCCTTGATCGGGTGAACCGCAACCGCATCGTAGATTTCGTCTACGTAGTACTTACTGTATACCCAACGATATAGAGACTTCAGAACTCCAGCAACCTCGAAAGTGGCTTGCCGTTGCAGGAAGAAATAACGTGCCAGCAGAAACCCTACAACAGCGATGACGACAGATAGGACAGCCAGGCCTATTTCCAGGGCTATCGGAGCATGATGCGCTCCTTGTTCACCGAGAAAGGTATGTTTGAATGCTGGCTCAAGGAAGTCTCCAAACACATTTGGTAGTCCCGACCAAACAGGCATCCCCAAAAAACCCACCATCACTGAACCCAGGGCAAGGACCAACAAAGGAATGGTCATAGTCCTTGGGGATTCGTGCACATGAGAGGCATCCTCAAAGCGCTCCTCTCCAAAGAAGGTTAGGAAAATCAGCCTGAACATATAGAAGGACGTCATCCCTGCCACAATAGCGCCAATGACCCAAATGAAATAGCTGCCATGATCGAAAACTTTCCAGAGAATTTCATCTTTGGAGAAGAACCCCGCGAGTGGAGGTATACCAGCAATCGCGAGTGTCCCTACCAGCATTGTCCGGTAGGTGACTGGCATATATTTCCTCAGTCCACCCATCTTCAACATATCCTGTTCGTGGTGCATACCACGGATGACGCTGCCAGAACCTAGAAATAAAAGAGCCTTAAAAAAGGCATGTGTGAAAACATGGAAGATCGCTGCGACTACCGCACCTACTCCAAGCGCCGTAAACATGTAGCCAAGTTGACTGACGGTCGAATAGGCAAGGACCTTTTTGATATCGCGTTGAAACAATCCGATGGAGGCGGCCACTACCGCGGTCAGGATTCCTATGCCCGCAACGATGGCTAATACCTCCGGAGTACGACTGTAGATAGCTGTCGAGCGGGCAACCATATAAACCCCAGCCGTCACCATAGTCGCGGCGTGTATCAGAGCACTGACCGGCGTGGGACCTTCCATCGCATCCGGCAACCAAACATAAAGGGGAATTTGAGCACTCTTTGCACAGGCCCCGATGAAAAGTAGGAGGGCAATCCAACTGAGTACTCCCCAGCCGACCTCAGGCCCTGGGGAAAGTCGGGCAACTTCGGAGAATCCCTCTGTAAAATCCAATGTTCCTAGAGTTGAAAAGATCAGAAACATCCCCAGCACAAATCCAAAATCCCCAATACGGTTAACGACAAAGGCTTTCTTAGCTGCATCACCCGCACTTCTTTTGCGTGTGTAGTATCCGATCAACAAGTATGAGCACAACCCCACACCTTCCCACCCAACAAAAAGCCCCATATAGTTATTGGAAAGGATCAGGACCAGCATCATAAACATGAAAAGATTGAGGTAAGCAAAAAAGCGCCAAAAACCTTCCTCCTCCCACATGTAGCCGATCGAGTACACATGAATGAGAAAACCGATACCCGTAACGAAAAGAAGGAAAATCGCCGACAAGGGGTCAAACTGGAGACCCCAGCTTATATTAAATTGGGCCAACTCTCCGCCGGTGGTTCTAATGTTGTTGCCGGGAATCCAAGTCAGAAGATCCGTTTCAAAGACCCTATCCCCGGGGGGCATTGTTGTGAGTTCGACGAAACAGGAGATTGACAACAGGAAAGCGAGCCCAATCACACCACAACAGACCCAATACACAATCGGACGACCGAGCCGCTCGCCTTTGCGATACAGCTTCCATAGACCCAGAGTTCCAATAGTCAGAAACCCAATCAAGGGGAGAGCTGGGATGATCCAAAGATTACTTAGCATGGTTCAGTTGTAGCTCTAACCTTCGCGCTGCATCACCATTTCATTTGATCTAATGTGTCAATGTTGATCGTTTCTTGGTTCCTGAAGAGCGCAATAACGATCCCCAGGCCGACAGCTGCTTCGGCAACAGCAATCGTAATCACAAAAATAGCAAAGACCTGTCCATCCAAACCTTGAAGTCGATCACTGAAAGCGACCAGATTAAGATTTACCGCGTTCAACATGAGCTCGATGGACATAAAAATAATCAGGATATTCCTACGTGTCAGAACGCCTACGACACCTATGGAAAATAGGAGGGCCCCAAGGATCAGATAATGGGTTGTTTCAATCATTGCATCATGCTCTATTCTGCATTTTCTTCTTGGCCAGAACGACCGCTCCGACAATCGCCACGAGCAAAAGTACTGACGCTATCTCAAATGGGAGCATATATTGCGTATACAAAAGCTCTCCAACCGACTCTGTGTTCTGGGAGCGCCCCTCTATCAGCTCTCGAACTGGAGTTTCACCAAAAATAGATGACCCTCGTGACAAGAGATACCCTAGCTCAATCACCAAGACTATCCCCAGGGCTAGCCCCGTCTTCCATTGCCTGCTGGAGGTCCTCTCTTTTTCCGCTCGCTCAACATTGACCAAGAGAATCACGAAGAGAAACAGCACCATAATACCGCCCACATACACCAGAATCTGGGCTGCTCCGACAAACTCGGCCTGCAGCAGAAAGAATAGGCCGGCCACCGCCAACAAGGTCGAGACAAGGTAAACAGCACTACGGACGGGATTGCGGGCCGTCACAGTCAAAACTGCAAATGTCAGCAAGGTCGTCGCCAGACTGTAAAAAAGAAAAATCTCCATACTCTCCTTACCTGAAATTCCTCGACTCACCATACTCGATACGTTTCCAACCCTTTTCAAGACGAGATCGATCCCACAACATTGTGGATCGATCGTAGGTCGCCAGTTCGAAATCCTGAGTTAGTTCCACCGCATTCGTCGGGCAGACTTCTTGGCACAGCCCGCAGAAAAGACAGCGCGAGGTATCAAAAGTATAGGTGGTCAAGACTTTTTTCCTGCTTTCCGGATCGCGTTGCACCCCTACAACTATTAAATCCTCCGGACAGATCTGGGCGCATAAATCGCAGGCAATGCATAGGGTTTCTCCCGTCTCGGGATCATTATTGAGCCTTGGGGCTCCCTTGTAACGGGCTGCTAACTTGGGACGCTCCGTTGGATACTGCTCCGTATAAACGGGGGTAAAAGTATAGCGAAAAGTCAGCCACAAACCCTTGAGAATATCCAAAAAAAGAAACCTTTTTATAAATTGCATCGCAATCACCTAACCTCGAAGCGTAAACAGCCACACTAGACAGGCCGTCACAATGACATTGGCCAGTGCGACAGGCAAGAATATTTTCCACCCATACCGCATCAATTGATCGAACCGAAAACGTGGCAACGTACCTCTAATCCAGATAAACACATAGAGGATAAGGAACACCTTAATTGAAAACCACATAAAAGACGGGATAAAGCCCAAAAACCAAAGCCAGGGGACGTTGGGGAAAGGTTGCAACCAGCCGCCAAAGAAAAGTGTGGTCATCAACGCCGCTACAGAGATCATGTTGGCGTATTCAGCCATAAAGTATAACGAGAACCGGAACCCACTATATTCCGTGTGAAAACCGCCCACCAGCTCCGTTTCTGCCTCCGGCAAGTCGAAGGGGAGACGGTTCGTCTCCGCAAGCCCACATATAAAAAACAGCACTGCAGCTACTGGCTGAAGAGCAAAGTACCAGATCCCGGATGCTTGCTGTTGTTCGACAATTTCAACCAAGCTTAGCGATCGAGCAATGAGCAGGACGCCAATAATAGAGAAACCGAGAGCTACTTCGTAACTGACCATCTGAGCCGAAGATCGAAGCGCACCAAGCATAGGGTACTTGCTGTTAGAGGCCCAACCTCCCAGGATCACCCCGAGGATTCCAACAGAAGAAACCGACAGAAGGAAAAGCAGCCCAATATTGAGATCTGTCACAAAGCCGCCGCTAGCAATACTATTCGTAACCACTTGCTCCACCCCCTCTGGAGGAAGCAGGAATCCCAGCGCCTTGGACAGGACACCCTGCAACATATCAGGGGGGCCAAAGGGCACTACCGAGAAAACTAAGAAGGCAGGGATCAGGGAGATGATCGGCCCCAGGGTAAAGAGCAGAGCATCCGCCTTAGCTGGGACAATATCTTCTTTAGCGAGGAACTTAATACCATCGGCAATGGGTTGCAGCAGACCGTGCCAGCCTACTCGCATAGGACCAAGTCTCACCTGAATGTGGGCAATTACCTTTCGTTCAAGCAGTGTAAGATAGGCGATAGCCCCCGAGAGAACAAGCACCACAACTCCTATTTTCAGAGCTGGAATCAACAGATAGATCAAAAATGTTTCCATCATCGGTCAATCTCCCCCAGAACTATGTCTAGTGTTCCGATGATCGCAACGACATCAGCCACTAAATGTCCACGTACTAGTCGGCGGAGTGCCTGCAGACTGATGAACGTAGGAGGCCGAATGCGAACGCGGAATGGGAAGGCTGAACCATCGCTTACAATGTAGTAACCCAGCTCCCCTCTAGGACCCTCAATTCCTGAGTAATACTCTCCTACAGGCGGTTTCACTATCTTGGGGGCTTTCCCTCGGACCGGTCCTTCAGGGAGTCCGTCCAAGGCTTGCTCAATGATACGGCAACACTGATGCATTTCGGCTAGACGTATGATGTAACGATCATATGTATCGCCATTACTCCCAACAGGAATGTCAAAATCGAACTCCTCGTAGCCCCCGTAGGGTCTAATCTTCCGCAGATCGTAATCTACGCCAGAGCCCCTTAGAGGGGGACCACTTAATCCAAAACTGATAGCCTCTTCAGCCGAGATGACGCCTATGTTCTTTGTTCTGTCTATCCAGATCCGATTATCAGTCAAGAGTTCCTCATACTCAGCGACGCGATCTGGAAACTCCTGAATAAATTTCCGGGCTGCCTCTTCGAACCCCGCTGGCAGGTCCTTCCACAAACCTCCAATGCGGAACGCATGAGTAGTAAGCCGAGCGCCGAAAAGAGCTTCAAACAGTTTCAATATCTCCTCGCGTTCCCGGAAACAGTAAAGAAAAACCGTCATGGCCCCAATGTCCAGGGCATGCGTAGCTAGCCACAGAAGATGGCTTGAAATCCGATTAAACTCGGTCATCATAATGCGGATATAGCGGGCTCTTTCGGGAACTTCAATACCCATCATTTTCTCTACGCCCAACACATATCCGTACACATTGGAGACAGCGGCAATGTAATCCGTGCGATCGTAGTATGGGATGCACTTGATGTAAGAGCGGTTTTCGCTGATCTTCTCTACACCTCGATGAAGATACCCGATAATGCACTCGCAATCTTGGACCCGTTCCCCGTCAAGAAACAGTTTGACCCGCAGCACTCCATGAGTAGAGGGATGCTGAGGCCCCATGTTGATCTCCAGTTCTCTAGTCTCAAGTATCGTTTCTCTTGACATATCTTATCCTGGAACCTTACGGATCTTCAGGTGCTTCTTAATCCACGACTGATCTTGTAGTTTGATATCATAATCTTTGCGTAGCGGATGCCCATGCCAATCAGCTGGAAGCAGAATACGCTTGAGTTCGGGATGTCCAGAAAATTCTATCCCGAACATGTCATAGACCTCTCTTTCTAGCCAGTCAGCAACCTTCCAAATCGAGGTAACCGAGATCGGGACATTTCCTTCGCTAATGCGCGATTTAACGCGGACAAACTGACCTGAAGAGTAAGAGTAGAGGTGGTACACGAGACACCAGCGTTTCTCCTCTCCTAGGTAATCAAGTGCAGTTAGATCAACAAGATAGTCGAAATTTGACTCCTCGCGAAGAAAGGACAAGGCGTCAAATAGAGAGGCTGGCTCAATTGTC
>Ga0114996_10006121_pt1 | contig 13953 bp, 12 predicted proteins | sample ArcticOcean_MG_C_4_FD_87039 | JGI IMG/M metagenome (GOLD analysis project Ga0114996, IMG submission 87039) | Marine microbial communities from western Arctic Ocean - ArcticOcean_MG_CB4_134 | ecosystem: Environmental > Aquatic > Marine > Oceanic | place: Arctic Ocean: Canada Basin | collected... | reverse complement strand
TTGTTGCCGCTGCATATCAACTTTCTTTTTCATGACGACTCTCCTTTGTGTTTTAAGAATCCCGAGCCTATCAAGGCTCGATCGAGAGTCGCTCCCTTTCTACGATCTTCCGGACATCGTCCCACCGAGTTAGCCTGAATTTCTGGGTGTGTGATTGGAGGGGAAGCAGGCGGTTGACCTGCCATTCTTTCGTTGCGCTTGCCTGTGGTGCTCAACGGACTGAGAGAGGCGATGTCGCCAAGATGGCGACACGGCACGCTGGAAGCGTGCATGGCAGGCAAGGATGCCTGCCCCACGTCAAGCGGCGCGCGGCTCGTACTGACGCGCCTCTCACGCACATCGTCTCGCCGGGTGGTGAGAAAAGCGGGTTAGCTCCAATTCGGTTGGGGGGGGGGGCTGAATGCGCGGGGCTGCTAATCCTTCAAATCACGGAAGTGGTGGAGATCCATCCGAACCTTGCGGCCGCGAAACTTGACGCCTTCGGATTCCAATCGCAGCCGTTGTTCGAAAGAGCTGGGCCCTTGCAGCGCGATTCGGCCTCCCGCCGCCACGACACGATGCCACGGCAACCGTTGGGCGGGATGCGCCTTCCGCAACGCCCACCCGACCTGACGAGCCGAACAGGGCGGATCGGCCGCGAGAGCGACGTCGCCGTAGGTGGCCACGCAGCCTTCGGGTATGGCGCTGACAACCCGCCAGATCGCCTCCAAACGGGGTTCGCGGCCCGGCCGGCTAGCCTCAATGCTCGTCACGTAGCAGCTCCGCGGACGGTTTTTGCTCCATGGCGTGTGGTCTTGTTTTGGGCGTCGCTGAATGGCCGTCGCACATTGGCTCTCCCCAGAGACGCAGCGGCCCGTCTGCTCCTGCGCCCCTTCAGGGCTTACCCTGGAGGGGCTTGCTACCCAGGGTTGCGCTTCGCTCCACCCTGGGCTACGATCCTGCGCCGCTTCGCGGCTTAACGGCTCTGGGCTTCGAAGCTCGAAGGCCTTATGTGACCGGTATTGCGGCTAGCCTGCATTTCCCATCAGGTTAATCAATTTCCATCAGGCTAGTCATCGGCCGTGGCCTCGTCGGCAACGTCCGGACGAAGCACCTGGTCCAATTCATTCGGCGCGAATGGCCGCCGCAGCATCGCGAGAGAACCGTTCATACTCAGCTCGGGCGGGGGCGTACCCTGATCTTCGTTGGTCAGCAGAACGAATTGATTCACACGGTGTTGCAGCCGCTGGTATATCTCCAGTCCGCCCAGGCGCCCGACCCGCTCAGCGCAGAACACCCAGTCGAAGCGGATCTTTTCGCACAGATCGAGACCCTCTTCCGCGGTTGTTACAGGAATCGCGCGATACCCGTGGCCCGAAATTTGGTGAACCAGCTCCTTGTTGTGTTTTGCGATTTTCATCGATGATCAGGGCGGTCGGCGGGCGGTTGGCATTTTCGCCGTGGCGGCGCTGAACGGCGGAAAACTTCTTCGGAGTCCAATTCGCGCCTGCCAGCGGGTACTCGATCTCCAGCGTAAATCCACGCGCCGTTTCTTCGTCCAGCCGCAGTGTTCCCCCCATTCCCTCAATGAGGCTCTTGCAGACCGAAAGCCGCAATCCCCGCGGGGAGGAAGTTTCGCCTGAAACCGCCGGGGGTGGCTCGTCGTGGGGATCGACCGAACGGGGAGTGACCGACTTGCCGGGAGTGATGGCTATCAGCGCAGTTGCGCTCAACGTATTGGTCGAGACATGCAGCGCCCGGCCACCAAGGCCTTGGAGTATATCCTCAGCGCGTCGAATGACGTTGGCGGTTATCTGTTCTAATTGCCCCGCGTCCCCGGATACCTCCAGCGCCTGTTGCGCCGGCTGGAAATCGACCTGAAGACCATTTTTCTCCCATTGCGGTTGCTGGGTCTCGATAATGCGCCGAACAACGGCATTGAGCTCGGTGGGATCACCGTGTCCCTCTTGTGAGCGCGCCAACCGGACAACCTGTTCAAGCGCATCGGAGGCGTGCTGGGCTTGCACCTCTAATTTTCTCGCACGAGCCGCCAGATCGCTGTCGCCTGATTCGGAACGCTCGCTTTCGGCCAGACTTCGGATGCTGTCAAGCGGTCCTGCTAACTGTTCGGCGACGCTCTCGAGCAGATCCTTCACAATGCCCGCCTTGTCCGAGCGATGGACCTGATCTCTCAGCGAGCTTCGGTCGCTCATTCGCAGGGCAAGGGCCGACAAGTTGGCAACGTGCTCGATCCGCGAGACTTGTTCAACGCTGAAGATACGCTTGCGGCGCCGGTCCTCGATCTCGATGACACCCACGCATTCACGGTCGAGCATGAGCGGCGCGTAAAGCAATGTTTTTTGAGCAAAGCGGCGCACCACATCTTTATCTACAAACGGACACTGCTCGGCATCGGGAACATCGGTGAGAGCACGGTTACGAAAGCAAGTCACCGGCCCGCTCATGGAGCTGAGCGATACGGCGGGCGACGGAGGCCTGTCCGACCAGGCGACGTATTCTAGTTGCTGCTTTGCCGGATTGAGGATCAGCACGAAGCAGTGCGTAGCATCGGCGATCGCCGGCACGGTCTGCGCGATTTTCTGCTGGATGGCTTCGGGGTCGGTCGAGGAGACGAATGTCTCCGTCAATTCGTACAGTGTCTTGAGCTGCTCCTGGCCGGCGCGGACCTTCTTCTCATAGCGCCATTGAAATAAATAGACGACGCAGCCGATGGCCAGCAATGTGGCCAGCACGGTCCAGAAAATAGAAGACCGGCTGGTCCGCGCAAAAAACGAGAAGACGTCGTTGCTTGACGTCAGCCATGCGAATGGGAAGGTCACACCAAGCATTTCGGCAGTAGAGCGATTGAAGAGGCGCCGCCGGGAAACGGCCTCCCGATGGCAGGGCATGGCGGCTACCCGCGGCAGTTCGGCCTGCCCGTTTGTCCGCCAACCGCTGACCACCAACATACAGCGCCGCTACTGTTTAGTCAATCCACAAGAAGCCCATACGCAAGCCCAAGCCGGCCCCAAAGAACCTTTCCAGTACCATGAGGGCGAAGGGTAAAACGTGTCACAACCATTGATTGTCATGAAGTTCGGCGGCACCAGCGTCGGGTCGCCCGAGCGTATCGTCAGAGCGGCCGATTTGATTCAGCAAGCCCGCGAAAAGTTCACCGTGGTTGCCGTGGTCTCGGCGATGGCCGGGGTCACCGACCTGCTTCTCGAGACCATGCGGTGCGCGGAAGCGGATGACCCAGGGTCGGTCGATACGCACCTGGGCACCCTGAAGACCCGCCATGTTGATGCCTGCCGCGAGCTGCTACCGGTCGGGGACCATGACGAAGCGATGGACGAAATAGAGCGTTTGCTGGCGGGCTTTGAGCGCATTGCCCGCGGCATGCTCATGCTGGGTGAGCGTCCGCCAAAATCCGTGGATGAAGCCGTCCCGACCGGGGAAAAGTTGTCCGCCTGCCTCATCAGTGCGGTTCTTCGATCAAGAGGCGTGCCGGCCAAGGCAGTGAATGCTTGCGAGCTGATCGTCACCGACGATGTCTTCGGGAACGCCTCGCCGCTGTTCGATCGGACCCGTACAAACGCAGACGCGCGCCTGGGGCCAGCTCTCGAAGCGGGAGAAACGCCGATCGTGACCGGCTTTAGCGGGGCCACGACGAAAGGCCAGCCCACGACGCTGGGCCGCGGAGGCTCTGACTTCTCGGCGTCCATTCTGGCGACGGCCCTGGATGCCTCCGAGCTGTGGATCTGGACGGACGTGGACGGCATTCTGACGGCCGATCCTCGGCTGGTGAAGGACGCCCGGGTGCTTCCGGAAGTCAGCTACAGCGAGGCCGCCGAACTGGCCTTCAACGGCGCCAAGGTCCTGCATCCTAGAACGCTGACGCCGTTGGTGAAAAAACAGATCCCGGTATGGATCAAGAACAGCTTCGAGCCCGAGAAAGAGGGGACCCGTATCGTTCCCGAAATCAGCACCGATCACGGGGTGCGCGCGATCACGTCGCTGGCCGGGGTCGCGCTGATCACGATCGAGGCCGCCAGCGCTTCGATGTCGGGCGCGCAACTGATGGCCCGGGCGCTGGGAGCCGCGGCGCGCGCCAATGTCGAGGTGCTGTTGATGACGCGCTCGAGCTTTCGTCAGAATTTTTGCATGCTGGTGCGCACCGAAGAACTTGCCGCTGCACTCGAGAGCCTGCACGAAGAGCTGAAAATCGAGCTGGCTCATGACTATGTGCATCCGATTCGGGTCAACGAAAGCGTCGGCCTGATGGCCGCGGTCGGCGAGGGCATGCATGGCACGCCCGGACTGGCGGGGAAGGTCTTCACGGCGATATCCCGCCAAGAAATCAACATTATCGCCATCGCTCAGGGGTCGAGCGAGCTGACGATCGCCATCGTTGTCGCCGAGGATGCTCTCGACAATGCGGTAAGGGCCGTTCACGAAGCGTGCGGGCTGGGCGCCGGGTCGTAATTTTAAGGCCCGTCGTTTGACCCTGGTTCAACGATCCGATATCCTCAATAATGATTCGTTGGGACTCCGTTATCCATGCATCTATTTGAGCTAACACGGGCGCTGATTGATATCGACTCGGTCACTCCGAACGAGTTCGAGATCGGCAACTATCTGTACGAGCACCTGCGTCCGCTGGCCGAGAAATACGACGGCCAAATCGAGTTGATGCCGGTCGTTCCCCAACGTAACAATGTTTACGTCAACTGGGGCAAGCCCGATGTCGTGCTTTCCACTCACATGGATACCGTGCCGCCGTTCATCCCCTCACGTGAGGATGACGAGCGCATCTGGGGCCGGGGCGCCTGCGACACGCATGGCATCGGGGCCTCCATGATCAAGGCCGCGGAAGCCTTGCTGGAGGAAGGTGTTCGCAACATTGGACTGCTGTTTGTCGTGGGCGAGGAAGTCGACGGGCTGGGCGCGTCGAAAGCCAACGAGACTCCCCCGGGTTCGCGCTATCTGATCAACGGCGAGCCAACCGAGAATCTGCTGGGACTTGGCACAAAAGGCGCGATACGGGTGGAGCTGGAAGCCAAAGGCCGGTCCGTGCATTCCGCCTACGCCGAGTTGGGCGACTCGGCGATCAACAAGCTGCTGGATAATCTGCAGGCGCTGCGCCAAGTGGAGTGGCCGGTGGATGAGCTTCTTGGCGATACGACACTCAACATCGGAACGATCTCGGGAGGCCGGGCGGCCAACGTCATTCCCGATCAGGCAGCCGCTTCGGTAGCGATTCGGGTGGTCTCCGACTTGGACGAATTGAAGCAGCTTATCTTTGCGACCCTCGATGACCGCATGACGGCGACGATCTCTTCCGAGGTGCCTGCCGTCCACCTGAAATCGGTGCCAGGATTTGAAACCACCATCGTCAAATACGCGACCGACATTCCGAAGCTGACCAACTGGGGGCAGCCCCTGCTGATCGGGCCGGGAACCATTCATGTCGCCCACAGCGTTGACGAGCACGTTCCCAAGAAACAACTTCTCGAGGCCGTTGAACTCTACAAGAGCCTCGTGAAACAACTTCAAGCGACGCAGTAGAGAGCGATTCGCTTCCGCATGCAGATTGAGCGGGAGGAGCTTTGCCATGGAGAAAAAAATCGAAGTCGGCGTACTCGGCGCGACCGGAATGGTCGGCCAGCAATTCGTAAATCAGTTGCGGGATCACCCCTGGTTCGATCTGAGCTGGCTCGGCGCCAGCGAGCGCAGCGCCGGCAAGCCATATCACGAGGCGGCTAACTGGACGCAGAACAGCTCGATTCCCGAGGCCATCGCCTCCCGAGGGGTCCACCTCTGCAAGCCGGAAAGCGACACGCCGCGCTTGGTCTTTTCCGCTTTGGACGCATCCGTTGCCGGAGAGATTGAGCAGGCCTTCGCCGCGGCCGGGCACTTCGTGGTGTCGAACTCGAAGAACCATCGCATGGATGCCGATGTGCCGCTGCTGATCCCCGAAGTGAACGCGGACCACGCCGGCTTGATTGCCGTGCAGCGCAACAAGCGCGGCTGGAGCGGGGCTATTGTCACGAATCCCAACTGCTCCACGATCGCGATGGTCATGGGGCTGGCGCCGCTGAAGCCTTTCGGCATCAAAAAGGTCCTTGCCAGCACGATGCAGGCGATCTCGGGCGCGGGATACCCTGGGCTGCCGTCGATGGACATCACGGCAAACGTCATCCCCTACATTGGCGGCGAAGAAGAGAAGATGCAGCAGGAAACCCTGAAGCTCCTGGGGGATTTCAAAAATGATCGTGTGGAACTGCTCGACGCCGTGGTGAGCGCGCATTGCAACCGCGTCGGGGTCGTTGACGGTCACACGATCGCCGTTTCGGTCGAGCTGGAGCAGCAGCCGAGCATCGCGGAACTGGAAGCCGCTTTCGTTTCATTTCGGGGTGCTCCGCAGGAAAAGAATCTTCCCACCGCGCCGAAACAGCCGGTGCATTTGATGAGGCAAGCGGATCGCCCGCAACCCCGCAGAGATGCGCTGATCGAAGGCGGAATGGCGGTGAGTGTCGGCCGTGTGCGGGAGTGCCCGGTGCTGGACTACAAGTTTGTCGTGCTGGGTCACAATACGATCCGGGGGGCGGCGGGGGCGGCCGTGCTCAACGCGGAGTTGATGCTGACCGAAGGTTTGCTGGACTGACGTCGCGTGCATCGCAAGTGGCCTGAAGCGGGAATCAGAAAACATGATCGTGATGAAATTCGGTGGCAGCTCGCTTGCGAGCGCCGATGCGATCCACCGCGTGACCGGGGTCGTCGCCGCTCAAGCTGAACGGCGGCCACTGGTCGTTGTGTCGGCGATGGGCAAGACGACCGATCGGCTGCTCTCGATTGCACAGTCCGCCGCGGCCGGAGATCTTGCGGGGGCGGCCAGGCAGGCGGACGAGCTGAAGTCCTACCACCTGCGCGAAGCCGGACAAGCGGTCGCCGACGACGCGAGCGGCGAGCTAGAGGCGTTCGTTGAAACGCACTTCCTTGAGCTGATGGAGCTAGCCGGCGAAGGCTCTGCTCTTGGGGAATTAACGCCGCGGTTGATCGACGCGATTTCAAGCTTCGGCGAGCGGCTTTCGAGTTTCGTCGTCTCACTCGCGCTCGGCAACATCGGGATCGAGGCGGCTCATGTGGACTCCCGCCAGGTGATCATCACCGATGATCGATTCTCGCAGGCGTCGCCGCTGTTGGATCTGACGAACCAGCGCCTGAACGAGAAGATCCCGCCGCTGCTAGAACAGCATCAAGCTGTCGTGATGGGCGGTTTTATCGCGTCCACGATAGAGGGCGTGACCTCGACGCTGGGTCGCGGCGGTTCCGACTACACGGCATCGCTGGTGGGGGCCGCTCTCGGGGCCGAGGAAATTCAAATCTGGACGGACGTGGACGGCGTCATGACAGCCGATCCGACGATTCAAAGCGATGCCCGGCGGCTTCGCGTGATGTCGTTTGCCGAAGCCTCCGAGCTGGCGTATTTCGGAGCGCGCGTTCTGCACCCGAGCACCATGCTGCCGGCGGTGAAAAGCAATATTCCCATTCGCGTGCTCAACTCGCACCGGCCGGACGTGGAAGGAACTCTGGTGGTTTCCGAATGTCCGCCGTCGACGACGACCGTCAAGTCCATCGCTTACAAAGAGGACATCACGGTGGTCGACATTCGCTCCACGCGAATGCTGATGGCGCACGGCTACCTGGCGAAAATCTTCGAGGTCTTCGACCGTTTGGAAACGCCGGTCGACATGGTCAGTACATCGGAAGTCGAGGTCTCGTTGACCATCGACCGCACCGAACGGCTCGCCGAGATAACGGACGAGCTGCAAAAATTCGCGGAAGTGACGCATTCGGGAGGACAGGCAATCGTTTGCCTGGTCGGCGACAATCTGCGCTATACTCCCGGAATTGCAGGGAAGATCTTTACCGCGATTGAAGGGATCAATATTCGCATGATCTCCCAGGGCGCCTCCCGGCTGAACGTGAGTTTTGTAATTGACGAAAAGGACCTGCGGTCCGCCGTGCAAGCTCTCCACGGAACTTTTTTTGCAACGGTTGACGAGGATGTATTCGCGTAACGACGAGGGAGTGTTCAGATAACGATGAGGGAGTATCTAGATAAAACGATGAGGGGGTATTCAGATGATGAGGGGGTATTTAGATAACGATGAGTGAATCCGCAACGACCCCAACGAAGCTGGCGCTCGTGGGCTACGGCAACATGGGCCGCATGCTTGAGCAACTAGCTCCCGATTTCGGCTTCGAGGTTGCGCTGAAGCTCGACGAGTTCAACAATATCGATGGCGCGGGCATCACGGCCGAGAACTTCCAGGGCATCGATGTGGCGGTGGACTTCTCGATTCCCTCCGTCGTCGCCGGAAACGCCGAGAAAATCGCTCCCCTGGGCATCAATCTGGTGATCGGAACAACGGGATGGCTCGATCAGCTTCCGCGCGTGCAAGCCGCTCTCGAGCGTGATAAGATCGGCTTGGTCCATGGGGCCAATTATTCGGTGGGCGTGCTGGCTTTCTATGGCATCGTCGAGGCCGCGGCGCGAATATTGGCCGATCAACAAGACTACGATTGCTGGGCCTACGAGGCTCACCACAAAAAGAAACAGGACGCGCCGTCGGGCACCATGCTGCGCGTGCTTGAGGTCATGAAAGAGAGCGGCTATCCTGGGGAGCCCGACGTTGCGACCAACCGTGTCGGGGCGATGCCCGGTGTACACGAGATCGGATTCGATTCCGAGGCGGATACGATTCGGCTCAGCCACACCGCACGCAGCCGAGTGGGCTTCGCCAGCGGAGCGTTGCGAGCCGCGCGCTGGGTCATCGGCAAGCAAGGGCTTTACGAATTCTCATCCATCTGGAAGCAGGTGTAGCTGGAAGCAGGTGTAGCTTTTTAAACCAGAAGCGGAAAGGCGCCCCGGCCTGCCGGGCGACCTGAGGAAAATAGTTGTCGTGGAAACGGCCATGAACCGATCGCAATCAAACGGACGTTGTGATGTTTAAAGGATGCGGCACGGCGCTGGTCACCCCGTTCCGGGCTGACCTCTCGCTCGACGAGCAGGCCGTGCGCCGATTGGCAAAGCGCCAAATCGACAGCGGCATTCATTTCCTGGTCCCTTGCGGCACGACCGGTGAGAACCCGACGCTGAACAAGCAAGAGCACCTGCGCGTAGTCGAATTGGTTTTGGAAGAAGCGGCGGGCAGGGTCCCTGTCCTGGCAGGCGCGGGCGGCTACAATACGCAAGAAGTCATCGAGCTGGCCGGCGAGCTGGAAGCGATGGGAGCCGACGGACTTCTGTCGGTCACGCCCTACTACAACAAACCGACTCCCGAGGGACTCTACCAGCACTACCGGGCCATCGCGTCCGCCACCCGTTTGCCAATTGTGGTGTACAACGTCCCCAGCCGTACTGGAATCAATGTCACTCCGGGCACGCTGGCGCGGCTCGCTTCGATCGACAGCATCATCGGCGTGAAAGAAGCTTCGGGAGATATCGGCCAGATGGCCGCGATCCTTCAAGAGCTGCCAGAGGACTTCGCCGTGCTCTCGGGTGACGATTCGGTTACCTTGCCGCTGATGGCGCTTGGGGGCGTGGGCGTCATCTCAGTGGCGTCGAATATCATTCCGGCCGAGATGTCGAAACTTTGCGACCTGGCCCTGGCAGGAGACTTCGCCGACGCGAGAGAGGTCCACCGGCGGTACCATGCGCTGATGGAGGTGAACTTCGTCGAAAGCAATCCCGGCCCGGTCAAAGCAGCCATGACGATGCTGGGGCTGCTCGAGCCTCATTACCGTTTGCCGATGGTCGAGCCGGAATCGGGCAGCCAGACGAAGATCGCTCGTGTGCTGGCGCAAGCGGGGCTGACCACGCCAGCCGCCGCGTCCGCCGACTAGGAAAAAAGTCACCCGGTGGGTCGGGCCCGGCACATTGTCTCCCCACGCACTCTCGCCACGGCTGAAGTTCTCTCACTCAATTCTCGACAGTTAGGATGCTTCCCCAATAAATTATGCTCGAAACCGCAATCAACCAACTTTTCGAAAAGAATCCCGAAGACTTCACCCATCAAGACATGGAGTGCTTTCAGGAGTTCAAATCAGCCTTGAACTCAGGTCAAGCGCGGGCCGCCGAGCCTGATCCCGGCAGTCCGCTGGGCTGGAAGGTGAACGCCTGGGTCAAGCGCGGCATACTCGTGGGCTTCCGAATGGGAAAAACCGTCGACATGTCTGGCGAGGGCAGCCGCCTAATTTTCTTCGACAAGTCCACCTACCCGCTCAAGTCGCTGAGCCTCGACAGCAGCGTCCGTATCGTGCCCGGCGGGTCGAGTATCCGCGATGGCTGCTACATCGGCAAGAGCGTCACCTGCATGCCGCCGATGTACATCAACGTAGGATCCTATGTCGGTGACGGAACCATGGTCGATTCGCACGCGCTGGTGGGCAGTTGCGCTCAGGTTGGAACACATTGCCACATCAGTGCCGCCGCCCAAATTGGAGGAGTGCTCGAGCCGATCGGCGCTGTGCCGGTGATCATCGAAGACAACGTTCTGGTCGGAGGAAATTGCGGTGTCTACGAAGGCACGATTGTTAAGAAACGGGCGGTGCTGGGTTCGGGAGTGATTCTGACCCGCTCGACGCCGGTTTACGACATCGTCCACGGAACGATCCACCGTTCCGACGGAGACAGCCCCCTCGTCATTCCCGAAGGCGCGGTCGTGGTCGCCGGATCACGGCCCGTTACTTCGGGCGCTGGCAAGGACTGGAATCTGTCGCTCTACACGCCGGTCATCGTCAAATATCGCGACGAAAAGACGGACGAACGGATTCAGTTGGAAGATTTGTTGCGTTAGTGGCGGGCGAGGGCGGCCAGATGAGACCTGGCTGACTTGTCGCCGCGGAGATACGCCGCGGAGAAACAAGGAACGCTGGGATTCCTTTTCTGATCTTGGAAATTGGCTCTCAGCTATACTGACGGGTCAATAAACTTGGGCGGGAAACAGTTCCGCGTCTTGGTTTTGCGACCAGTGCGCCGCCCGTTTTTAACGGGCTAAGCGTGGACTGCCGTCCACGCCTCTGTCGGGCCATTTGGAATATTTTTAATTACAAGGAGTCGTGAATGAAGGGTGTTGTTTTGGCGGGAGGTCTCGGTACGCGTTTGGATCCACTGACGCGGATCACGAACAAACACTTGCTGCCGATCTATGACAAGCCAATGATCTACTACCCGATCGAGGCGCTTGTGGCGGCCGGCATCACCGATATTCTCATCGTTACGGGAGGCCAGAACGCGGGAGATTTTCTGCGCCTTTTGGGCAATGGCAAGGAGTTCGGCCTCAAGCATATTAACTACACCTACCAGGACGGCGAGGGCGGAATTGCCGAGGCCCTGGGGCTGGCCGAGCACTTCGCCGAGGGAGAGAAGATCTGCGTCGTGCTCGGAGATAACATCCTCGAGCGCAGCATCGCCGACGCTGCCGATGCCTTTCGGGCGCAGCCCCGCGGGGCTCGGATACTGCTCAAAGCCGTGCCGGACGCCGAGCGTTTCGGTGTCGCCGAGATTGACGGCGACCGCATTGCCGGAATCGAGGAAAAACCCGTCAAACCGCGTTCGAACTATGCCGTGACCGGCATCTACATGTACGACGGAACGGTGTTCGAAAAAATCCGCACGCTGGTCCCTTCGGGCCGCGGCGAGCTGGAGATCACCGACGTCAACAATCTGTACGTTCAGGAAGGCACGCTGACGTTCTCGGTTCTTGAGGGCTGGTGGACCGATGCCGGGACGATCGATTCCCTGGTGAAGGCGAGTGAGCTGGTCGGGCGAACGGGTGCGAACAATGTTGTTGCCGCTAGTTCGGCGTCCGAGAGCTAGCCCGCATTTCTCACCGGCTGACGGGCCAAGCACGCGATAGGCGTGCCATTACTTCGTTGCGCTTGCTCCGAACGATCGGGCGTCGCCGCGTTGCGGCGATGGACCGGCAAGATTGCCGGTCCCTACGGCGCGCCTCGTACTGACGCGCCTCTCATGCACTTTGCCTCGCCACCCGATGAGAAATGCGAGCTAGCCTGGTAACGGCAAACAGGCCCAACGGTCAGCTACTCTTCTGGCAGAGGTAGAACACATATCCGTAGGCATGACCCCACTGTCGGTGGACGTCGATTTCTTTTTCTGTAGCCTCCATGACGGCGGCGACAGCCGAGCCGTTTTCCGAATCGAGACGCAAAATCTCGATGCGCTCCAGCAGCGGATTGTAGTATTCGTCCCACCAATCTTCTCGCGGCAGAGTGAAGTGGCTGAACACGCGGTATCCCGCGGAAGTGATCTTTTGAATATTTTGATCGATGTCGCCCATCGCGTCGTAGGCCTTCCAAAATTCGGCCGCCTCGCCTGGCGGATTGGGCAGAAGCCACGAGATCTCCGTGAAAGCCAGCAATCCCTTTGGCCGCAGCATTGGGTGTAAGAGTCGCAGCATCTTGGATACACCCACTGCATAGAGTGCGCCCTCGGACCAGACTAAATCGATGCTGCCTTCGGGGTAGTCGAGAGCGTCCATCGAGATGTTGCGGGTCTCGATGCGGGCGTTGAGCCCCGCTTGCGTGGCTGAAGTTTGCAGTTGGTCGAGATAGGGCTGGTGAATGTCGGCCGCGATGATGGACGAGCTGAGCTCCTGAGCCAGTACCAGAGATTGGCGGCCGGGCCCGCACCCCAGGTCGACGACCCGCGGCGAAGCCGGCAACGACGGTAATGCTCGAATCGCCTTCCGCGTGCTGGCGTCACTTCCCGGGCCTTCCCTTGGGAGCCCCGTATACAGCTTGAAGAACGCTTCCATCTCCATGGATGAACAACCCCGGGGATGAACAACCCCGGGGATGAACAACCCCGGCCCTTTCGGCTCATCTTGTGTGAGACAAGACTCGGCCTCGATAACGACCTCTATAATAGACACACTGCCGGTCCCGCGTCCCCCACCAGGAGCCTTATTGTGCCGCCAACGCCCTCGCCCGACTCATCCTTGCGCGAGCATCTTGTCAGCCTGCTGCGCGCCAAGAACGCGCACGTCATGTTCGACGATGTGATCGAGGACTTCCCGGTGGAGGCGCGCGGAGTCAAACCGCAAGATTTACCTTATACAGCGTGGCAGATCGTCGAACACCTGCGGATTGCGCTCTGGGATATTCTTGAGTTCAGCCGCAATGCCAAGCACGTTTCGCCGGACTTCCCGGGCGGCTACTGGCCTGAGACGGACTCACCGCCGGATGACGAAGCCTGGGACCGGTCGGTCGCGGGGTTCCGCCAGGATCTTCAGGGAATGGAGGACCTCGTCAGGGACCCGGCGGTCGATCTTTATGCCCCGATTCCTCATGGCGAAGGACAAACCGTCCTTCGCGAGGCCATGCTTGTGGCCGATCATAACGCCTATCATGTCGGGCAGTTGGTGCTGATCCGGCGGCTATTGAAGGCCTGGCCGAGCGAAGAGCGGGTGGTCGTTTAGCGGAGGATTCTGGACAGAGCCGCGCCCGCAAGGGTGCGGTTCTCTCTGACAGTGACCCCGGTCGCGACCGCATTCCGATGGCGGTCTCGCGACGCCGGCTACGCTCGACCGCGCCGTTGTCGGCGCGGCTCTGGAGTTTCTACATTTCGCGGGCGACCCGGCAGGGTCGTTACAACGATAGCCCACGGCTTTAGCCGTGGGGGATGGTCAAGACAAAGCCGAGCCCTGGAAAGGGCGGTACAAAGCCGCGACTAGAGATAGGTCTTGTCGTCGAGAATGGGCCGCTGATCTATTGTCGAAAAGGAGAGATGAATCAGCAGGTCGGCGAGGCTGTGCGGCATGATTGTATCGCCCTTTCCAGGGCTTATCGCAATGGGGCCGGTAACCCACGGCTGAAGCCGTGGGCTATTGCTGTTTTGTCCCTGACGGGACGCCGCGGGTGCTTCTTTTGTCCTGTCGCAGCTCG
>Ga0114996_10006113_pt1 | contig 13965 bp, 15 predicted proteins | sample ArcticOcean_MG_C_4_FD_87039 | JGI IMG/M metagenome (GOLD analysis project Ga0114996, IMG submission 87039) | Marine microbial communities from western Arctic Ocean - ArcticOcean_MG_CB4_134 | ecosystem: Environmental > Aquatic > Marine > Oceanic | place: Arctic Ocean: Canada Basin | collected... | reverse complement strand
GCGACTTCGGCGGGGGTGGCGGTGGGGGCTTGGGCCGTCCCGGCGCGGGTCCGGGTGGCGGCGGCGGGGGCGGGGGTGGGGGTGGTGGCTACAGCGGAGGTGGTGGCGGGGGCGGCGGGGGCGGTCCAGCCGGCGGTGGCGGAGGCCGCGGTGGGGGCGGTGGTGGCCGCGGAGGCGGTGGCGGCAGGGGCGGCCCAGGCATGCCTCCAGCCATGACCCTATTTGTGCGCTGGTTCAGCGCCATTCCGGTCAAACAGGCGATGGTGAGGGCCAGGTATGGTGACGAGGTGGCAACAGCTCGGGATGCTATTGACTATCTCGCTCGCCAAGAGAATTTCTACGTCGTGACCGTCGCGGGTCTGCCGGGGCGCTTGGCGGGAATGGTTCAACGTAGTCCGGACGCGCTGAAGGAAAGCACGCTATTGAAGCGCAAGAAGAAGGAGCCTATCCACCCGGAAGACATCCAAACGCAGGCACACGAAGAGTTGGCGAACTTTTTCTTCATGTTCCCGAAAACGGATGCGATCACGATCGGCGACAAGGAAGTTGAGTTCATCATGAAGACCGAGCGTTTCGAGGTCAAGCGCAAGTTCAAGCTCAAGAACTTGATTTTCAACGGCGAACTGTCGTTGTAGACCGGGATTGTCGTTCAAGCCAGGATCGTGCAGGGAAGAGCACCGGTGTCGCCTTATGTTTTCAGCTCTCTCCCTTTACAGCGACGCGGCGACTTCCTGATAGGGTTCGCCGGGGCGATGCGGCCGGATTTTGATTGTCACTTTCTGGTCCAGCCGCTTAAGAAACTCCAGCAGCTTGTCCATCGTAAAACGGCTGTAGTGGCCGTTCATCAGATGCGAGACTTCCGGCTGCTTGATTTCCAGAATCGCGCCAATCTCGCGCTGTTTTAGCTTTCTGGCTTCAAGGATTTTATAAACGTGAAACCCAAGCCGCGCCCTGGCGAACAACTCGTCCGCCTTGGGCAATCCCAAGTCGGCGAAAACGTTGCCGCCGCTTTCTTCAAATTCAACTTCGGTTTTCTTTTTCATTTCCCGCAAGCTCCTTTGCTTCCTTGTAGCGTTTCTCAATCAGCGCCAGATCGGGCAGCGGCGTTTTAATGCCCGTCTTTGATTTTTTCTGGAACGCATGCAGTACATAAATTTTCTTTGCCAATTGAACGGCCAGAACTGCACGGTAGGCGTTGGTGTCATGCCGCAAGGCGATCTCGATCACCCCGCTTCCCACCCCTTTGAACGGTTTTGCATCCTTCGGCATGCCGCCAAATTGGATGAGCTGGATTTGGCCGCCAACCAGTTTTTGGGCTTCCGTGGGGAAAGTCTGAACGTTCCGCCGCGAATTTCCCATCCACACCAGAGGCCGCATGGCAGGCGGTTCTATCTTCATCATTGGCACGTCTGCTGATAATATATAGGAGATACCCTATACCGTCAACCAGTGGGCCGCGGCGCGCGAGGGGATACGAGGCGCACTGGCTACCTTACTTGTTTCCTTAGACGATAAAGTTATGTTACCGTCCATTAAAGCGCGGACATGGAGGCCGCTTTGCCATGGCAATTGAACTCATCCGAACTGGGGCTGGTCTGGGGATATTTGACCGGCCGCTCAAGAGGCGGTAGGGTGTTGAGTGAACAGTGAGCGGAGCAAAAGAACATGAGCGGAATTCAGTACGTGACAGATGAGAAGGGCCGCAAGGTGGCCGTGCAGATCGATCTTAGGAAGCACAAGGCTCTGTGGGAGGACATCCAGGACGGCCTGATTGCCCAGGAGCGCAAACGGGAGGCTGGCGTCTCCTACGAAGAGTACCGGGCGGGCCGCGCTAAAAGCGGGACCAAGCGTTGAACGCCGGTTTCTCCGTCGAGATTAAAAAGTCCGCGCAGAGGGAAATGGATGCCCTGAGCGAGCCCATGTTCACCCGCACCGACAAGAAGATTGTCGCCCTCGTCCACAACCCAAGGCCGCAAGGCTGCCGGAAGCTGCGCGGCCAGAAAGACATCTGGCGTATCCGCATCGGCGATTACCGTGTGGTTTACAGTATCGATGAAGCAAGGAAGCTCGTGAACATCCTGCGTGTTGCTCACCGCCGGGAAGTTTACGAGTGAGCAAGGAACGTCAGGGTTCATCCGATCAGTGCAGGGCGGCGGGCCGAACCCGTCGTCTTCCGGCACTCAACTGGCCCTCACGCGCCCGCGCCAAAGGCTTTTCCCTTTTGCTTTGACGCGGAGGCAGACCGATACAGGTAATCTGGACGCCAAAGCTCCGGGCTCCAGCTCATTCCCTTGTCAAACCGCAATTCAAGGCAAAAATCGTTCTCGCGGGTACGGCATTCGACAACACGGGAGCGAACTTCGAAACCGTCAGCGGTGATCGTGATGGCGCTTTCGGGGGGATAGGCTGTTTCCACGGCGACGTGTGCGCGATCCGAGGCGATTTCCTCAAGCAGCGCCATCTCGGACAACTGAGACTCCCCTAGGAAGACGAGCCGCACGAGGTGGGAGCACATCCAGCGCTCTGGGGCGGCTGGGGTGTGGTCAGAACTGGCTTCTGGCCGGGGCATGTTGGGGGTCGAACGTTGTGATTATTATACGTCAGGCTTGGGTTCGCTGTTCGAAGAATGGCTGGAACGGAACGCGAAATTGCGGGGAAACGGCTTCGCCGCTTTGCGGCGATGGACCGGCAGAATTGCCGGTCCCTACGGTGCGGGCGCCTGCTTTAAAAGACCACTGCGGTTGGAGAGATGGCGCTAGGCAAGCGAGGCCATGATCTCGTCCAGCGCTTCTTTCGGAGGACGTGCCCGGTCTTCGTTCAGGCTGGCCAAGGGCTCATCCGTGAGCGCGAGCATATCGAGAAAATTCGCCTTCTCGGTGTCCACGTAGAAAACGCCGGTCAGCACGTGGTCTTCCTGGTGCGACGCATTGAGGATTTCAAGCGCTTTCATCCGACTCGAGGGATCGTGGTCGTCATCGATCTTTTTCAGCAGGAGTTTGGATCCGTCGTGGAGCATCACTTCCCGGACGCTCCCCGGATCAAGCTTTTGCGTGAGATGAATCTCGTCGAAGAACGGCACAAAGTCAACGGTTTGCAGCTCTTCTTGATGTTCCCGAACGTAGTTGTAACTCTTCGTCGAGCCCTGATGATCGTTGAACGTTACACACGGCGAAATCACGTCGATCATCGACGTGCCGCGATGGGCGGCGGCGGCTTTGATGATCGCTTGCAATTGTTTCTTGTCACCTGAAAACGAGCGCGCCACGAATGTCGCTCCGAGCTGAATCGCCAGCGCGCACGTATCGATCGGAGGAAGCTCGTTCGACATGCCGCTCTTTTGCGTTGAACCAAGATCCGCCGTGGCTGAAAACTGGCCCTTCGTGAGGCCGTAGCAGCCGTTGTCTTCGATGAGGTAGATGATCGGAAGATTGCGCCTCATCAGGTGTACGAACTGCCCGATTCCAATCGAAGCCGTGTCGCCGTCGCCGCTCACCCCTAACGCCATCAACGAAGAATTTCCAAGCATGGCGCCGGTGGCGACCGACGGCATCCTGCCGTGAACGGAATTGAATGCGTGCGACGTGCTCAGAAAATAAGCCGGCGATTTCGACGAACAGCCAATCCCGGAAAGCTTGACGACCTGGGTCGGATCAATCCCCATCTCGAAGAACGACTCGATGATCCTTTCGGTGATGGAATTGTGACCGCAGCCGGGACAGAGCGTCGTCTTCAATCCGCGGTAGTCGCTGAGCGGCAAGCCGGCGCGATTGACCTTTTCGTTGCGGGACGAGGGGGCGCCGGCCGCCGGGGCGCTGACGGGCGGGGGCGGCACCGGGGACTTCGGAACAGTAGTCGAGGTACTCACTTCTTCTCCTGTCGCACAATCTCGTCGGTGACGGTTCTCGCATCGAGCGGAAGCCCGTCGTAGTGGCGTACGCTTTGCACGCGATCGGCCAGCTCGACCGGTATGTCTCTCAAAATCAGATCCCGCAGTTGACCATCACGGTTCTGGTCAATCACGTAAACGCGTTTGTGATCGAGGATGAACCGCGACAGATCTTTGTTGAACGGAAACGCCCGCAATCTTAGGTAGGACGTCTTCGTTGCGTGCTCATCTCTGAGCTGGCCGCGGCTTTCAGAAATGGCGTGCTCGCTGGTTCCGCAGGCGATCAATCCGATTTCGGCGCCTTCCACTTCATCGATCACCGGCAGGGGCATCTTGGTTCGCGCGGTTTCAAACTTGCGGCCCAGCCGGTCCATATTCTGAACCCAGTCGGCGGGACGCTCGCTGTACTGCGCCTTCTCGTCGTGACCGGTTCCGCGATTAAAATACGCCGCCGAGCGATGTTTCGTTCCCGGCAAGGTGCGGTAGCAGATGCCGTCTCCATCCACGTCTTCGTAGCGTCCGAAGCCACCGAGGCGATCAAGATCTTCGGCGTTCAGAACCTTGCCGCGCTTGAATGGCTCGGCCGGATAGTCGAACGGCTTGGCCATCCAGTAATTCATTCCGAGATCCAGATCGAGCATCACGAAAACCGGCGTCTGAAGCTCTTCGGCCAGGTCAAACGCTTGCACCGCCATCTCAAAGCACTCTTCCGGCGTCGACGCAATCAGCATGGGATGGCTGGTGTCCCCGTGGGAGAGAGTCGCGCAGGCGAGCAGGTCTCCCTGTGATGTGCGGGTCGGCAAACCGGTCGAAGGGCCCATGCGCTGAACATCAAAGATCACGACGGGAATCTCGGAGAAATATCCCAGGCCCACGAATTCAGACATCAGAGAGATGCCCGGCCCCGCCGTCGCGGTCATGGCGCGAGCCCCGCACCAGCCGGCCCCAATCGCCATGCCGATCGAGGCTAGCTCGTCCTCGGCTTGAACGATTGCAAACGTGGCCTTGCCGGTGTCGGCGTCAACGCGGTACTGGCGGCAGTATTCGGCAAAGGACTCTGCCAGCGACGACGACGGCGTGATCGGATACCAAGTCGCCACGGTGGCCCCGCCAAACATCGCCCCCAGAGCCGCCGCCGCATTCCCGTCGATGATGATTTTGCCCTGATTCGCGTTCATGCGCTCGACACGAAACGGGTCGGCCTTGGTGGTCTCGTTCCGGGCGTATTCGTATCCGGCCCGAACCGCCTGCCAGTTCATCTCCGCCGCCTTGGGCTTAGCGCTGAAGTGCTTGATGAGGGCTTGGTGGATCTCCTCCAGCTCGATTCCCAGCAAGTGCGCCAAAACGCCGACATAGATCATGTTGCGAACCAGACGGCGCAACTTCGCGTTGGGGCAAACCGGCGTTACTAGCTTGTCGAAAGGCACCGGGTAAAAGCTGACGTCTGCCCGAATTCCGTCCAGATGCAGCGGTTCGTCGTAAACAACCGCCGCGCCGGCGGGCAAGTCCTGGACGTCTTCCTGGGCCGTCCGCGGATTCATCGCCACCAAGAAGTCAATCTCTTTCTTGCGGCCGATGAAGCCGTGTTTACTGGCTCGGATGGTGTACCAGGTCGGAAGACCCGCGATGTTGGACGGAAACAAGTTCTTTCCGGAAACGGGTATCCCCATCTGAAACAGCGAACGGAGCAGCACCAAGTTCGCGGACTGGCTGCCGGAGCCATTCACCGTCGCGACTTGAATACTGAAATCGTTAATGACCGGTGCGGCGGATTCAGGTACAGCGGTACCCGCGGTAGCAAGTTCAGCGGATGGCATGATATTGGGTGAGAGCGAGAGAGCGGGCTCGAGATCCGTCTTGAAACAGGGGAGGGTGCTAAATCTCAGCATATCAATTTTGAAGCGCCGGATATACTAGTTGGTTACCTTACTCCCTTGAAAACGATCGAACTAGTCTGGACCTACGTTTCCCCTTGTCTTATCGGCAGATTCTCTCAGTCGATGGCCTCGAAGTGACCAAGGACTGGGGCTCTGGTCCATAGGACGATTGGTTTGCTTGCGGGGTTTCGATCGCTCTGTTATAAAGAGATATCTCTCGAAGACATGGATCAAGGTGCGCCGCGAGTTAGGCTGGCAACTTTGTTGAGCATCATTTGAGGCCAGATCATTCCGGCCGAAGTAGGGTCTTTGACTTCCCTCGCTTTTTCCAGCCTGATCTAGGGTCGAAGCTCTCCGCCTGATGGATTCGAAACTTCCCCGACATAAAACCGATGTTTGAACCACCGCGAGCGACACGAGATATTCTGCCCGATCAGGCAGCGGTGAGGAACCGCGTCCGGGCCTCTTTTGTGCAGGCGGCCGAGGCTTACGGGTTCCAGGAAATCCAGACTCCCGCTTTCGAGCGCTTGGAGCTTTTCTCCGCCCGATCGGGCCCGGAAATCAAAAGCTCCATGCTAACGTTTCACTGCGATCACGAGGAGTTTGCGCTGCGCCCGGAGATCACGGCTCCCGTTTGCCGCTTGATGAGTTCGGGCGCATTCGACGGCGTCGAGAAGCCGCACAAGCTCTACTACGTGGGCTCCTGCTTCCGTTACTGCCGCCCCCAACCGGGCCGCTATCGCGAGTTCACGCAAGCGGGCGTGGAATGCGTCGGAGCCAGTGGTCCCGGCGTTGATGCTGAAATCATTGCGCTGGCCTGCCGCGTGCTCGGCACGATTGGTGTCCCCAAATTCGCTCTCAAGATTGGCAATATCGGCATCTTCCGCGACCTGCTGCCGGAGAACCTGAGCCCGGAGGATCGCAGCGCTGTTATCGGCCATCTCGATCGTCTGATGAGCATTGACGAGAAATGCCGCGTGCTCGCTTCGGGCCCGGACGATTCCGCGCTGGATGACCTGAAGGTCGATCGCATGGAACTCGCCAAGTTGCAGGCCGAGACCGATTATGAAGGCCCCGAGGCCATCCACGGCCGCCCGCACCTGGACGCCGGGGAATACGCCGAGCGGCTGCCGATAGAAGCCGAAGCCACGTTTCGCCATCTCTGGCAGGCGGAAGATCTTGTGCCGGCCGATACGGCGAAACTCCTTCTTCGCGCCTCACGCCTGCGCGGCCCGCTGGATGTTGTCCGCCAACAAGCGCGCGAGTTGCTAGCCGATACGCGGGCTATGCCGGCATTCGAAGAATTAATGGACGTGTGCCGGCACGTGGATATGTACGGTGTGGGCGAATTTGAAGTGGTGCTGGGTATCGCACGCGGATTCACGTTCTACACCAGCACGGTGTTTGAGATTTCGTCGGCTCCCGGTGACGGGGGGCACAAGTATTGCGGAGGCGGGCGCTACGACCGGCTGGTTGAATTATTCGGCGGCCCCGCGATGCCCTCCAGCGGATGCGCATTCCGATTCGACGACTTGGTGGAGTCGTTCCTCACTGCGAATGACTGGAGCGCGCCCCTCCCCTACCAATTGTTCCTGCTGGCCGATTCCGAGAAAACGATCGAGGCCGCCGTCGGCATCGCCGAAAAGTTGCGCGCGGGCGGCACCCGAGTTGGGTTAGCCGCCGGAGCGCTCGACCAGGTGTCGCGAGCTGATCTTGAGCAGCGCAAGGCCGAGCGAATCGGACTGATAACGGCGGACGGTCTCAAACGGGGGGTCATCCAGATCAGTGACGGTACAACCCTAGTCGAGCAATCGCTGGAATCACACCTTGAGCCGCGCGCGTAAGCAAGCGGTAAGCCGCTAATCAGCGCCCAGTTGGGGGACGACGGCCCAGTTGCGGGACGACGGCCCAGTTGGGGGACGACCGCCCAGCGTCCCGCCCGAATCCACGGTCCGTTTCTGCTAACGCGATAAAGTGAAACAAGATTCGCAAACCGCAAAATTCACAAAATCGCAAGATTCGAAAATCAATATAAGGACTAGAAGGACTAGTATGATGAGCGAGCTGAAATTTGCCATTCCCAAGGGCAGTCTCGAAAAGAAAATGCTCGCCTTCTTTGAGAAGGCCGGTCTAACCACGAAAGGCTACGCCGACGGCAGCCGCGGCTACCGCCCGGACCTGGGCATCCCAGGCATTTCCGCCAAAGTGCTGCGCCCCCAAGAGATCCCCTACATGCTGGCGGCCGGATTCTACGACATGGGAATATCGGGTCTGGACTGGTACCTGGAAAGCGAATCCGCTCCCAACGTCGCCGACCTGCTTGACCTGGGCGTGGGACGGGTGGATATCGTTCTCGCCGTTCCGCAAGCCTGGGAAGACATCAACACCACCGCCGACTTGTTTGAGAAGTTCATCGACTCGACTAGCACTCACCCCTTGCGCCTGTGGACCGAGTATCTCAATCTTGCGGAAGGCTTGGTTCGCAAATATACGGACCTCGAGCCTTCTCTCTATACCCCTTACTCCCGGCTCCATGTCGAGCGCAGCAGCTCGTCACCCGTGGCGATCTTCCACTCCTTCGGCGCCACTGAATCGAAGCCGCCCGAGGATGGTGATGCCATCATTGACAACACCGAAACGGGCCGGACACTGAGGGCCAACGGACTCAAGATCATCGATAAGATTGTCCCCGACTCGACCGCCCGGCTGCTGGTCAACCGGCGATCCCTGCGCAACAAAGACAAGCAAGCGATGATCTACAGGGTACGCGACGCACTGATGACCGCCGCCCCCCAGCGGCGTGAAGAAGAGCCGGTATTCGGGCATATTTAGCGGGCGAATGAGCGCCGCTATGGGATCGCAGTTGGAGTAGGCAGTGTTCAGTGCCGATTCGACGGCTATACTGGAAACGAGCTTGAAAAGTGGGCCAACTGGATAGCTTTGTGCATGTCAATCCCTGCGCGGAAAACTGGGATGACATGGAAGGCGACGATTGGGTCCGTCACTGCGAACTATGCAACCAGAACGTCTATAACATTTCTGCCCTTACCAAGACTGAGGCCGGACGTCTGCTGTCTCGCAGCGAGGGCCGGATTTGCACAAAGTTTTACCGACGTCCCGACGGAACAATCCTAACCCAGCAGTGTCCTTCTAGCCTTCGAAGGTTTTGGGGTAGCGCGCTGAAGTGGGTTGCTGCCGCAGGCGTGGCCGTCCCCGCGTTCGCTCACGACTCTATTTGGTGTACGCCCTCAAGCGCCAAATTTGAAACAACCAGCCACGTGGGAAAGAAGCCTCGCCTTTCAGGTACCGTCATGGACTCGACAGGAGCCGTCATCCCGGGTATCGCGGCGGAAGTCAGGTTAGTCAACCTCAAGTCTGAAAACACCCAAGAGTTGAAGGTCAACGAACGAGGTGGTTTTTCGACTGAGGTCATTCCCGGGCGATACCGGCTAGACGTCCAGGTGGCAGGCTTCAAGAGCTATTCGAAGAAACCGCTCGATCTTCGACCAGGGACTGCCGTTCACGCAACCATCACGATGGCGGTCGGGTCCATGGGCGGCAGCGCTTAAAGGGCGCCGGCGACCCTCCGCAGAATCCCCCCGGCCTCCTCGACCGTTCGCCGCACAACATCCCCGGCGGGCTCCACTCCACGGATCAAGCCCGCACTCTGCCCAGCCGGCAAAACACCGTTCTCGACATCACCCTGTAGCCGTCCTTTCTCGGATGCGGCGTGGCCAACTCGGAGCGCCTGCAGCGGGTAGCCCTCGATCTCGTCCTCACGACCGACCCACGAATCGGTGAATTGGTTGCGGATGAGACGGCAGGGCTTGCCCGTGTGCGCCCGCGTCACGACGGTTTCGACCTCGCTGCTGGAGGCGATGCGCGCTTTGTAGTTCCGGTGCGCCAGCGCTTCCTCGGTCGCAATGAAGCGCGTCCCCATCCAGACGCCTTGGGCGCCGAGCACCAGCGCCGCCGCCAGTCCTCGTCCGTCGGCCAGCCCGCCGCCGGCGAGCACCGGAACATCCACCGCATCGACCACCGCGGGGACCAGCACAGCCGTCCCGATGCGCCCCACATGCCCGCCGCCGTCGCGTCCGGACGCGATCACGGCGTCGACTCCGTCGTTGACCGCTTTGACGGCGTGGCGCACGGCTCCCACCACTGACATCACGAAGATGCCGCGCTTGTGAGCGTCGGGGACAACACCGAGCGGGCTGCCGAGACCGGAGATGAGCACCGGAACGCGCTCATCGAGGACGACCTGAACCATCCCCTCCACCGCTTCGGTGTATTTGACGACATGCGATCCCCGCGAGGTCACTGTGGCGAAGAGGATGTCCACACCGAAAGGCTTGTCGGTGAGGGTGCGCACCCGGCGAATCTGATCGAGCAACTCCCCCGGGAGCATATTCGTCCCGGCCCCGATCACGCCCAGCCCCCCGGCCTCTGAAACAGCAGCGGCGAGTTCGGCCAGCGCGACCCAGCCCATTCCTGCCTGAAAGACAGGGTGCTCGATAGCGAGGCGTTCGCAGATCGGTGTTTTCAAGCGAGGCGTCATCTTTTCAAGCGAGGGGTCATCAAGGTTGTCGACAGCATGTTTCTGGAACACCAAGCCACAAGGAAAGAACGAATCCCTGACAAACAGCTCAAGAAGTTCGGGGCGGAGCGTCAGAGGCCCCGACGGAAGTCTGGGCTCACATCCCACCACGGCAACACCTTCCTTGACACAACAAATGCACTCAGCAGGCCTTGCAACAACAAACGTACTCAACAGGGCTCCAGCTCGTCCGCGTCCGCGAGCAGCGTCCAAGGCCGGCTCGCTCCCCAAGCCCGTTCAACCAAACAATTGAACTTTGAACACCCGCGCCATGATCAGAATGACGGTCAGGCCCGAGAACAACAGCAGACTTCCCCAACTGAACCAAACCGCGAATCGGGAGGGGTAGAACAGCGGATCATCTTTCGGGATCACGGTCAGGCAGTAATAGAGATTCAGGAAAAAGATCACCGGCGCAACGAAGAACGCCAGCGCCGAAGCGACCAGGACAAGGTAGACAGGTCTCGGCATGCCGGCAATGATTCCGACAGCGGCGACCAACGAAAAGAGCATCGTCGCGCGGTAAATGTTGTACTCGGAATTCCATGTCGTTCGGTGCTCGGGGCTGAGATCTTCCCTCGCCGTGCCTTGCAGCGCCGCCGTCGGCCGGAACAGGTTGCGGCAGCACGCACCAACAATTCTCGGCCAGCCGTCAAAGTAGTTGAAAGCTGTCGAAAACGTAGCCGCGAATGCGCCCAGCAGGAAGATGATCATCATCCAGGGCCCGACGCTTTCGGTAAACATACCGGCTATTTCTCCCATCACGGCGCGGCCCTCCACCGGGCTCGGGTAGAGCCAGACCGCCGCCAGCACCAGAAAAGCACACGCGAGGAAGAAGGAGACAATGTGGCCCATGCGAAAGTCCCAGAGGCCAATCCGGTACCACCGGATGCAATACTCGCGAACATGCTCGGGCAGCTCGAGCGTGCGAACAGAAAGGTCTTCCTTCTTTGGCGCGAAGGGGTCAAACGCGGCCGCGAAACCCGCACTCTCAAGCCGCTCGCGGATCCTCCCCATCCCCACTTTCTTGGCCTTGCCCCACTCGGAAGCCTGCAGGGAAACATCCACGCCGGTCGGCAATAGACCTAGAAAGGCCGCGATGATCAGCCAGGAGCCTTCCGGCGTCTCGATCAAGAAAAAATGGGTGAAGGAGGCGAGCGGCGCGGGCTTCACTAAGTAGACCGCGACCGTCGAAACGAAAAGGATTCCGGCTAGCACCTTGGTCGCCGACTCAAGCGCCTGATAGCTGCCCTTCAAGATCACGATCACGGCGACGGTTCCCAACACCAGGCCGTAAACAGCCAGCGGGAGTTCCCATCCCAGCGACGCCGAAAACAGGTAGTAGAGCACCGCCGCGGCGGCGATCAGTCTCCCGGCCTGCCCGATGGCACTTTGCAGCAAGGTCGTGATCAGGACATACCAGAGCGGCCATTTTTTCCAGGCCGTGCCATAAGCTTCGATCAGGCTCTTTCCGGTCGCGTTGGTGAACCGGAAGGCCATTTCAAAACCGTAGTATTTGGAAATGTAAGCAACCGGGATGCACCATAGCAAGGCGTAGGCGAAGCGCCCCCCGGCGGTCGGCGCGGTGACCAAGTGGCTGGTCCCGATGCCGGTCATCATCAGGATCATGCCAGGCCCGAAATGCCGCAGCAGGCTGGCTGCGTCCATCTTTGGAAGCTGCAGGTCACTCCACTGCGTGTTTTGTTCGGGCTGCTCTGAGCTCATGCGAGGGTTGCCATTATTCATGGGATTCGTCGGGCCGCGGGTCCTTGCATGCAGGCCGGGAATGCAGGCCGGACCACGAAAATGAACAGACATGGTAGCATCGTTGGCGGCAGCTCGATTGCTGCCGCGAATTATTATTCGCTCAGCGGGCCGCGCAGTGATTGCATCGCGGAGTCCCCGACAAAAATCACCATGCCTATCATCGACATCACCCTTCTTGAAGGACGAACCGACGAGCAGAAGTCCGCTCTGATCACCGAGGTCACCGACGCGGCTATCCGCACGCTCGGTGCGCCGCCACAAACGGTGCGCGTGATCATCCGCGAGGTTGAGCCGCCACATTTCGCCGTGGCTGGAGTACCCAAGGGCCCGCCGAAACCGAATACGGGCTAAGGGCGCTGGCCGGGGCTGTGCAGCAAGCCTTCCACGCGGCATTCGAGAAGGCCAAGCAAAGAGATCGGCGCATGCGACAGGGTTTGGCCAAGAGGTTCGCAGCCCGGCCCGGCCAATCGGGCTCCTGTTGACGATGCGAAAAACCGATAACCATCAAAAGGGCACATGGACCTTGGCGGCTACATTTGCGCGCCCGAGCCCGAATCTGGTTGAATGAGAACTTCAGTCGGCGTGGGGTTGCAAGCGACGAAGCAGTGCAACTCAATTGGCCGGGTGAGCACCTAAAGAAGCAGCAATACTGAGCGCTGAAGTGGACGACCACCTAAAAGAGCTGATGCAAGACCTGGAAATTGCGATTAACGAATCGCTTTCCGAGTCCGAATCCATGGCTGAAGTGATTGCCGAGATCCGGCATTCCGGCTACGACGTGTACCTGGTGCTCGAAGCCACGATAGGATTCAACAAGCGCAAGTCCGAAACCGGTGCCGAACTTGACACCAATATCCCCAGCGGCCCGCCCTCGGAACTCAGCTTCACCGCGCAAGACGAAGCTTTCCTGCGCGCTTTGAAAATCACGGTAAAAGAGTAAAACCAGAGGCGTCAAGCGGCGCGCCGTGCTCAACGTACTGTCGGAGTACGCCTCCGCTTGTCAAGCGGCGCGCCTCGTACTGACACGCCTCTCATGCACTTTGCCTCGCCACGTGATGAGAAATGAGGGCTAGATGTCCTCGTAATTCATCGAAACGAACTTGAGGTCGAAGGCATGATCCATCAGGTCTTTCGTTAGGGCAAATGGCAAACCCTCAAACTTGATGACGTCGATGGCGATTCGGACGACATCGCGCGGGTGGCAGCGGCGGAACTTGCGTCCGCTCTTGCCGTAGTGGTCGCTGATCACCTCGGTTAGCAGCCCCATGGGGCATTCAATCTTCACCTGCCGGCAGTAGTCGTAGAAGATCGCGGCAAACTCCTCTTCGGAAGGATTCTGCATGAACATCTTGTACTCAAGGCGCCGCAAGAACGCCTCGTCGCCGAGGTCGTTCGGGTTGAGGTTCGAGGAGAAAATCAGGAAGCACTCGAAGGGGACCTCGATCTTCGTCCCGGTCTGGAAGGTGAGATAGTCCACGCTACGATCCAGGGGATAAATCCAGCGGTTGAGCAGGGCCGCGGGACTGACTTGCTGGCGGCCGAAATCATCGACCAGGTAGATGCCGTTATTGGCCTTTAGCTGATAAGGCGCGTCGTAGATCTTGGCCGATTCGATATACATCAGATCCAGCATCCCGATCGTCAGCTCGCCGCCCGTGGTGAGATACGGGCGTTTGCACTTCGCCCAGCGCTGGTCATATTTGGGCTCGCTCTCGAGCAGAACGCTGGCTCCTGCGTCATCGATTTTCTTGTGATACAGGGAGTCAAAAACCTTGATGATGTTTCCATCCGCCTCGATGGCATAGGGAACATAGACCGGTTCGCTGTCGAGCCGCGTC
>Ga0114996_10006110_pt1 | contig 13967 bp, 12 predicted proteins | sample ArcticOcean_MG_C_4_FD_87039 | JGI IMG/M metagenome (GOLD analysis project Ga0114996, IMG submission 87039) | Marine microbial communities from western Arctic Ocean - ArcticOcean_MG_CB4_134 | ecosystem: Environmental > Aquatic > Marine > Oceanic | place: Arctic Ocean: Canada Basin | collected... | reverse complement strand
GACCTCATCCCAAGTGACAGAGCGTTTCTCGTCGATGGCCGTCCGGCCCATGATGGCCATCAGCGTGGCGTATTTGCCGTAGGTGGCGTTGTTGAGAGGCTCGGTATTGTCGCGGGCGTGCTGGAAAAACCCCTTAATCGCCCGCAGCGTCATGTCATCCCCGGAGCGGTCCCAGTCGAGTCTCTCCGGCTCGGCCGGCACTCGATTTTCGGCCTCCAGCTTGTATTTCGTGCCCGTTGGTAAGTCGATCGCATACTCGCTGCCCCAAATTTTCTCGGAAATCCCCGTGAAACCGCGCGGGTCGATGAAGATGTGGGTAAATGTCAGCCGAACATCTCCCGGATACTCATAGATCACGACATAGTTGTCATAGGTCGTTCTGCCCGGCGGCTCGTCATGGTAGACGTTGATTCCGCCCGAGCCGATGGCGCGGACCGGGTGCGTCTTCATGGCCCAATTCATCAGGTCCATGATGTGGACCGCCTGCTCGACAATGCTGTTGCCCGAACGCGAGGCGGTGAAGAGCCACTCGTTCTCGCGCGGCAAGTCGATGGTATGCCGGTTGCCCTGCATGTAGGCGATCTTGCCGATGCCGCCCTGATGGATGTGCTCAATCGCTGCACGCCGCGAGGGGTCATAGCGGAGTTGAAACCCCGTCTGAAGCTGCCCGCGTGATTTCTTCGTCGCCTCGAAAACGGCTTTCACCTCTTCCGGGGAATTGCCCAATGGTTTTTCGAGATAGAGATGTTTGTGAACCTCGAGCGCCGCCATCGCCATCTCTTTGTGCAAGTCAACGGGAGTGGCCACGAAAACCGCGTCGATATCCTTGCGGTCGAGCAGCTTACGGTAGTCGGTCATCACATCCGGCTTATCGCGCTCGGCGATCTTTGACGCCCGCTGCCGTGCTTCGGGGTCAATATCGCACACCGCCACGACGCGGACATGGGGAACCTGCACGATGCGGCTCAGCAGGCTCGATCCGCGGCCGCCAATCCCGATGATGCCAACCCGTATCTCGTTGTTCGTTCCCTGTGCTGAAAGAAAAGCAGGGGCCGCGATCGCGGTCGCCGCCGATTGCAGGATCGCGCGTCTGGTCTTGCCGAAGTTGGTATCTGCTTGGGTAGCTGGTTTGTTGCCGGGTTCAGTGCTCATGATGCCTCCTCGTCTCGCCTCCTCGTCTCGCTAAGGAAACACGATACTGCATAATGGGACGGGCGCGCAGTGCGACGTTGACTTGCGGCTCAGCGATTCTCTCGGATCTCGATTCATGCTCGATGTGATCCAGCCAAATTGGCAACCCCTTGCAGCGGTCCTTGGCCTATCCACATTTTGGCTATGGGAAGGTTGGGCGCCCTTGATCCCCGCCAGGAACCGCTATCGTCATGCGGCCCTGAATCTGACCGTTGCGGTGTTGAACTGGCTGTTATTGCTGGCTCTGGCGACCGTGACAATCGCCGTCGCGGAGGCGGCCGCGGCGCGCGAAGTTGGGGTATTGCACCTGATTCCGCTCTCCGGCCCATTCCATTTCTGCGGCGCCTTGTTGCTCTACGACATGTGGAGCTATTGGTGGCACCGCATCAATCACCGCATTCCGTTTCTGTGGCGGTTCCACCGCATGCACCACAGCGACCCGGCAATGGACGTCTCCACGGCCACGCGCTTTCATCCCGGCGAGGTCTTTCTCTCGTCTATGATCCGGCTGCTCGTGATTCCGATCATCGGAATGCCGGCGATCGCGCTCGTCGTTTATGACGGCCTGCAACTGGCCAGCACGCAGTTCCACCACGCCAACATCAGCCTGTTTCGGTCGCTGGACCGCGCGGTGTCCTGCATCCTCGTTTCGCCGAACATGCACAAGGTTCATCATTCACCCGTGCGCGAGGAGACCGATTCCAACTACTCGAGCATCCTGTCGGTTTGGGATCGCATCTTCGGCTCATATCGCGAGTTGGCCGCCGGCCGCGAAGTTCGATTCGGACTTGACGAACTTCAGGAACCAGCAACACAGTCTTTCGCCGGGCTACTGCGCACGCCACTGTTCCGGCTATAGGAACGATAGTCAAGTTGTTGCCGTTTGCCATTGTTGCCGCTTGTCGTTGTTGCCGCTTGTCGTTGTTGCCGCTTACCAAGAAGGTTTCAGACAGCGAAGGTTGCAGACAACGAAAGTTTCAGACGACGGGACAGAGGCGCATTCGGCCGCAGCCATCAGGCGCCGGGTCAGCAACTCCTCGACAAATCGATGCGCGGCCCAGCCGAAACAGAGCCGCGCCCGCAAGGGTGCGGTCGAGGGTCGTCCGTGCGTCGGAGTCGCCAGGGGAATGCGGTCATTGCCAGAGAGAGCCGCGCGGACTCGACCGCACCTTTGCGGGCGCGGCTCTGTTGAGAACCCTCGCTCCAAACCAGCCGCCTGAAAGACCCTGGGTTTCGACCTAGCGATTGAAACGCGGCGGTTTGTCAACCCAGCGAAATGATACGATAGACTGCAACAGCAAGGAGGCGAGTCAAATGCACACAAAATTAGCCCTAATCCTGGCCGGTCTCGGTCTGCTCATTGTTACGGTAGCGGTGCCTGTCTGGGCGCACCACGCCTTTTCCGCCGAATTTGACGCCAAGAAGCCGCTCAAGCTCGAGGGCAAGGTCAGCAAGATGGAATGGATCAATCCTCACGCCTGGATTCACATCGACGTGAAAGGCGAGGACGGCAAGATCGAAAAATGGATGATCGAAGGCGGCACGCCCAATACGCTGCTAAGGCGAGGATTCACGAAGAATTCCCTGCTGCCGGGAACCGACATCGTCGTCGACGGCTACCAAGCCAAAGACGGGACAAATAAAGCGAACGGTCGGGATCTCACCCTTGCCGACGGGCGAAAGCTTTTCCTGGGCTCGTCTGGTACTGGCGCCCCGAAGGACGGCAGCGACCCCATCGACCAGCCCCGGAAGTAGAGGTCCGCGGGTAAGCGTCGACGGGAGTGTCGGCGCGGCAAGCTGAGAGCTTGCGTCACGTTAGGCTGGCGCGCCCTCGCCGTTTGACATGGGTCGTGCTGGCCATTAGCGTTGCTCTCAACAACATGGCTCTCAACGATGATGAGTACGCCTGAGTGAACCCCGCTCAGTAGAACGCGATCCATCGTCCGGAAAAACCCACCCCGAACCACAGCCCCAGCGAGACCAGGCCAACCAGCTTGCCCCAAAGCGGCCCGACTCGGCTCTCGTCAGCCGCCGTCACCTTTCGGCGTACGGTGAGAGCAAAGCTTGCGGCCACCAGCAGGAACGACATCTTGCACCAAAACGGGGGGCTGTAATAACACTTGATCGACTCCGACAAGAACAGTAATATCCCCGTGGCCAGCATCGTCGCGAGGCTGCCAACCAGCCAGGGCTGGGCATCCCGGGCGATTTGGGCAACGGACTGCCGCCGCAGCCCGAGACCAAGCAAACGCAAGTCCACAATCAAGACAGCCCCGCCGATCAAAGCCAGCGCCAGCAAATGGACACACTCGATAACCGGGAAAAGCCAGAGCGAGCTGCGTATCGCCTCGCCGATCGCCGTGGCTTCGCACCACTCGAAAAATGGCAATAAAGACATCGAATCCACTTAGTCGAACCAGTTGTAGGCCTGCATTCTTCCCGCCACGACGACGCCTGCCCACAAGAGCAGGGAGCAGGAGCCCGCCACCTTGGCCCGCACGGGCGTGACGGAATCCTCATCCCAGGCCGCGACTTTTCGATAGATGCCCCGGTGGAAGACAAACGCATTCACGCCGGCCAGCACGAGCATCACCATCTTCACCTGAAAGAAGATGTTCTGCGATGCTCTGACTGGCCCGGAATAGAAAAGCAACACGCCGCTAATGACCATCAAGGCGAAGCCGGCCTGGGCCCAAGGCAAGAGTCGTCCGGCTACCTGCGAAACCGGCACTCCTCGCATCGCCACGCCCAGCAGTCGCAGATCCAGCATCGCGATCATCCCGAGAAACAGGCACAAGGTCAAAACGTGCGTCGTCTCAATCAGGGGATACAGCATGATCGATTCGCGAATCGCGATGCTGCCGCCAGTGTTCTCCAGCCATTCAAAGAAACTGAGTAGTATCGTAGGCAATCTCTCGCCCCTCGGGAATTCGGCGTCCTAGCCGCCCTCATTCTGGGCCGGGACTTCAGAAGACTGTATCAGAAAAAGCTGGATCGTTGCTGGACTTCTCTCGTCGAGGCGAACTTAACCCGCATTTCTCACCGGCCGACGGGCCAAGCACATGAGAGGCCGGCCATTACTTCGTTGCGCTTGCTCGCCGTGCTCAACGGACGGTGAGAGTACGCCTGCGCGCGTCAAGCGGCGCGCGCCTCGTACTGACAGGCCTCTCATGCACTTTGCCTCGCCACCCGATGAGAAATGCGGGTTAATGGCCGGGCGGCTACTCCTGTCCCCACTTCATCTTGTTGCGCAGGACGTTAAAGAAGCGCAGCTTGCGGGGCTGGATGATGTGAATCCGATGTTTCGCGCGGCTGGCCCGGATGCGGTCGTTGTGCCTCAGGTAAAGGCCCACTTGGCCGTCGACCGTTAGATAGGAATCGTCGTCGCCGCGGCGGATGACCACTTCGACAGTCGAGTCCTCTGGCAACAACACCGGGCGGTTCGTCAGGGTGTGCGGGCAAATTGGAGTGACGCAAATCGCGGGAACGGTCGGGAAGATCACCGGTCCGCCGGCGGCAAGTGAATAGGCCGTCGATCCGGTCGGGGTCGAGATGATCAGCCCGTCGGCGCGGTAGCTGCAAACGAATTCGTCGTCCACGTAGGCATCGAGCAGCAGCAGCCGGGCCACGGCGGCTTTGTTGACGACCATATCGTTGAGAGCATGGTAGTGGCCGGCCACTTCACCGTCGCGAAGGATCTCGACCGACAAAACGGTTCGCTGCTGCAAGTGGAATTTGCCGTCAAGAACACGCTCCAAATGGCTGAAGAGCTCTTCCGGGCCGGTCGTCATCATGAAGCCGAGCCCACCCAGATTGACAGCCAGAATCGGGATGTCGCGGGCGCCCATTCCGCGAGCTACCGAAAGCAATGTGCCATCGCCGCCCAGGACGATGAGCAGGTCGAATGCATCGGAAAATTCGTGCCGCTCGAAGCTGCCTTCGCGGCCCAGGTAACCGGACGAGACGGTATCGAGACTCGCCGTGATGCCGCGCCCGTCAAGCCACGGCAGCAGCTTCTCTAGTATCCCCAGGATATCCCCACGGCCCGGCTTGGATACGATTCCGACGGATTTAATCATCTCGATTCACGAGCCCGCTGCCGTGCAGCAGGAACTCCTTGTTTCCTTCGGCGCCGCGAATAGGGCTCTCCATCTCATCGACACGGCGGAAGCCGATCTGCCGAAGAGCGTTCCGAACTTTCTCGGTGACTTGCCTGTGCAGCTCAGGATCTTCAACGATACCGCCCTTGCCAACCTGGCCTCTTCCGACCTCGAATTGCGGTTTCGCCAGCACCACAAGATCAGCGTCGGCGGTCAGCAGAGGCCGAATAGCCGGGAAAATCAGCGTAACAGATATGAAACTAACGTCACAGCAGACGAATTGGATCGGCTCCGGGACCACCTCGGAGTTTAGATACCGCGCGTTGACGCGTTCCCGCACGATCACCCGCTCGTCTTGGCGGATTTTCCAGTGGAGTTGCGCCGTGCCAACATCCACCGCATAGACCTTTGCCGCTCCGTGCTGCAGCAGGCAGTCGGTAAAGCCGCCGGTGGAAGAGCCGACGTCGAGGCAGACCTTATCTTGGACACTTAGCTCGAACTTTTCGAGAGCCGACTCAAGCTTGACTCCCGCCCGGCTGACGTATTTTGGAGCTGGTCCCAGGATCCGAATCTCGGCTTCGGGAGCGACCTGCTGGCCGGGCTTGGTGACCTTCTGTTCGTCGGCCAAGACCTGACCGGCCATGACAAAGGCCTGCGCTTTTTGGCGGGACTCGGCAAGCCCTCGCTCGGTCAACAAGCGATCGATTCGGATGCGCGGCTTCATGAGGTCCGTCGGACAATCTTTTCCGCGATCTGACGCAAACGAAGCGCGTGCTCGCCGAAGACTTCGAGGGCTTCAGTTGCTTGCTGAAAGTGCTCGTGCGCGCGCTCGCGGGACGCTTCCAAGCCGTAGAGCGCTGGAAACGTGGCCTTTTGCTGCACTGCGTCTTTCCCCGCGGTCTTGCCCAGCGTTTCGGAAGTGCCGACGACGTCCAGAATGTCGTCGACGATCTGGAAGGCCAGGCCGATGTGCTCACCGTATCGGCCCAGGGCCGCTAGTTGCTCGGCGTCGGCGTCGGCGTAGATGCCTCCCATACGGACCGACGCGCCGATTAGTGCTCCCGTCTTCGAGCGGTGAATGTAGTCTAGCCGGGCGCCGTCAACCGCCTTGCCTTCGGCTTCGAGGTCGGCGACCTGGCCTCCGATCATGCCGTTGACCGTGCCGGCGGCAGTAGCCAGCTCGGCTACGAGGCGGACTTGGTTTGAGTCCCGCATAGTCTTCACATCGGAGAGTACTTGAAACGCCAAGGTAAGAAGCGCATCCCCCGCCAGGATTGCCATCGCCTCGCCATAGACTTTGTGGCAGGTCGGTTTGCCACGGCGAAAATCATCGTTGTCGAGCGCCGGCAGGTCGTCGTGAATCAGAGAATAGGTATGCACCAGCTCCAGCGCACAGGCGGCGGGCTCGGCTCCTTCGGCTGACGGTAACACTGCCTCGGTAGCCGCAAGGAATAGCACCGGACGAATGCGCTTACCGCCGGCGAAGACGCTATGGCGCATCGCCGAGTGGATCGTCTCGGGATACTGCGTTTCGGGGGGAAGCAGCCGCTCCAGAGCCGCGTTGACCGCGCTTGCCCGATCGGCCAGGTACTGATCGATGGTCACGCGCCGGGCTCACCGTCGTCGAGTTCAAAAGGCGCGGCCTCGACTTTCCCTTCCTTTTTCAGTAGGATTTCTACCTTGGCTTCGGCTTGCTCAAGCTGCTTGCGAGACGAATCGCTCAGCTTGACGCCTTTCTCGAACAACTCGATCGACTCTTCCAGCGGGAGGTCTCCGTCCTCAAGCTGCTTGACAATCTGTTCGAGCTGCTCAAGCCCCTCTTCGAAGGAAGGCTCTTTCTTCGGCTTCTGACCCATGTAGCTGTTATTGTATGCGGTGCGCTCCGCCCTCGCCAATCAGGACGGCAATTTCATGAAGGTGCGAGATCGGGGCGGCGCTGGGACGCAGTTTTCAAGCTCTACCTAAACTTCGCTTCGCTCTCGGATGGAAAGTCGTTCGGGGCGCTCTGCGTGACCTTGCCCGTCGCGGCCCATTCCGCGCCCCGTTGAATCAGCGTAATGAACCCCGCGCAATCGATCGCGGGCCATCGCCGGGCGCCTTCCTTCGCCCCGCTATCCACATGGCCCATGGGAGTTCCAAACACTCGGCCCTCTCCGTAGCGAATCGTCATGGCCATCGGTTCATGCTCACCCGTACCGTGTTTCTCCACGCCCCAATGAGCCTCACGCTTCGGGTCGGAATACGCTGTCGCCAGAATGGTCATATTCTTTGCCGGCCCGCGCTGATTGCTATAGAGTTCATCGGTTCCGTGCAGCCAAATGGGAGGCAGTCCGCGCATGATCGGGTGATCCGGTTCGCGCGTGATGACGGCAAATTCATGTGCGTCGATACATTCACCGGCGTGCCCTGGGCGATCGTCACGGAAGATCTTACCGTCCCGGTAATGAATATAGGGGCCTTGTTTCTCGTTGCGGCCTCCCCAGCCGCCGATCCCGATCATTAAGTTGAAGGCATCCCAGTCGGCGAACGTATGATTCACGGCGTGGCCATAAACCAACCCGCCGCCGTTTTCCATGTAGCTTTCAAATGACGTCTGGACGTCGTTCGGCCACTCGTCCCCGTTATATTCGAGCACCACCACATCGTAGGCCGAGAAATCCGGGTTAAATTCGTTCATCTCGCCGCCCTCTGGCGGGCTGACGACCATGTCCACCTCGAACAGGCCCGTTGCCTCCAGGATGTTCTTGTAATGTGCGCTGAGCACTTGCCATCCGTGATTGTTCTGGCCCGTCAAGACCATTGCTTTGAGCGATCCGGGCCTGTCCGCGCCATGGGCCAATCCCAAAAAAGCGGCGCAGACGCAGAAGAGCAGCACATGCACAATTGCTCGATCTCTCATGGTGATCTTCTCTCTCTCGCCGGTTGCAATTGGCCTGACCAGCCCAATGCGGCGCATCCTAGCATGTGTAGCTTTTGGCTAGTCGAGAATAGCCACTCCCCAAGGGTTGTCGATCACAAACTTCCAGCCGCCGTCGGGCTGGCGCCGGATCACGTCGACGGCGGCGCCTTCCATCGATACGGGTTCGCCATCGGGCCCCGTGCCGGTAAGCGTCCACTTCACGAAATTGGTTTCGATATCGCCCGAGGCGAGCGTCTCGTGCTTCACGAGCTTCAAGTTCGGTTTCATCGCCATGAAAGCTGTCAAGGATTCACGGATCGCATCCGTCCCTTGAACGACTTTGCCCGGTTCATCGACGAAGACCGCGTTCGGCTCATAAAGAGCCAAGACCGCCTCGATATCGTGTGCGCTGAATCTCTCGAAAAACGTATCCATCATTTCTTGTGGTGTGTTCGTCGACAACGTTCTTCCTCCTTGCTGTTGATTACAGTAAAAAACTAGACTAGGATAGCAACTTTCCGACCCGGCATTTGCACGACGCGCAGAGGCTTCAGGGCGGAGAAAACAGTCTGCGCGGTGGAAAGAATCGCCAATTCATTCTGTTTTAAAGCGCCGCGGCATGTGCGGTGGCGACTAAGATCCGGCTCGGTCGGGTGGATCTACAGGCGCGCGGGCGCCATGCCGAATGTGCAGCACCTCGACGGTGTCGTCCATCACCCGGAACAGTATCCGGTAAACCCCCGGTCTCCTGCCGTAAAAGAGCTGGCGTATCTCTTCGTGGAACGAGTCTGATTCGGGTACGCGGGTGCATCGACCCGGATGCCGCGCCAAAGTGTCGATCTTTTCAATTAGACCGTTGTGCCATTGAGAAGCTCGCCCGGGTGCGTTATCAAGCAACCATACGTAGGCCTGTTCCGCTTCGGAAACCGCCGTTGGGGTTAGCCTAATGCGGTATGTCATACTTGCGCCGCATTTCCTTGTCAAACTCCTCTAATGTGACGCCTTCACCCCGATCGGCCTCCTCCAAACCTCTCTTGATTCCTTCGATCGCTTCGAGGCGGTCGACCAGCTCAAGCAGCTTTTGGTAGGAGGTTGCGTCCTGTACGACCAACTCCGAGCGCCCGTTCACGGTGAGGACAACCGGTTTGCCGCTCTCCTTCATTTCGCGAACAAAATCGGTGGTATTGCGTTTGAAGTCGCTCAGAGAGCGAATGTCCTTGCTGATGTCGATCATGGGAGCACCTTGGCACTAGATTTGCACTAAATTAAATGCTAGCAGGTCGAGCCGACCCGGCCGGAAGTCCGTGCTCGGGAGTAACACGCCACGCCCCTACGCTGCCTCGGAGGAAATCGTTCCTGCTCACACGGCGTGGCGCGTGCCCCAGGCCTCCCGCGCCGGCACTCCTCTCGACCCTGGTGCTGCTCAGTCGGACATCCCGGCTTTCAGATGCACGGGCTGGGTGACGGCCCCGTTGCCGGCCGAGTCCCAGACCGCGAAGCGGACCCACTTCTTGCCCGTGGCGTCGAAGGGGATCTCAAACTTTTCGGTCGAAAACGGTGCGCGGCCGGTCGCGGAAATGACCGCGCGGCCGGTCTTGCTGCCGTCGCCCCAGACCACTTCCACAAACTCCAGCGGGAAAGTCCATTCGACATCAGCGACGATTCTTCGCTGCGCGCCGGATCCATCGACCTTGAAGTTCGGAATCAGCACTTCGCCCGTTGTGACGAAAAAGTCACCGCGGCGCAGGGCGTTGAAAATGGGGCTCCAGTCCTCATCAAAGCGCGGGACGCGATCCACTTTGATGTAGTTCACCGATGCCTCTCCGTAGATCTCGTCCTCGGGAAACTTCGTGTAAGTATCCCCTTCGGCGAGCAGATATTTCGGGTCGCCCCAGTTGTTCATCTCGTCCAGCGTGTCGAGGCAGCGGTATTCACAGAGACGCTTTTCCGAGTTGTCGACGGGGAAATTCTTGAAGGCCACGCCCAGGTAGCGGTCGCTGCGGAAGTGAGCCGTGTCCTTAATCACGTCGGGATGATAGGTCGAACCCTTGGTGCGAGGGTGAGCCTGCCAGACCAGCGCCTGCTCGCTCTTCATCATCTGGAGCATGTCGGCCGCCGAGCCGGCGTGATAGACCTTTCCGAAATGAGGATGGTTTTCGATGAGCCCCTGACCTTCGCCCCGCACTTTGGTCCAATAGACGGGCTTGGGAAAAACGAGCGTGTAGTGTCCGCCTAGATGAACATTCGCCTCTTCGCCGGGCATCAGCAAGAAGTCGCGGTCCGAATGGCGGCGGCAGGCCTCGAAATAGCTATCCATCTCGGCGAGGCGGATCGGGCCGGGATCGCTGGGGTGTGAGTCGGAGTGGAAGTCCGACATCATGGCGATATTGATGCCGCGGGCGCGGAAGGCGGGCAGCCAGGGCGGCTGGATGTCAAGCGTTCCCGCATCGCGCAATTGCTGGGAGAAGTGCGTGTGGAAGTGGCTTGTCGCGACCTTGTATCCGGGCAACGGCTTGTAGAAGTCGTCATGCGTGTAGGCTAGAACTTGTTTCTGCGCGACGCGGGGGTTGTCCGGGCTGAGATAGAAGTAGACGGCCATACGCTGCTCGGTCCCGGGGGGCGCGTTGTAGAGCGCGAAATTGCCTTCGGCGAAGCGGCGGGACTGGCGGACGCGAGCCTGCCACAGTTCGTCCGAGACGCCGTAGGGACGAAACATTTCCTCGTGGTCGCCGTGACGGACACCAACCGAGAACGACTCTTCGTCGTCTTTGCGGTACCAGACGTAGCCCAGGTTCATCTCGATTTCGCGTGCCCAGAAGAACTTGTGCGGCGGCGGAAACACGGCGATCGACCCGCCCGCCGCGTCGACAATCGCAAGACGGTTGCGCGAGCGCAGAGCCACCGGCGAGCTGTTAGGTGATCCGCCGAATTCGTACTTTTGCCAATCGCTCGACGTGTCGCGCCAGACGACTCGTGGCGCATCGGCCGTGCGAAAGCCTTTCAGGCCGCCGGAATACTTGTAGGCCACGCTGGGTTTGTCGGTCTTGGCGATGGCTTCTTGGCGGACGAGGTTCGATCCCTTGTAGACGGTGTACTGCAGGCGGCCCTCGAAAATGCCGAGTGATAGTCCGGGGAAAGAAACTTCCAAGCGCGCCCCATCAGTCTTGACGCTGCAGCCAGTCGTTTGGAAAGAGGACGTCGCACGTTGTATTTCGTCGGCGCTGCGCGGCAGTCCGGGGTTGGTGCCTTCCAGGCCCGGGACGCTGAGCGGGGAATCCCAGAAGACGACCCACTTTTCTTTCTCGATGATCTCGGGAGTGATGTCGACGCCGAGTGCCCGCAGCGGTCGCAATTGCTGTTCGGAGATGCGGCGCACTCCCGAGCTTACATGGAACTCGGGCGAGAGATTGGCGGCCAGCTTCGACCAAGCGCCTCCCGCGGGCCGGACAGCCATTTCGGCGACGATCGGGTGTCCGTTGTCGATGCCCAACCCGAGACGGAGGTCGGCTCCGCGTTCGCCTCGCCAGGTGAGCTCCAGGGTCGTGGCTTCGAGCTTGGCGGAGAGTCCATCGGCGGGTTTGTATTGGCCCAGGTCACAGGCCAGATCCGCCGAGGCGGTGGGCGCAAAAGCCAAGGTGGTCACAACAGCAGCGACAACGGCAGCGAAGATGTTCACGCGGCAAATGAGGGGCAGTTTCGTTAAAAACGGGCAGTTGCGCTCTTGCATGACGACCTCCGAAGATTGGTGGCGCTCGGTGCGCGATACGGCGGGTGCGATACGGCCAAACTGATGTGCCGCTTTGTGGTGGCGATAGTAACATATTGAAGCCGGAAACAGGGTCTCGTGGAAGGTGCCGATATCACTTGGATGCGCCGGCCCCCTTGGAGAGAGATGCGACTCCTCAGCGCGGACCGAGAGCTTGGTCTCGGCGATCACAAGTGCGCTTCGCCGCTTCGCGGCGATGGACTGGCAGGATTGCCGGTCCCTACCGCGAGCCTGCCGCGCCAGTTCGTCTATCTTGCCCCTTCCGCTAAACTGAGAAATTCCCTTGAATTGTCGATGAAGGAGACTGCCGCATGAGCGATCTCGTCCTTTTCACCCGCGACGGATCGGTGGGTGTGATTACAGTCAACAACCCACCGGTCAACGCACTCAGCCCGGGCGTTCCCGAGGGTATCAAAGAAGCGATACAGGGCGGTCAAGACGACGATGAAATCGACGCATTCGTGCTAATCGGTGGTGGCCGCACGTTTATCGCGGGAGCCGACATCAAGGAGTTTGGAAAGATCACATCGGGGCAAAAGAAGCGCGGGGACGGCCTTCACCCTTTGCTCGAGGTCCTCGAAGGGTCTTCGAAACCCGTGGTCGCCGCGATTCACGGAACGGCGTTTGGAGGCGGGCTCGAGGTGGCCCAGGCTTGCCACTATCGCGTGGCCATCGCGTCGGCGAAGATCGGCCAACCCGAGGTCAAGCTGGGGATCATCCCCGGGGCCGGCGGCACCCAGCGGCTGCCGAGGCTGGCCGGTGTGGCAAAAGCGGCCGAGATGTGCGCACTCGGCGACCCGGTCGCTGTCAATGTTCAAGACGGCATTATCGACCGTGTCGTCGGCGGGAATACGCAAAGTGATCTACTCGCGGGCGCCGTGGCGTTTGCGGGCGAAGTGGGAGCCAAATCCGGGCCGCCGCCAAGGGCCAGTGAAAGGACAGACCGGCTTGGCGATCAGGCAACGAACGCCCCGATCTTCGCCGCCATTCGCGAGACGGTCCGCAAGAAAAGGCGCGGCATGATGGCTCCGCTCAAGGCCATCGACGCCGTCGAAGCGGCGACCAAGCTGCCTTTCGATGAAGGGGTCAAGCGAGAAGCAGAACTTTTCCAGGAGTGCCTTTATTCAGACCAATCGAAAGCCTTGATCCATGCGTTCTTTGGAGAGCGGGAAGTGCGCAAGATCCCGGGTATTCCCAAGGACGCGCCGACGTACCAGATCAACAAGGCCGGTATCGTCGGCGCTGGGACCATGGGCGGCGGCATCGCCATGGCGTACCTCAACGCCGGAATTCCGGTGATTCTCCGGGAAGCGACGCAGGATGCGCTCGACCGCGGCCTGGCGACAATTCGTAAAAACTACGAGCGCTCGGTAAAGCGCGGGCGGTTTACGTCCGAGTATGTTGAGGAGCGGCTGGCGATGCTTGAACCGCGGTTGAGCTTTGATGGCTTTGAAGAAGCCGACATCGTGGTCGAAGCCATCTTCGAGAACATGCAGCCCAAGAAGGAGGTCTTCGCGCAGCTCGACAAGATCGCTAAGCCCGGCGCCATTCTCGCCTCCAATACATCGACGCTGAACATCGACGAAATTGCGTCTGTGACATCGCGCCCCGAGCAGGTCATCGGACATCACTTTTTCAGTCCCGCGAATGTCATGAAGCTGCTCGAGATCGTTCGCGGCAAGGCGACTAGCGACAAAGTGATCGCATCGTCGATGGCGCTAGCGAAGAGGTTGCGCAAGGTCGGCGTACTGGTCGGAAACTGCTTTGGCTTCGTCGGCAACAGCATGTTCCACGCCTACGGCCGCGAGGCGCAGTTCCTGGCCGAAGAAGGCGCGCCGATCTCGGAAATTGACGCCGCGCTTTACGATTTCGGGATGGCGATGGGACCCCTCGCAACTGGGGATTTGGCCGGCCTCGACGTCGGCTGGCGGATTCGCAAGGAGAATCCTCTGGCTTTCCCGGAAGGCGCGCGGCGGGCGCTGCTCTCCGACAGGCTTTGCGAAATTGGTCG
>Ga0114996_10006105_pt1 | contig 13977 bp, 11 predicted proteins | sample ArcticOcean_MG_C_4_FD_87039 | JGI IMG/M metagenome (GOLD analysis project Ga0114996, IMG submission 87039) | Marine microbial communities from western Arctic Ocean - ArcticOcean_MG_CB4_134 | ecosystem: Environmental > Aquatic > Marine > Oceanic | place: Arctic Ocean: Canada Basin | collected... | reverse complement strand
CCTTCTCGTACGCCTGCATAAAATCATCGGTCAAGCGGACCGACAGGTTGGCGTTCTGGAACATGATCGAGCTATAGGCTTCGCCGTTGAAGTTCGCCTCGTAGCCGCCCTTGTGAATCAGACAGAGCGCCTTGGCCTCTTCCTTGGCTTTGCAGTCGATGAACTCCATCACGTCGGGATGCCAAACCTTGATCGATTGCATCTTGGCGGCCCGACGGGTCTTGCCGCCGCTCTTGACCACCGCCGCGATCTGGTCATAAACCCGCATGAACGACAGCGGTCCCGAGGGGCGACCGCCGCCCGAGAGTTTCTCGCGATGCGAGCGGATGGTCGACAGATCGGTGCCGGTGCCGGAGCCGAACTTAAAGAGCATCGCCTCGCTACGGGCCAGCTCCATGATGCTTTCCATGTGGTCATCGACGCTTTGGATAAAGCAAGCCGAGCCTTGAGGATGCTCATAGGAGTTTTCCGGCCGATAGGCTTCTTCTTGTTCCATGTCCCAGTGCCAGTTGCATTGAGCTCCCTTGACGCCGTACTCCTGGAACAGCCCGACGTTGAACCAGACCGGCGAGTTAAACGCCCCGTGCTGATGCACACAGAGCCAAGTCAAATCGCGATAGAAGTTCTCAGCGTCCTGCTCGCTAGCAAAGTAGCCATCCGACAGGCCCCAGTCGGTGATCGTACGGCTCACACGATTGACCAACTGCTGAACGCTCTTCTCGCGTTCGGGCGTGCCGACTTCGCCATAGAAATACTTGCTCACGACCACGTTGGTGGCCAACTGGCTCCAATCGGCCGGAACTTCGGCATCGTGTTGCTCGAAGAGCACCTCGCCGTCTTCGCCTTTGATCGAGGCGCTACGGAGTTCCCAGTTAGTGGTCTCAAACGGGTCAACGTCCGCGGGACAGAAGACCGGATCGATCCTAAGCGCTTTTCCAGCGTGCCCTAAGGTAGAACGGGAAGTGCGCGGCGCAGCAGCAGTCGCCATGGATCAGCTCCTTCTGATGTAGTGATTGGGGGCATCCGTACCAGTTTAATAGATTTGTGTACAAGAGTACACCGTTCCATCCCTCTTCGTCGGCTCTCATAGCCGCCCGAGTTCCGCTTACCTCAGGAAAAAAACGGGGGGATCCCCCCTGAGGTAGTGTTTTAAAAGGATCGTGCCAAGATATTGTATCCGATGCCCTTCTGGGCACAACATCCGGTACGCCCAATGAGTTTACACATTTAGATCGGCGCGTCAATCAGATTTTATTAGAAATACTTAACTCGCTGTGACATATGGGGTTATGAAATAAAATGGAAAAACGACCATGCTAGCACCAAGGGCCGGCAAAGTCAGTTTCGCTCGGTATTTTTCGGGCGTTCGGGATCTTGGTGTACTTGCCATGAAGCCGCACCATGTGAGGGGCAAGTTCAAATTTTTTTTTGGCCGGTCAAAATCGTTCGATTCTTCGTGTTTGTTGGCCTGAGCGACAGATAAAATGCTCGCCGAAGACGAAAAAAATTTGAAACGAATCAGAAATATCATCCCCCTTCGCGACGAAGTAACGAATGGGTGAAATGACGAATGACGATGGTATGCGTGGCTCCACCATCAACGGCGGCGGTCGGCGACAGCGAATCGACATTCGACATTATTCATTCGTCATTGATTGATCAGGCGTCGTTCGACTTCGGTACGGCGTCAAGAAACTAGGAGTTTCCCATGATTTTCAGCCCACTGTATCTCATCATGCTTGCCCCTGCGATGCTCTTGGGCTTGTGGGCCCAGATGCGGGTCAAAAGCACGTATCATGCGGCGCTGCGCCAGCCGGCCAGTATGAGCGGCGCCAGTGCGGCGCGGCGGCTGCTCGACTCGGCCGGGTTGCAACGTGTTGGCATCGAAGAAGTTCCCGGTGAGTTGAGTGATCATTACGATCCGCGTCACAAGGTCTTGCGTCTGAGCCAGGCGATCTATCACAGCCGCACGATGGCTTCGGTCGGAATCGCCGCACACGAAGCGGGCCATGCGATTCAGGACGCCAAGAACTATGCCCCGCTAATGATCCGCAACGCCGCGGTGCCGGCGGCGAACTTCGGCAGCGGAATCAGTTGGGCGCTGTTCTTCATCGGGTTGATGATTGCCCAGATGTCTCGCACCGGCGAACCGCTCGGCTGGACGCTGATGATCGCCGGGATCGTCGGCTTCGGCTGCGTGGTGTTTTTTCAGGTGATCAATCTGCCCGTCGAGTTCGACGCCAGCGCCAGGGCCAAGCGCCAACTGGTCGAATACGGCATCGTTCGCGAGAACGAAATGGGCACGGTCAACAAGGTGCTCAACGCCGCAGCGTTGACCTACGTCGCCGCGACGCTACAGGCAGTATTGCAGATGCTCTATTTCATCATCCGCATGATGGGAACGCGGCGAAGATAGCCGCTGCCATCTGGTTCTGACCGCAGTTGACCCGGGTGGCCGCGATGTTTTTCTGCCAAGCGATAACAGCAACTGTGCTCCGCGTGGACAGAAAAACGTCGGCGCGACGAAGTCACAAGAGGTTCACCACAACAGGGATCCTCCTGTCGCAGAGCGACCCCGACGATTCTCGAGTCATATCTAGCAAAGTGGAACGCGGAACGGCGAGAATCATCGGGGCTACCCCCTTGGAGATTAACACTCGACAGGCCACCTGACCCATCCTGCTCCTCTACTTCACATCCTTCATATCGACCTTGCATCCTTCGTTGGCCGAGATGATCGCCGCCTCGAGCACGCGCTGCGTCTCATACGCATCTTGGAAGTCAGGCAGCGGCACGGTCGGCTCTTCGCCGGCGAGGACTTTGAGGATGTCATACGCCTCGTTGGTGAAACCGTGCTCGTAGCCAATCAGATGAGCATCGGGCCACCAGTTTGCCACGTACGCATGCGACGCGCCGTTGGTGCACATGATGTTGGTCCAGCCCTGCACGGCACGAGGACGGGTGGCGTCGTAGTATTCTAGCTCATTCATCCGCTCGAAATCGAATCGCACCGAGCCCTTGCTGCCGTTGATCTCGAAGGTGTTGCGGTTCTGGTTGCCGGTTGCCTGTCGGGCGGCTTCGAAACTGGCCACCGCTCCGCCGGAGAAGCGGGCCAAGAACAACACCGTGTCGTCGACCGTGACGTCGCCCATCTCGGCTTCGCCTTCCATACCGGCCGCAATTCCGCCGGCCGCGACGCCGGACATTTTCTTCCGCTGTTTGATGAACGTCTCGGCAATCGCTCCAGAGATCTCGGTGATTTCTTCGCCGGTCACAAACCGCGTCATGTCGATGATATGGGCGTTCAGGTCGCCGTGGGCGCCCGATCCGGCCAATTCCTTGTCGAACCGCCAGAGCAACGGAACGTCGTCGCCGGCCCAATCCTGAAGATAGGTTGCCCGTACGTGGCGGATTTCGCCCAGAGCGCCGTCTTTGACTAACTGATGAGCCAACGCGGCAGCCGGACAGCGGCGATACACAAACCAAACAAACGTCGGCACACCTGCCGCCTTAGCGGCTTCGGCCATCTCGCGGGCTTCGTCGAGCGTGCCGGCGATCGGTTTCTCGCACGAGCAAGGCTTTCCGGCGGCGATCGCGGCCTTGGCGGGCGGGGCATGCATAAAGTTGGGCGTGACGATATCGACCAGCCCCACGTCGGGCGAGGCAATCGTGGCCTCCCAATCGGTCGATGCGTTCTGCCAGCCCCAGCGATCGGCGAACACCTGCGGATTTTCGGCCTCCTGGCCAAATACGGTGTGCATTACGGCCTTCATCGGCGGATCAAAGAACCGACCGACCTGGCCCCAGGCGTTCGAGTGCGATCGGCCCATAAACCCCTGCCCGATCATGGCTACGTTTAACGACGACATGGAGATCTCCTTGGAATATGCCTGTTTGACAGTTCGATTCACGAGAATTCAGGCCCCGTTTTTACCCGATTTGAGCCGTTTTGCAAGTGACCGATTTTTCCCTTGACACATTTCGCGGGTGCGTCCACGCACCCCTCTTGCTCAGTGATTTTCCCTCTTCTCGCTGCTTCCGAACAGTCAAACACCCTTGTTGAATTAACCGACCTCCGCGCTCGACAAGTCATAACTCCGCTCGTCGCAACAGGTTGCGACGCTAAATTATTACACGCTTTGGCCCCCCATTCGATAAGTCGATCGGCCAAAAATCGGCAACATTTCTCCACCACTTGCCATTTGACACCGCCGGCCAAAACGGCGTGGGTGTAAGAACTTTTTTCTTGCGATCTTCATCGTCATAACTCGTTGCTCGGGAAACGACTTGCGTCACGGTTTCACATTTTGAAGTGGTTTTCGACATTTTCCGCTTACCGCACAATATCTGCTCCTTTTCAAACACCCTCCAAACCGCCCCGCCGACTTGTCGAACGCCCCTAGATCGACCCCCAATTGTGTTCTTAAAGGGCGCACATTTTCCGAACAGTCGATTCGATAACGGTACTTGTCGATTGACCTCCCGTGTCAAGCAAAAACTTTTGGGTTGTATAAATTTTCGGCATGGTACACCACCTTTCGGGTGAATGGTGTCTAAGGTTATCGGTGATCTGCGCGTTTCCTGGAATAAAACCACGGAATCACGGCTGAGAAGAGACTCTCCACGAACTGCTCACCGATTCGACGGCGCGGCGAGCAGCGATGATTGTCCGCCATCGGCTCACCATCAATGTTGGCGAAACCGGACAATCATCGGTGTTGGCTTGGCAACCGGTGGATATTGGGAAACTCAACGCGACGGAGCCCTGATCGCTCCCCTCCACCGGTCGCCGTCATCGCTGTCACCCGCGTGCGAGCGAGACAGTCGCCGTGTGCTCCGCACTCGGTGGGATTTGCGTTCAGGCGAAGTCAGGCGTTCGTTCTTGACCGGCACCCAGTCGCTACATCGCTCCGACGACGTTGGAAACGACGGCGACTGTCCTCTTGTTGCTCCGCAACACCGACGATTTTCGGGCGGGCGCGGGTTGAAGTGGAACATCTGCCGCTGAAAGTCATCGCTGCCACCCGGAACACCTTCTTCGCCGGCGGGTTGATGCATTGGCTGGCGCGAGTCGATATCATGGTGTCAGCCACGTCGGCGGCGTGTGCGATTACCAAACCTTTTACTTTGCCGAGGATCTACCATCATGCTCGACCGACGATGCTTCCTGACGAGTGCTGCGGCTGCGGCCGCTTTGCCTTTGCTGACCACCCGCGCTGCGGAGAAGACCAACGACAGCCTCAAAGGGCGACTCTATAAGACGCTCAAGATCGGCATGGTCGGCGTGAAGGGCTCTTTGACCGACAAGTTCAAAGCGGCCAAGACGGCCGGGTTCGCCGCGATCGAAATGAACTCGCCGGGAATGAACGTCGAGCAGACCAAGAAGGCCGTCGCCGAGTCGGGGCTGCCGGTCGATGGCACCGTCTGTTCCAGTCACTGGGGCGTGCGGCACACGGACCCCAAGCCGGCGGTTCGGGCTAAAGCGCTCGCGCATCTGAAGCAGGCGATCCGTGACACGCACGCCGTCGGCGGACACACGGTGCTATTGGTTGTGGGCAAAGGCAGTGACGGGCCAGAGAAAGAGATCTGGTCGCGCTCGGTCGAGAACATCGCCAAGGCGATTCCGGTGGCGGCGGAGTACGGCATGACGATCGCGTTCGAGAATGTCTGGAACCAGTTTCTCTATGATCATGGTGGCGATCACAAGCAGACGGCCGACAAGTGGAAGAAGTACGTCGACGACTTCAACTCGCCCTGTGTGGGGATGCAGTTCGACATCGGCAACCACTGGAAGTACGGCTCGATGGGTGGTTGGATTCGCACGCTGGGCAAGCGGATCGTGAAGTTGGACGTCAAAGGTTTTTCGCGCAAGGAAAACCGCTTTAAGAAGATCGGCGAAGGGGATCTTGATTTTGCCGATGTGCGCAAGGCCCTACGCGAGATCAATTTCTACGGATACTGTGCCGCCGAGGTGGGCGGGGGGAATGCCGCGAGATTGAAAGAGATCTCGGACAATATGGATCGGGTGTTTGGGTTGGTTTGAGGTGCGCAACCGGCCAAGACGTCCATGAGCAAGAATGCTGCGTGGACGCAGCCGCGAAACGGTGTTGTTCAAATCTGAAATCCTAAATCTGAAATCCTAAATCCGCTGTCGGTGCCGGCGGCCTCCGCCGAGCAATCCCAACATGCCCAACCCGGCAAGAACGAGCGTCGAAGGCTCGGGGATTGCGTTGCCGATCTGTAGCCGGACAGTACCGGGCGTCGTGCCACCCATGCCTTCCAGCACGCTGCCGGGTGCACCTTGAAAGTCGATCTCGTACGCGATATCGAAAAAGCTGTCGACCTGAAAGTCGCTGTTCGGCGGACCTAGACGCGTCAGCACGGTGTGGCCCGGCGAAGGTAGGACCAAACTGCTTCCGCCGGTGATCGAAAACGTGGTGAAATCCGGATCGCCAAAAAGCGAACCTTGAAGCGCGATCATTTCGGTCGGGAACGACTGAACCGCGTCGCCCGGGGTTCGCGGGCCAGAATGGCTTTCGACGCTCACCGGCATGAAGATAGTTCGGGAAAACGCATTCAGGTCGAGGCCCGTCCCCGTGATCGCCATCTCTATCGTGGCGCCGTAGATCTGTACGTCTCCACCAAGTGAGCCACCGGGGACTTCGGAAACGGTGGTAAAGAACTTGAGCACCGGATCAATGTCAATCGAATGACCAGCCGATACCGCGGGCGGAAGAAACTGCATCAGATCCCCGCCGGGTGTCACGATGTACTCTCCTCCGTCGGGAGGCAAATCGATCGTCCCGTTACCATTGTCGGCGACCGTCGTGGCCGTCGCATGGGACGAGACACCGAACAACATCAGCACGGCAACAATGAACGTCGCAATCCATGTGGTTTTCTTGCTCATCACTAGCTCCCCCTAAATAGAGTTCCCTGGTTGCATCAACCAAAAACATCTCGGGAAAACGATTCCCGAATCCTCCCCCCTTAACGAAAAAAGGCACCAAGGTCCTGTGCCGAGGCGCACAGAGTCTTGGTGCCTTTTCTTCGGTCGCATGTGGTGGTCAACATCACTAGCGGTTCCTGGATCAACGCTCGTTGCGAACGAACTCTCACCGAGATCGGTCGGTCCACGGAGGTGCATTGTAGCAGCCGAGGGCCGTGACGCAAGAACTTTTTTTGCGATTATTTCTTGCCCCGCACGAATTTCGACAGCACCCGCCCATCGTCAGGATGGATCATCGCGAATTCATCATCGTTGAGAAAGCGGATCTTGAAAGAGGTATCGGTGCCGGAGTCGCTACCGGGACGGTCAGCCGTAATGTGGACCACGGCCTCGTCGCCTTCTTCAGAAGCGATATCCCACGTGCCCTTCATGCTCACAATCATCTTGACGCTTAGTTTGCCGCCTTTGTGAAACGAGTACGTCATTGGCCACGCGGCGCCATTTTCGTCCGGCTTTCCCGACCAACTGCCGATCAGCCGGTCCGCAGCGGTTTTCTGGCACCCCGCCGCGGAAACAACGAACAGCCCAACAAGCAGCGCGGTAAGGATTCGTCGCATGGTTTCAGTTCTCCGTGAATGGGGTGAAAACGAACGAACAAGACAGGCCGGGCGGGACTCGATCCTGATCTTTGCAAGTAGCTTAACAGCAAACGAGTGTCCGAAAAACCCAGTGGTCCCTTGATCACGGAGTCGTACGAATATGACGCAGTTCGGGGCGAACGACGCTGGTAATTCGATCCTCGTGGGGCAGGCGATCGGCAGTAAGGAACCCCTTCAAGAGATCCCGATGGCGCGGTGGATCCTGCAGGAGTTGGTGGTAATGGACTTCCAAGAGTTCGACGTGCGGCGCGCGGAGTGTGGCCAGGGTCTGCTCTTCGTGCTTTTGGAGAATCGCGGTCATCCGGTCGTCCGGCTTGGTCGGCGACTGGCCATATCGCATACGATGTTGAGAAGCGAGGATTTCGGAAATCGGCCGCCGCATGAAGATGATCTTGTAGCGATGGTGATTCGGCAGCGCAGTGACCAGCGCCGACACAACCTTGACGGCCCGGTCGCCAACCTGGTCGATCAGTCGCGGTTCGTCTCGCAGGCGGCGGATCTCCTCCCACTCGAAATATCCAAGTTCGTTGTGCTCGTCCGCCATGCGGACTCCATCCGACATCGGCTCCAGCCCGCCAGCGCAAAGCATTTGCATCATCAGCGAAGTTCCCGAGCGAGGCAGCCCAGAGACGACGACGATTTCGCGTGAGTCGACCTGTGGAGCCGCTGCGCGCGGGGCGACTGAAGCCGGCTCCCGACTCGGCTGCTCTGTGCGCCGGCGGTGTCGCTCTTGCTGGCGATCAGCGGCCTCCTGGCGCCGTTGCACGAGCGCCTCAGCTCTTCGCTCGCGATCTTCACGACACTCCTGACGCAGCAGTTCGTGGGCTCGAGACCGCTCCTCGTCGCCTTGGATCTTGTACATCTCAGAGAGGATGAAGTGTGCCCGTGCTAGCTCGGGTGCGTACCGCAGCGCCATCGTTAATGCTTGCTCAGCGTGCTCGTAATCCCCCTGCCGAAACCAGGCCCAGCCAAGGTCGAGATGTGCCAGATGCATGTCGAACTTGAGCGACAGGGCCGTGTGGGCCGCCTCAATCGCCTCGTTGAAACGGCCCTGCTGATTCTCGCTGTGCGCGATCCCTCGCCACGCTACCGGATCGTCGGGGTCGATGGCGAGCGCCTGGCGAAAGGCCTGCTCGGCATCTTGCCAGCGATCGAGTGCGAGGTAAATCGTTCCGATCTGCCGCCAGAAGCGGACCGTTGCGACGCCTTCGGCCCGGGCCGCCTCGAGATGCGCCAGGGCTTCGGCGGGTTGGCCGGCCTCGTGGTCAATCTCCGCACGCAAGAGATGGATCGGTGCTTGCTGCGTGAAGCGCTCGGAGAGTGCGTCGATGATCGCTCTCGCTTCGTCGTACATGCCGAGTTGCGTTTGGCAGTGCGCCAGAAGTTGGGCGAAGTCCGAACGCTGCGGCGTCTCCTCGTGCAAGTCTTCTAGTAGCGGCAAGGCGCGGTCGAAGCGAGCCCCATCGACGCAGGCCCGGGCAAGGCTCCACCGATTCTCTCGACTGATCCGGGCCGCTTGATCGCCCTTGGTCCCCCCGGGCGCTTCCAGATAACCGAGCGCCTCGAACTGCTCGAGCAGCGAGCGGCTCTCGCCGTCTGTCAGAAGCATCGAGCCGCCAGAGGTCCCGGTGTCCGGCTCGCCTTCCCAGGTCGTGGTTGTTTCGATGTCGGGCGGGTCTTCCAGCGCATGTAGCAGCACCTTGCCTTCCATATCTTCACCAACCGGCAGACCGAACAGAGCAAGGATCGTCGGCGTCACGTCGAGCAGACTGGCACCGTGCACAAGCTCGTCCGCCAGAAGACCGGGCCCCGACGCGGCCAGCACGCCCTGCTTTCGATGCCAGACGGTGATACCGGCGGGGACATCCGGTGTGAAAGTCGGTCGCAGATGGTCGCTGTGAAAACCGTGGTCCGAAACCACGATCACCGTCACGTCAGGACCAGCCAGCGCGATCAACCGCCCCAGCATGAGATCGTGCAGCCGGTAGGCGCTGTTGACGACGTCCTTATAGACGTCGAATGCGTGCCGCTGCACGCCGTCGAGTCGGGGCGGATGAAACGGCATGAAGTGATGACTGATCTCGTCGATCGTGCGAAAGTACACCGCGAGAAAGTCCCACTCTCGGTTTTCGAGGATCCAAGTCGCCGCCGCCTGCATCGAGAAGCATTCGGCCAGGTGGTCGCGCAGATGACGCAAGCGATCATCGGACGAGGGATCGATCTCCTGCCAGCGGGGCGCAAACGCAGAGATCACGTCGGGTTGAATCTCTGTCGGATGAACTTGGAGCTGCGCTAGCTCCGCCGCGTCTTCTTCCGGCCAAACAGTGCCTCGCGGAAGCGGAGCCCCCGGCTGAGAACCGCCACCGCGCGAAATGCCAAACCGGTCAGAGACCACGACGCCATCGGGAAGCTGCTCGCCATGGGTCGCGAACCAGCCGACGAGATGACTCTTCAGGCCTCGTTCGGCAAGCAGATTCCAAATCGCCTTGCAGCGCCGCGAAGCGGACGTCACGGGATGGACTTCGCCTGTCAGCGGATCAACGTCGGCAAAGTTGGTCACGCCGTGATCATAGGCGCGCTTACCGGTGGCGATCGACGTCCAGAGCAGCGGGCTCAGCATCGGCTCGAGCGTCGCCAGATTACCCATCACCCCGGTCGAGACGAGCTTGGCGAGCACCGGCATCTCGCCGCGATCCATCAGCGGATTGGCGATCTTCCAGTCTGCAGCATCCCAGCCGACGAGCAGGACCTTTCGCGGCTCGGACATCTGAATCTCGTCGTAATAAAAGTCGGCTCGGGGCTACTTGCGTTTTCTTCTCGACCGCAGTGTACCCAAACCGGCCGCGCCCAAGGCAAGCAGCGCCAAGGTTGACGGCTCTGGCACCGATTGGCCGGCGTTGATGGGACTGCTGGAGAAGGCGAAATCGTGTAGGGTCATTTCGTCGTTGGTATCGTCATAGGTCAGCCGCGCCCAACCAAATAGCGACCCGCCACCGGGAGCAAGCATCTTGAGGCCAATGAATCCTGTTCCGCCGCCATCCCATTCACCGTCGCCGTCGTCATCAAAATGGTTGTCGATCTCGACGAAGCTGTTGTTGTCGATCGTGTGATCAGCGAGTAGCAGCCCAACCGATCCGCTCACACCAGCCGTTGCAACGCTACTCTTGGTTTTCTTCCTCGTGGCCTTCTTTTTTGCCGCCGCATTTGCCGTCCCATGGGAGATCGAACCGGGCTCAAACTCCACAACATTCGATGGAAAGTCATTGATGAAGACTTCGTCGGAGCCGCCGGCGTAGTTGCCGAGCCGCCAAGCCGAGTAATCGGCGGTGACTGAGGTGTTCCAGTTTAACAATTGGTCTTCCTCGGGGGTCGGTGTGCCCGTCGCGGCCTCGCCCCTGGACATGTTAAAGAAGATGCTCTCGCCGGCGGAAGCGGTCACGTCCGGCACATCGTAATAGACAAATTCGGCATTCGCCGTACCGGCCACACCGGTCGTCGCCAGAGCACCGGTGGCCGCGAGAGCATAGCGGCGGAATGGCCTTTGAGTGCCATCACGGGTGTCGGGAGTTTTTCGTTGTGTCATGAGCGGACTCCTAGTGGTTAGATGGGTCAGCCGATGCCGCTTGGGCCTTGGACTATGCCAATGGTTGAACCCTAAACGACGCAACCGTGATCATAGCAATAGCATTGTGGAATGCAAGCAAATTTCTTGCTAAATCTGAAAAACGCTGAAAATACCCACGAACTGGCCGGAAATGTCCTTGCGCTCACATCACCCGACGCGGCCGGTCGCAGCCGTTGGGCCCGCGAATCGTTGCCTCATGCGTTCCGCGCCAACTCACTCGATCAAGAGTGCCATACGTGCAAGACCCTCGAGCGTGTCGTCGACTCGGGCCCGGACTTGATCGTGAACATCCCTGGATTGGGGAGAAGGTGCATCGTCTAAACCAGCCAGTTCGATCATCTGACGCACGATCTGGTCGCGATCTCGCTTCCCGTCGCAGTTCGCCAGCACGCGCCGCTTCAACTGGTCAAGTTCGACCTCCGCATGCAGTAAATTGGTAACGCGCGGCCCGGCTTTGGCCTGTGCCACTGCCAAGGCAGAGCCGCGAGGACGTTCACTTGGCTCAGCCTGAAGACGGGGCTCGCTCGATCGGACGTCCATGATCGAAGCGCCCAGGGCGCGGCGGACGAGCCTCGCAAGCCGGTCGGACGTCTCGTCGGGTTGTTCGATGCCGACCTTCTGTCCCGCTTCCTGCGCAAGTTGCGAAAAAGCGATCGCACCTGGCCACGCCTCGCTGAGTAGCAACATCACCGCCTTCACAAAAGGATCCCGAGTTCGCAGCACGGTCTCTTCGCGGCGAAAGTGGACCGGCATTGGAGATCGCACGTCGAGAGGCGCCGTGTCGACCGAGGCATCCGTGGCGATCAGCAGCCGCCCCCAATCGACGGAGTCGAAGTTTCGATCTGGCTGAACCGACGATCGACACAGCAACGTCTGTCGGAAGGTGCGACTGAAGCGGAAATCGAGGTGTTGCTCGGCGCGAATCGGGTCGTCGGCAAAATCGAGCAACTCCGCGCGGATCTTCTCGGGCAAGTTCTCGTGGTCCGTCTGAGAGAATTCGGCCTCTCCTAGAAATGCCAGCCCGTGCCGCGCCGCCCGGCGGATAAACTCGTCGAAGTACACGGGCGCGTTGTGTTGTTCGAGGTGATCGTGTAGCAGATATCTTGGATCGTCGCTCTCGATATTTCGCAGTTCGTTTGCGAGCAGTTTTCGCAACGGATCGTCTGCTGGCATTGCTTCGATAATCCGCGCAACATATTCCTTCGCCCGGTTCAACTTCTCGCCGGGATCATCAAAAGGCCGCGCGGCGAAGAGCATCATCTCGCGAAGCATCTCCAGCAGATGCCAGCCTGGATAGGCGTTGTAGCTGACATAGGCGACGCCATTGGGCGAGAGTCGTTCACCGATCACGCGGAGTACGCTCTCCTGCACCTCGGGCGGCACCCATGAATAGACACCGTGCGCGATCACGTAGTCAAACGGCTGGCCATCCTCGAATGTCGCAATGTCTTGATGTCGCAACTCGACGTTGTCGAGCCCGGCCCGTTGGCGCAACTCCTCGCCGGCTTCGATCTGTTTGCGGGATCCATCGATCCCCAGCAGCGTTGCCCGGGGAAGTTGTTCGGCCATCGGCAGCAAGTTGCCGCCACTCGCACAGCCGAGTTCAAGGATGCGAGCTGTCTCGACGTCGGGAGGCGCAGCGCCGAGCAGCCGGGCGATCATTGCAGCACGATCGGGATGAGACTGAGGAAAGGGATCGCTGCCGTACGGCACGCGGTCGTACGCCACGAGCGATCCTTCGCGCCAGATTTCTGTCTCGCCGCTTGTTGTTTCGCCACTTTCCTGCATCGTCATCTCCAATGGAAATTCGACCTACACATCTTCGCTGTGCGCCTCAAGAAGCGACAGCATCTCTCGGCGCACACGCTCGGCCGCGCCTCCCTGTGGATGTTCGCTGATTTCCGCGCGGGGCTGGTCTGGGTCGAGTCGCTGACTCTCGACGAAGCCATCGATCAGCTTACCAAGATTCTCAACGGACAGACCCGCTTCTCGGGCCACGAGCAGTCGCTCTGCAATGTTTGTAACCGCGTTGCCGGTCGCTCGGTCGGCTGCGTTGATGATTTGAGATCGCCCTCGCAACTCGTTCAGCGTGAGCTCAAGGCTTTCCCGCTCTGCCGCCCGGGCTACAAGTTGCTTGTAGCAGTGCTGGAAGCCGGCCACCCGCTGCTCGTGATCGCGTGCCAGTCCCCGGTCCCGCGCGCCGATCCCGCGCACAAACAACATGTCAAAAAACGCTTTCGAGGACAGCGAAGCCGCCTCGAAATCGTGCTGCTTGAGCAGAAAGTCGGGATAAGCTCGCAGCAGATTGCGGAGATTCAGCAGCGGTTTGCGGTTCACTCCATCCGGAACCTTCTGGATCGGGCCTGCCGTCTGGACACTTTCGATCGCGTCGTACTCGGCTGCAAACTTCTCGACTTCTTTGCGGTGTCCGAGCACGAGGCAACAGGCGTTCGAGTCATCGAAACCGACGTAAAACAGAATCCGCAGCAGCCGGCAGTCGGCGTAACTCTTCCAGTAACGACGAACGATCTGATGGCTTGCGAACTTTTCAATCGGACGTCGTGTGCCGTGCTGTACGAAGTCGACCGCCTGGACAAAGCTCTGAACGACGAGCTTCAGTTTGTCGGGCTGCTCGCTCAGCGACGGCGACATGCGGTCGACATCTTCATAGCGGTACTCATCATAACGCAGACCAAACTGACGAACGCAGCCGTAGTCGACAATCCCGGCATCGGCAAGCACGT
>Ga0114996_10006104_pt1 | contig 13977 bp, 9 predicted proteins | sample ArcticOcean_MG_C_4_FD_87039 | JGI IMG/M metagenome (GOLD analysis project Ga0114996, IMG submission 87039) | Marine microbial communities from western Arctic Ocean - ArcticOcean_MG_CB4_134 | ecosystem: Environmental > Aquatic > Marine > Oceanic | place: Arctic Ocean: Canada Basin | collected... | reverse complement strand
CCTCTTTATGATCCCCCCATGCGAGTGCTTCTCCTCTGCTCGGTGTTGGCGGTTCTCTCCGGATGCGGAACGACCGATTTCGCGGCCGAATTCGCCGCTTTCGCGCGAAACATGCCGGCTGGCGGAAAGGTGTTTCTGGAGTTTCGAGGCGGCGAGATCACGCGGTACGCCGCCTCGGTCGACCCGGCGACCATTCCTGCTGCCGCGCGTCGCACCGCGGACGAGATCGTCCAGCCAGGCGGAAAAACAGTCTTCGCCGGGTGGGAGTGGAGTGTGGCCGCAAGCGGCTACCGGTTCGTGAAGCTCTACGAAGACGGCGGCTCCTTTCGAACCGTGCTCGTCGACCACACCGGCAAGGTGCTCGCTCGATCGCACCAGGTCCCCGTGGCGGACAGCCCCGAGAAGGCCCGCGCCGCGGCGCTCTCCGTCGCGGGGAAGATCGAGCGGGTCGAGGTCGTCCAGCGGGAACGCGGCAGCGCGGACGTATTCCGGTTCGGCCTGGTCGATACGGACGGTCGGCGATGGTTCGCGGTCACCACGGCCACTGGTCATATCATCGAGCGCGGTCGCGAAGTCGACGCGCAGATTTTCTTCACCACGAGGTAGTACAAAGAGTTCCATGCCCGGTTTCGTCACCCACCTCGAGTCGACCGCTGACGGGAGCTCGCTCCCCAAAGGCACGCTGCAGACGATTCACGACGGCAAGCCGCTCCTCGTGCGCTACGACCTCGACGCGGTCGCGCGTGCCGTGACGCGTGACGACCTGCGGGACCGGGATCCCGATCTATGGCGCTACGCAGAACTCCTGCCGCTGGAAGATCCCGCGAACCGGGTCAGTCTCGGCGAAGGGATGACCCCGCTGCTACCGTGCCCGCGCCTCGGCGCGAAGCTCGGCATCGAACGGCTGTTCATCAAGGACGAGTCGCAGCTGCCGACGGGGTCGTTCAAGGCGCGGGGCATGGCGATGGCCGTCTCGATGGCGAAGGAACTCGGCGTCACGCGCGTTGCAGCACCGACTGCGGGCAACGCCGGGGGTGCGCTCGCGGCCTACGCGGCGCGCGCCGGCATGGAGTGTTTCGTGTTCATGCCGGATGACACGCCCCGGATCAATCAGCTCGAAGCCGTGTGGAACGGCGCCAAGGCGTTTCTGGTCGACGGGTTGATCGACACGTGCGGCGCGATCGTGCGCGAGGGCACGGACAAGATGGGCTGGTTCGACATGAGTACGTTGCGCGAGCCGTACCGTATCGAGGGCAAGAAGACGATGGGCCTCGAGCTCGCCGAGCAGCTCGGATGGGAGTTGCCGGACGTCATCCTCTACCCCACTGGCGGTGGAACCGGGTTGATCGGCATGTGGAAGGCGTTCGCGGAGCTCGCGACGATCGGCTGGATCTCCGGCGACCACCGTCCCCGGATGTTCAGCTGCCAGTCGACCGGGTGCGCACCGATCGTCGACGCGTTCGACCAGGGGCTCGAGCACGGCGTGGCGCAGACAGACCCGCACACCCGCGCGTCGGGGTTGCGCGTGCCAAAGGCGATCGGCGACTTCCTGATTCTCAACGCGGTGCGCGAATCAGGCGGCAGGGCCATGGCCGCCGACGAAGACCGCATCGACCATTGGATGCGTCTCGCCACCGAACTCGAAGGGCTGGCGCTTTGTCCCGAAACCGCGATCTGCATCGGCGTCCTCGAGCGCGGGCTGAAGGAGGGCCACATCGACCCGAACGAGCGGATCGTCGTGTTCAACACCGGGGCGATGCAGAAGTACATCGAGGTGATGGAGACCGAGATCCCCCGGATAGACAAGGATCGGGTGGACTGGGACTCCCTGTAGGGAGCCCCGACGCTACTGGATCGTGGCCGAGATCAAGTTGGAGAGCGACAAGAGTTTGTTTGGAGCCGCTACGCCCCGAACGTCAACGAGCGCCGTCGCGCTATCAAGAGGTGGCGGCGAGGCGGCGGTGGGTCCGCCGCCCCTCCCTCATTTCTTGAGACCGAGGTCAGACAGCTTCTTCTCCCTCGCGAGCAACGCCTTGCGCTGCTTCTCCAGTGCATCGAACTGGGCCTTCAGCTCCTTGAACTTCCTCGACTTCGGGCCGGCGGTTTCCAGTGTCCGGTCGAGGCGACGTCGGACTTGCGTCTGCTTGCTGTCGAGGGTGTCGAACTTGTCGAGCGTCACCAGCAACTGCTTGACGGCCTTCGATGGGCTGCCTTCGTAGGACTCGCGCAGGATCTTCGTCATGCACTTCCAGACCGCGGACGGAGTCTGGTTGCCAGGAAGCGTGATGATCTGCTTGGCGTCGGTTGTCGCGAAGAACAGGTGCGGCGGCTGCTTGCGGGGGAACAGTTCGCGGAGCGCGTGGTCCTTGTCGAGAACCGAACTCGGGAGCTTCACGCACCGGAACCACCGCGTGAGGAGCATCGTGCGCTCGTTGTTCGTCGCGCGCCGCAGCAGCGCGAAGTCAGTGCCGGAGCACATGTGGCACTCACGCAAGACGAGAAGCGGTCGAGGGTCGGTGCCGCGAATGAACGCGAACGCTTTCTCCCGGCTGAGCACGTTGGACGTCCCGGTATGCGCGAACGCGGACCCCTGGTAGACGGGGACCCTCCAGGCGATCTCGAGCCGCTTCTGCGACGTCCTGCCGCGGGTGAACACCATCGCCGCGCCTCGCGGCGTCTTCGGCCCGGTGGCGCCGGGGATGCCCGGTCGCACAGGTCCGATGCGACGCGTGGGCGCCGGTCGGCTGGGAGTCGTCGCCGCGCCCCCCGCTCCGGGGATAGGCGGTCTGTCTCCGCGCGTGGGAGGGTTCGCGATCGGTGCGCCGGGTGCGGAAGGCCTAACTGGCTTTCCCGGTTCCGTTTTCGGAAGAGGCGGTCATTGAGGCGCCGCGTGGACGCCAGCTGCGACCACCGCGGTCATCGCGCACGTGAGAAACGCAGATCGAACTCTCATCCGTTCACTCCTTTCACTGGTTGATTGTCTCTTCAGTGTTGGTCACTTCGAATAGCGGGCCTGAACGTGCTTCTTCCATTGGGTGTCGAACTCGTCGAAGTCCATCGCCCACGCCTTCTGGATCGCGGCAATCTGTAGCTTGCGGTGTCTCGGCTCGTTGGCGTCTCGAATGGGAACATCGAGATCGTTGAAGTAGTCGAGGAATCGCCGTACTCCCTTCGCGTCCCTCTTCAGCAAGAACTCGAATCGCGACCACGCCATCATGTGTTCCTGCACCTTCCACTCGGTGAAATCGTGCGTATCGAACAGTTCTTCCGTGCTGGGGTAGTAGTAGTTCTTCACTCGCGCGCGCACTCGCTTCTCCCAGTTCCAGCCATCCCTCTTGAACTGGTTGGGGTCGATTGTTTCGTCCATCAGCACGATCTTGGGATCGACCTTCCGGCTGTACCAGTGCCCGAGACCCTCGCACCACCAGTTCGGCAGCCGGATCATGTTCGCCTTGTATCCGGACGCGAGGTTCTTCACGACTTCGCCTGCCAAGTGCGCGTGCATGTGGACCTCGCCGTACAACATGCCGCCGTGACACTGGGACGCTGTCGCGAACGCGAGGCTGCCTATTCGGCTGAACTCATGGCGCACCGGAAGAGCGGCGGTACCCGTGTACTCCGCGAAAGCCTGGAGGTAGCGCAAGAGCTGGGTCTTGCGATCGAACAGGATGACGCAGAACTTCTCGCGCTGGCCGAGATACTTGCCCTCACCCATGTAATGGTCGCTCGTACCGAGCCGGTCCAGTCTCGGGAAGTCGGCGTCCTCGACACCGAGCATCTTCGAGAAGTCGGCATACACGTTCTCGAGGCGCTGGGCGTAGAGGTGCGCGAGCAACCAGCGGTCGAGCCTGCGAGTCGTGGACTTGATCTTCGGGAGCTTCTTCTTGAGCTGGCGCAGCTCGGCCTTCACCTTCGCGCGAAGCCTGGTCTCTCCCGGCACTTCGCGCGCCGCGAGCGCACAACCGAACTTGAAGTGGGCGGTCTCGATCCAGCGGATGTGGGGATCACCGAGCGCGCGAGCGATCGCCTGTGTAGACCGGCTCTCCCGATCCCACGGAAACGGACCGAAGGAGAGGTACCCGAGGGCCTTCATCTTCTTCGGATCGTTCCCCGTGTACGGGTCCCGGGCCGCGTCCGCATCCCCGGCTCGCGAGATGCTCTTGATCCCACGTTGGGCGGACATCGGACCGGCTACGAAGAGCCCGGCTATCAGAATTCCCACCGCGGGAACGCCGAGAGCTGTCGACCCAGGGATCAGGGACGAGAGGAGGGACATCGATAGAGGTATCCGGCCCGGTAGGACCGGTAACAACGCCTGGACAGCGACAGTGAACCAAGGCCAGCCCTGCTCCCGGCCTTCTGCTCGCCAACCGCCACAAGTCGTTTGATACAAAGCACAATGAAGTTCTTGGGGGTTCCCCGTGCGCTGACGAGCCCCCGCTCGCTCTCGGTGTCGAATCCACCCGACGACAACTCATGAACACACGACAGGCTTCCGACCGCACGCGCCTGGCCTTGGGCCTCGGCGCCCCCCTGCTGATCGCCGCGAGTGCGCTCGCCCTTCCACGAACGGCCTCTGCGAACTGAGCATGACGATTCCCAAGAACCCCGCGCTCACCGGATTGCAGCTCTACTTCCAGAACGTGGCGTTCAACCCGAAGACGGGACGCGGTGCATTCTGCGACCCGGCGGAACTGGAGATCGGGAAGTAGGGATTCGGAACGACCTCGCGACGGACGCGTCAGCGCCCCTTCTTCAGCTTCCGGTCCATCATCGCCTTGTAGGCAGCGATGTCGAATTCGAACGCGGACAAGCCATTCACGCTCCCACCTCCCTTCACCAATTTCCGCTCTTCCGGCGTTCCCTCTTCCGACATCTTCCTGATCTCATCGGCGAGTCTTGACCAGCCGCCGACGAAGATCCCCACGCTGCGCAGCGTGCTGAATCGCAACTCCGGATACTGCCGATCGATGTTGCCGATCGCGTCGTGAAGGTGGATCGGCATGCCCATCGCGCCGGGCCAGGTGGACAGGTTCCAGACCTGTGGAATGAGCACGTCGCGTTGGCGCCACCGGAACCGCTTGACCGAGGCGTCCGGCGTCGCGACCGCTTTCTGCCTCTCCTGCTGGAAGAAGGGCATCAGCAGGTAGTGCGTCTGCACCCCCATGAGCAGGATGCCGGGCTTGTTGGAGATCTCGTCGAGCGCAGGCTGCACCCACGCCAGATCCTTGCGCGACAATGTGTTCTCGAAGTCCCTGACCCGCAGGGCGGACCCGAGAAAACGTGATACCTCGACGTGGAAGTTCAATGCGGCCACGAGGACCAACAGACCGATGCCCGCGCAGATGGCACCACGTCGTCCGGTGAACGCTGCGGCAAACATCGACGCGAGAGCGAACGCGATCGGCGTGACCAGGACCATCGTCAAATACAGAGAGTGGCGGCTGTAGCCGAACGGGTACTTCTGCATGGCGGCAGCGACAATGGCCACCGCAGGAATCGTCAACGCCATCAACACGACCAGGTGGTTCTTCCGGTACACCGCCAAACCGATCCCGGCGAAGAACACGAGACTCGTGGGGCCCTCGAAAAGTGCGCCGAACGCCGACAACACGCCGAGGAACCGCGGCCAGACATCGCCGACGCCGTGGATCATGACTGGCTTCAACCACGTGTTCACGGCCTGCGTTGCGATCACGCTGCCGTCGACGGTGGGGCGGATGTGCAGCAGGTACACCGCCGCCGACGCGGCAACGACCGGCAGGTTCCAGATCAACAGTACTCGGAATTGTCTGGCGTCGAGCCGCCTAAAGGCGAGCAGACCGATCAGCGTCATTCCGATGCCGACGAAAACCAGCAGCGAACCGTAGTGCGTGATGATCGCGACGATCATCAAACCAGCGTACGCAGGAAGACATCGCCTACCCCCGACGCGAAGATAGCGGACAAGGAAGTACAGCGCGCAGGTCAAGAACAGGATCTGCATCGTGTAGGGTCGGATGAGCTGCGACATCTCGACCGCGGTGAAAGAATTGGCGACGAGGAGGGCAGCGAAGAGGCCTGTCAACGTCGCGATCGGACCGCGACCGATGCACTCACGCGCGAAGAGGAAAGTCGCCGGCACACCCAAGCAGCCGCAAACGAACGCGATCGATCGGAACGCCCAGAGTTCGGTCGTGACGAAGCTGACCATTCGGGCCACGAGATAGAAGAGCGGCGGGTGGGTGTTGGCCGAGTATTCCTTCCAGAACTCTCCCCACTCGTTCCATGTGACCATCGAGAAGTAGATCCCTTCGTCAGGGTTGAGCCAATAAGCGTCGAACCCCGACAGGCGACGCACACAACCGAAAACGAAGATCGCCAACAACGGGATCCAGGCCTTCGATTCGAGGGACGAGGTTGTCGCTCGAGGTTCTTGGTTCGTCGTGCTCACAGGTTTGCTGCGGGAATTGCACAGCAACCCACGCGCCGCGACAACCGTGCAACTCGACATTATCCCAATCGCATGGGGCCGACGGCGCAACACACGGCGAGGGCTATTCGATAGTCGCGGAGAAGAACCGCGCCGAAGTCGCGGAGAAGGAGGCGTGGCGACGGCGCGAGGTCGTACACGGAACGCCCGGGCGCTTGGGCAGCCTCACCGCCGCACGAACACCTCTCCGATCGGGACGATCTTCACGGCGTCCGAGTCGATGTTGATCTTGAGGTTCTCGATGACTTTGTCCTCCTCGAGGATGTACTTCGCCGGCTTGCTCAGGTACGTGATCGGCGTCGCAGCGTCCCCGAGAATCTTGGCCTGAAAGGCTTTCGCGTCGTTGGTGATGACGACGAACTGGAGGCGATCGGATCGGAGGTACTGCCTGATCACGCGGTTCACGTCATCGACCGTGAGCTTCGCGAGGCTCTCCTTGATATGGGTGGGGAACGAACGGATCCCGTAGAAACGGCTGTCGATCGCGTAGCCGAGTTGGCGATCCTGGGACGCCACGAGGATGTTGACGAACTTGGACAAGTACATCCTCGTGGCCTCGAAGTCCTTCTTGGACATCCCGTCCCGAACCAGGTTCCGCAACTCGTAGTTCATCGCGCGGAACGTGAACGGTCCGTTCTCGTGCGGCACCGGACGGATCCAGATCTGGAAGATCTGGCTCGAGCGAGCGAGGTTCGGCTCCGGGTGGGAGAGGCCTCCGCCATTGGGAAAGTACTCGATGTACGCGTAGTCGCCGTAGTTCAGCCCGCGGATCTCCCTCAGGCGCTGGTAGAGGAATGAGTTCTCCGAGCGGTGTTCGCCAAAGAACGAACGCGCCAACCAGAGGGCCGGCCAGTCCGGATGTGCGCGGGTGATGTCGATGGGGAAGCCTACGTGGATGCCAGTCGCGCGCGTGTCCTTCTCGACGATGGTCAGACGGTTCTTCTGGATCTTGCGGATGCCCTTTCTGAAATCCCGCTTGTCGGCGGCGACGTCCTTCGACTTGCCGAACGCTGCTTCGAGATCTTTGGCGACCATCGCCGGGAAACCCTTCGGGTAGCCGCCGGAGAGCCCGAGGAACGCCCCGCGAAATTGCTCCGTGTAGAACTTCTTCACGTCGTCGAGCGTGATCCCGCGCACGCTTTCAATCGCGCCCACGTTCAGGTGTCCGTACGGATGCCCCGCGTAGATTTCCTCGTAGAGGACTTCCTTCCCCGTCTCCTCGTCGTCCGCACGCCGCAAGCCTGCGTCGATCGCACTCTCCGTATTGGACTTGATCCGATCGAGATCCGCCTGCTTGAACCCGGGGGTGGTCAGCATCTCCTTCAGCAAGTTGTAGTACTTCCCCAGGTTGTCCCGATGGACCGTCCCGACGAATACGGTCATCTGCTTGTCGACACTCGCGCCCAGCGCAGCAGCCATCGGGAACCTCGCGGCCACGACGTCCGCGTAGCTGCGCCTGGCCGTGGCCGCGTTGGTGATCATCTGCGCCGTGATGTTGGCGAGACCTTCCTTTCCCCGCGGATCCGCAGTCGCGCCGGTCGGGAACACGATCCGGAACGAGACCAGCGGCGAGCGAGTGGGAATGAGCACCGCGGGTCTCGGATCCGTGGCCTCCGGATCCAGCTCGAGTTTCGCTGCGATCGGTGGGGCCGCTGCCTTCGTATCGGCGACCGACTCGACCCCAACGTCTGACAGTTTGACCTCACCGAGAGCGGGAGCCTCTCCTTGGAGAAGCGTGCAGATCGTCCGCGACGTCAGCACAAAGTACCGCTGCGCCACTCGTTTCACGTCGGTCGCGGTCACGGTGTCGTACGTGGCGTAGACCTGGTTGACCGTCGCCGGCGTTCGCGACTGAGCGACGTAGTGCGCGAGGTTTTCTGCGATCGCCGCCGAGCTATCCAGTGCGCCAGCGAACGAGTACTTCAGGCTCGCTTTGACCGCTACCAGCCGCTTGTCGCTGATGGACTTCGTCTTCATGCTCTCGCACGTGCTCAAGATCTGATCTCTGACGTAGCCCAGATCTTCCGCCTTCTTCACTCGCGCGAAGACCATCAACAGATAGGGATCCTTGTGATCCGGGAAGTGCGAGAAGAGCACATCGACCTTTCGCTCGGTCACGAAGAGTTTCTTGTAGAGCTCAGAACTCGGAGAGAACGCCACCGAACTCAGCACGTCCAGGGTCGGCATGTCCTTGTTCTTCGGCGAGAATGCCGGACCGTGGAATGCCACGCCAACCCACGGCTGCGTCGGTGTCCGCCACGGCACGTGGCACGTCAGCGGCTTGCTCTGGGGAGGTTCTGCCGGGATCTCGACGGTGTGAGTACCCTTCTTCCATTTACCGAAGTATTGGTTCGTCAGCCGCCAGACGTCGTCGTGCTCGACGTCGCCCACGACGAGGATGGTGATGTACTCGGGCTTGTACCACCGCTTGAAGAACGACTGGCTGTATTCGTACTGCCGCGGCATCTTCACGATGTCGCGCAGGAAGCCCATCGTCGTGTGCTTGTACGGATGCTTCTGAAAGGCCGTGTCGCGCATGACCTCGAACATTTTGGAGATGGGGTTCGAGCTGTTCTTGTTGTATTCCCCGAACACCGCCTGCGACTCGGTGCGGAAGACCCTCTTCGAGTACATCAGGCCCTGGAACCGGTCCGCCTCGACCTTGAGAACGGTCTCGAGATCTTCCTTGGCAAACGTGGTGTGGTAGTTCGTGTAGTCGTCGGTCGTGTAAGCGTTTCGGTCGGCGCCCACCTCTTTGAAGATCTTCGCCTGTTGGGCGCTCGTGTAGTTCTTCGAACCCCGGAACATCATGTGCTCGAAGAAGTGCGCGAATCCAGACTTGCCCTCTTCGATCTCATTGCGAGATCCCGTGGCGACGACGATGTGCAGCGAGACGATGTCGGGATAGTCGTTCGGAATCGTGATCAGCCGCATCCCATTGTCGAAGTCGTCGACGTGGTAATTGTATGGAAAGAGTGCCGTCGGGATAGGCTTCTGGTCGGGGGTGTACGCCTCGCCCATCTCCTTCGCGAGGCGGCGACCCTCCATGAACCGCTTGACAAGCCCGCCTGACCGGATGACTTCCTCGAGGAACGAGTTCTCCTTCTTCGCGGCATCCAGCGAACGTTGCAGGAGCTTCGCCGCGTCGGCAGGATCTTGTTTCTTGGCCGGTTTCTCTGCCGGTTTCTTGGCTGGTTTCTTGTCCTGTTTGGTGTTCTTCGGCGCGTCGGTCTTTTGCGGCGGGGTTTCCCCGGTCTTGACTTGGGCAAACAGGCCGTGACTCAGGGTGGCGAGCGCGACAACGAGACAGGTGGATCGAATCATGGTTCCGTGCATCAAGGTGTCAGCAAGATTTCGATCGGTTCGAATCCGATCGCATCACACGCGGTGAGATAGTAGTGGATTCCTCCGGCCTCTCCCTGGAAGCCGTACTTGTGGCCCTCGCCGTGCAGATGACCGTAGACGCAGACTGAAACCCCGGCTTCTTCCAGCAGGGCGACGGCGTCCGTGACCCGACCGTCCGTGTACCGAGGCGGGTAGTGGATCAGCGCCAGTGTCCGCTCACCATCGAGTTTCGCGCCGGCTTGAATCGATAGCTTCAGCCGACCGATCTCACGGTTGAATATCTTGGCCGCCGTCTCGCTTGCCCAGGGAGCGTCCGGTGGATCCCACAACCGTGCGCCGACGACCACCGTGCCATCAGGCATTAGGACCGCGTCGTTTTGAAGCAGGTGGATCGAGTCATCGATCACGGCTTGCACTTTGGTCCGCGAACTCCACCAGGTGCAGTGGTTGCCCTTGATCAGGATCTTCTGCCCCGGGCGTTCGCCGAGCCAATCGAGATCGGGCCGGGCCTCGTCGAGGGACAACCCCCACGACGTATCCCCACCGACGAGAACCCAGTCGTCCTCGGTGATCCGACTGTCCCACGACTCCCGAATCTTGTCCGCGTGCCCGACCCAATGGGATCCGAAGATATCCATGGGTTTGTCCACGCCGAAGCTGAGATGGAGGTCGCTGATCGCAAATAGACGCATGATCGGAATCCGGGTTCGCAGCAGGGTTTCTTAGGCGACTGCGGTGGGTTTCACAAGGCCGGGGGGGGTGGTGTCAGCCGATGTGTGCGGCCACCACGTCGAGATCCCCTGGCTCGGCCCATCGACAATCGTCGCCGCCCAACGTCGCGGATGAGAATCCGAGAAGCTCGCGGGCGAGTTCCCGGAAACTCGTGCCACGGACATCCTGGGCATCCAATCCGCGGCGGGCCGCGTCCGTGTGCAGCGCGAGAAATGCGTCGGCATCGGTCGGCACGAGGCTGTCGGACAGCGCCTCGGCTCGCGACGTCGCCGTCGGGCAGTAGATCAGGCCGGAGAGCAAGGCGAGGACACTGCGGGCGAACTTCCATTCGACCGAGTCGAGGTAACGCACCTCGAGGTAGTTGCGCAACCGCACAAACGGAAAGAGCCCCGTGAGGTGGAGCTCCAGATCCTCCATCGTGACATCGCCAGTCGCGACGACGTCCTCGAACGGCTTCGCGGGAGCGGCCACTAGCGCACCGTCCCGCTTCTGGAACATCATCGTCGCGCGCTTCGCGAACTGCTTGTAGCCGTCGATCGCGGTCTCCGCCTGCAAGCCGCCTTCGGGGACGCCGACGCGATCCCGGTCCGTGTGCAACCACACGTAGTGTCGAAAACTCTCAAACCCGCTGTCCTCGCCTTCGACCATTCGAGAGTTCGCGGTGATCGCCACCATCACTGGTGCCATCCGGTTGAGAAGCGCGAGCTTGCGACCTGCGTCTTCGCGATCGTTGACGTCGTAGGTCAGCTGGAATCCCGCCGTCGCGCGCATCATGTTTCGAGTCAGATGTCCCCGCGGCATCATGGACGCATCCATGATCTTGTAGCGCTCTCGGGGGAGCAGTCCGAGGTCAGCGACCTTCGTGACCGGCGCGTGCCCGAGGGAAGACAGGCCGTAGCCGGTTCCCGCGAGTCTGCGGTCGACCAACTCGCGGATCATCGTCATCGTCGGGTCGACTTCAGAGAGACTCGATCGCGGCGTGGTCGCCAGTTCGAGCTGCCCGCCGGGCTCCATCGTGAACGAGTAGCCGTCTCCGTCGACGCGGTTGACGACGTCACCGTCGAAGTACTTCTTGCCCTCGATGTCATCCGCAAGATCGATGAGCAACTGACGACAGAATTCCAGCGGGGCGGACTCCTGCGTTTGGGTGTGGAGAATCAAGCGCTCGACCTCGATGCCCAGGTACTGACGACCCAAGGCCATGGGCTTGCCGATCAAGACGTTCTCGAGCGTGTCGTTCAGATTCGCCGGTTCGATGAACTCGGACGGGGTGGAGCTTGGCATGTATGGGAGAGAACTACCCTCTCGCGCCAGAGAGGGCAACGCCCTCGCTCCTACACGGTTGTCTTCGACAACGAAAACCCTGCTCGCACGAAGAAAACGCGAGCATCCGCGCCATCGCTTCCGGCTCGATGGCCATCGGGCGGATGAGCTGGCCCGCGGGGACGAGAAGGTCGCCACACGACATCAATTGATGGGCCAGATGCGGCTCGTAACTCGAGCGCTGTTCCTCCAGGAAGCCTCGCTCGAAGCCGATGCTCTCATCGCGCGGACGAGCCCCGCCCGAATGTTGGAGCGAGGCGAACCGCCGTTGGTAGTACTCGATCACTTCGCGGACCAACTCCAGAGCTTGCCTTGCCAACAGTTCTCGGATTCTCAGCGCCATCGATACCACTCTTGCTGGTGGGATGGTCGGTACACGAGCCCCGTTCGCTGAACCCGACCGGCGAACGCGAGTCACGAACGGCTATGCTCCGCGCCCGTGGAACCCTTGCTTGCAGAGCTGAGATCCCTGTTCGGCCCTCGTCGAAGTCTGACGACGAAGGACGCGCTCATCGCGTACGAGTGCGACGGTTTCACGATCCACCGCCAGTCCCCGCTCGCCGTCGTTCTGCCCGAAACCACCGCAGAAGTCCAGCAGGCGGTCCGCATCGCCAATCAGTACGAGATCCCCTTTCTGCCGCGCGGTGCCGGGACCGGGCTGTCGGGCGGCGCAACGCCCTCGCAACCGCTGATCATCATCGACTCCGCGCGGATGAAGAGCGTGTTGTCCGTCGATCAGGAGGACCTCGTCGCGGTCGTGCAGCCCGGATTGATCAACCTCGACCTCACCCGGCACGTCGATGGGCACGGCCTGCACTACGCGCCGGATCCGAGCAGCCAGTCCGTCTGCACGATCGGAGGCAACCTCGCGGAAAACAGCGGCGGCCCGCACTGTTTCAAGTACGGCATGACCACGGACCACATCCTCGGAGCGACGGTCGTCCTTCCCGACGGTGAGCTCGCGATGCTGGGGGGCCCGTCAGGATCCCGTCCCCCCAGACAATTCGACCTCGCGGGGTTGTTCTGCGGATGCGAAGGGACATTCGGCATCGCCACGGAGATCACCGTGCGCCTCAGTCCAAATCAGGAGTCGATCGTGACCCTGCTCGCGTCGTTCCGCACGATGGAGTCAGCGTGCGGAACGGTCTCCGACATCGTCGCCGCGGGCATGGTGCCGGCGGCGCTCGAGATTCTCGACAGCGCGACGATCGCCGCGATCGAAGCGTCGGTGTTCAAAGCAGGCTACCCGCAGGACGCCGCGGCTGTCCTGCTCATCGAGCTGGACGGGCCGAGCGAAGCGACAGAGGTCGAGTCGAAACAGATCGAGGATATGTGTCGAGCCCGGGAAGCGATTCGCATCGAAGACGCACGGGCACCCGAGGACCGCCTGCGGCTGTGGAAGGGAAGGAAGGGCGCGTTCGGCGCGATGGGTCGACTGAGCACGGACCTGTACGTACTGGACGGGGTCGTGCCGCGGACGCGACTGATCGACACCCTTCAGAAGATCACCGCGATCGGGAAGAAGTACGAACTCACGCTGACGAATGTGTTCCATGCCGGCGACGGCAACCTCCACCCGAACATCGCGTACGACGGTCGTGATCCGGAAGAGACCAAACGCGTCATCACCGCCGGAAACGAAATCCTGAAGATCTGCGTCGAGGCAGGGGGGAGCATCACGGGCGAGCACGGCATCGGCTCCGAGAAACTCGATCACGTGGCGTTGATGTTCGACGACGACGATCTCGAGGTGATGGCACGCGTGCGTGACGTCTTCGACCCGAAGGGCCTGTGCAATCCGGGCAAGGTGATCCCGACGCGTAGCAGCTGCGCCGAGGTAGGCCGTTGGCCGCAGATGGTCGAAAGGGTGCTGCGGCCGGAGTCCCCTTCGTGACATCCGCCTTCCCCGAAGTCGACTTCCGCGCGTCGCAGACGGTCACGGTCGAAAACGAACTCGAACTCCGCGAAGCCCTGGCGTCCTTCGATGCAGTCCGTCTCGCGGGCACCGGTTCGGCGCAGTCCCGGGTGCCGGCACCGGACGATGAAGTCGCCGTCGTCAGCCTCGCGGGCATGGGACGCATCCTTCGTCTCGAAGCCGACGACCT